>Ga0315903_10007886_pt1 | contig 13235 bp, 19 predicted proteins | sample LakEriMetagenome_7_FD_203524 | JGI IMG/M metagenome (GOLD analysis project Ga0315903, IMG submission 203524) | Freshwater fungal communities from buoy surface, Lake Erie, Ohio, United States - Buoy 2 MA119 | ecosystem: Environmental > Aquatic > Freshwater > Lake | place: USA: Lake Erie, Ohio...
CACGCCAGCTATGTATTGGCTGTCAAAATTCTTAATCAAACTTTGAAAATCCAATAATCCGTTGTCCTTGGCCCTACGGTCGGCCTGCTGCGTGTCACCTGTAATAACCATCTTGGAGTTTTCACCTAAACGAGTTAACAGCATTTTCATCTGACTTGGCGTCGCGTTTTGCATTTCATCTGCAATAATCCACGATTGTTTAAATGTCCGTCCTCGCATGAATGCTAGTGGAGCAATCTCAATATATTTTTCTTCTAGCAGACGCAATACCTCCTGTGGTTTATAGTATTCTTCTATAATGTCAAAGATAGGCCTTGTCCAAGGTTCCATCTTTTGATTGAGTGTACCCGGCAAAAATCCATGTTGCTCGTCATCAACGCCTACTGCGGGCCTGGTAATAACAATTTTAGAGCATTCTCCTGCTCTAAAAGCTTTTAGCGCAGCCAACACAGCCAGCATAGTTTTACCTGTGCCTGCCGGGCCTGTAGCGTAAACTATTAAGCGTTGTGGATTTTGTAAAAGATCTATGTAAGTTTCTTGATTGAGACTCTTTGGGATTAATTGAATGGTGCGGCGTTGTTTTTGGTATGAATCTATTTGTACTACTTGTAATTGTGTTACTTCGCTTCTACGGCGCTTACTCAAGACTTCCTCCTTTATTGTTGGTGGATCCGTCATAGCCTTTTCCCTAGTGGGCTTGGCTTCTTTTTTCAAGTCCACGTAACTATTTAAGTAAGCAAAATTTAGTCTTAAAGTGTGTGTTTATAAACAAAATTCGCAGCTAAGTACTAAGCTGTCCTCAGCCATTCGCAGTAAATTCTGTTGTTTAAATCGTCCTTGATATTTTGTGCTATAAATCCATATTCTTGAGCATAATCTTGCAGCAATTTTTTAGACCATGGAAAAAATTCTATGGTCAGACATTCCTTGTTTCCATGATCTTGTAATCCAGGATTCACCCGCCAGTAGATTCTAGCAGTTGGTTTTAATAAATTAACTACGCATTTTATTTGATTTCTAATTGTTTGTTCGTCACCAAAATTTATACTTCCTAAACAAAATGCAACATCAAATCTTAGTTCTGTTTGAAATTTTTCTATTGTGGTTTGATAGTCTGCTTGGCCAAATGCAGGATCAATTCCCACTAAATTGGCAATAAGTGGTTTAAATGAATTTATACCGCAACCAACGTCTAGTACCCACTCATGTTTTTTTATATGTTTTGCTAAATTGAGTCCAGAATAAAGATAAGTGTTTAAATGGCCACGCCAGTGTGTATTGAAATAATTGTTCAGTTCCGTTTGATTCATATAATTACTTATTATGTTACCCAAGAGAATATTTTTTACTGGAGTTCCGGGCAGTAGGTGGTCTGGTATTGCTCAAATTTTAGAAACAATTCCCGGATTTAACACTAGTGACCGCACACCAGAACGAACTTTCAAACATCACTCATACACTGGACATGTGGGAGCCTATTTTGGATGGCGTATGGAATTTGAACCCGTTATCCGCTGGGTAGGTGAGGATTATATAGACCAAGCTTGGAAAGAACCAGGAGGATGCCGATTAGTTAAAAGTCATCAATGGCCTGACAAGTTTGACGAAATAGAAAGGTTTTATCCTGATGATTGGATCATGCTTGTGTACCGACCCGACATGGCCAGTTTTGCCTGGTGGCACGAAGTAGGGGGATTTCAAATCAAATATCCTTGTTACGATTGGTATCGTGACGAAGCAGACATGTTACATGAAATATCTAGGACAAATAAACTTATATTACAATATGCCTGTGACAAAAAAGCAACCTGGAGTTATTTTACACCAGACTGGGTAAAAGAAAACTTTAATACAGCAGTTCAAATTCCAAAAATACATTCAGATATTTTAGTCACACTTATAAAAAATGAAAGACACTAATTTATGATGCTTAATGTTCAAGGTCAATATGAAACTCTAGATCGTTGGCCGTTAGTTATTACAAAATTAGAACCCGGCGAAAGTCGTGCGTTTGATGCTACAATGGGCACATGGTATATCATGTTGCAAAATGCCAGTTATTACAGCGACAATGTTAAATTTGAAACTGTTAATGCAGCCATTGCTGTAAACAACCATTTTACAATCAAATGCGGAGCAGGTTCTGCTGTGGTAATAAAATATCCAGGTCTGCATTTGTTAGAAAGTCGCTATTATGTGCAGAACACTCTTGACATGGGCAATCTCAGCTACATGGATGGTGGCACAAATACAACTGCCATCAATCCTGGCCGCTTGGGTGACCCTGTTATTAACTATGTGCATTTTCCTGCAGGTATGTATCAAACACTACACACTCATCCTAGTCATAGAGTAGGAATAGTTTTAAAGGGCTTGGGTAAGATAGAACTAGATGACGGAGAGTTTCCACTAAAACAGGGTGATGTGTTTTTCATGCAACGTAATGTTTTGCATAATTTTACATGCCCATATGAAAATGAGGACGTGGTGTTGTTTGTGTTTGCTCCAGATTCGGGTACAGGTCCTACAGACGAAGTGAACCCATTAAAAATTAGAACCTATGTTGGACAACAAAGATACGCAAGATAAACATTTACTAATCGTTACAGGCCCGCAGGGTTCTGGCAATCATTTATTCAGTAGATTGTTGAGCATGCATCCTACGGTATCTGGTTGGGAAGAATTAAAACACAAATACTGGGTTGCTAGCGATCTAGAACCTTTTGCAGACTACTGGGTCAATCCTGAACTTTTAAGTATAGATAAATTTGCCGGAGCGCAATATCATTTAGCGAATGTCAGTTGCCCATTTATGTATGATGGAGTACGATACGTGCCAAAGATACTAGAAGTAGCCGAACGTGCTAATTCTATGGGTATCTTTGTGCAGATAGCAATAATTGTTAGAGATCAAAATATAAATGCCGAACAGCAACGACGTGTGCGCGGCGAAGTTACAACTCCTATTGCGCAACAGTACTATTACAATACTCTACTTGATTCACAATTTCCTGTGCATTTTTTAGATCACGAAGCATTTTTCCTACACAAACAGCACTATCTAAAATGGGTTTCTAAAATATTAAATTTCCCTGTTGAAACTGACCATGAAAAAATTAACAGGTTTATAGATAAAGATGCCAATCATAAATATGTAAAGTATGTCAACGAGTATTGGTTAGACCAGGAAGTTTGGTCTGGCATACAGTCTAAACAAGCCCGCGGTTTAAAATAATCTATAAATATTTAGGTATATACAAGGAGTTCATAATGAACGCAAAGCAATTTGTACAAAAAATCATAGACGAAAATCAAGCACTATTCCGTGCCAGTCAACACAACGTAAAAGCTTACTTTGAAAGTAAGCCAGCTCAAGAAGAGCTAGTTGAGCACTTTATTGGTCGCATGGTCAACGAGCGCATGAACATGGTAGAGATTAGTCAAGCTATTGCTAACATGCCAGCAGACGCAGATCCTGTTGAATTACAGTTACTTACACAGCAAGCACACGATGAAGCAGTCCACTTTCGTTTGGTTAAAGAAGTCATTGAGCACATTCAGGGCGCACCTGTAGATGTTGAAGCGGCTATTGCTAGAGAAGCTGCTAAACCTACTGCCAAAGGTGCTGGCCTATTAGCCAAGTACGGTGCACAAGATGACGCCGCTGCTTTAGCAGCGTATCAACTAGTAGCAGAAGGCCGTGCAGAAGCTGTCTGGAATCAAATGGCAGAATGCATTGAAGACGAGTTTATTTCCAACGCATACGCCAAAATTGCGCGGGATGAAGGGTTTCATAGCCGAATTGGTGCTCGTGCATTAGAAAAACTAGTAGCCACAGAAGAAGAACAAGCACGTATTGCGTCGTTAGTTGAACAAATGCGTCGAGACTTGTACGACATCAGCTGCCGCAATACTACCGCTGCAGAAGATGGTAAGAAGCTAGTAGCAGACGCTTACGGTTGGTAATTTGAAGATAGGACTAAGTCAACGAGTCCTGTTACACAAAAACAGAGCGTATGACGCCTTAGAGCATGGATGGTATTCATACTTAAAAGCGCATACGCTTGTTCCTATTGCAAACAGACCTAAACAAAATTTTGAGGCACTTGCTGATCAGCTTGATGCTTACATCATCACAGGCGGCGATGATAGTACCGAACGCAGAATAACAGAAATAAGAACAGCACTCACTTTTATGAAAAGGCAAAAACCCATTGTTGGTATTTGTCATGGTGCCTTTTTGTTGACAGATATTCTTGGCGGAAAAATAGTAGATATTGAAGGACATAGTGATACCAATCACGACATAAACTATTTTGGCGAAATACTGGAAGTCAACAGTTATCATACACAAACAATCAAAACTCCACATAAACATGCTACTGTATTAGCTTTTGACGATCAAGGCAATTGCGAATCATGGATAGATGGCAAGATGGCAGGAATAGTGTGGCACCCTGAACGTATGTCTACACCGTGGATTCCGGAAGAAATAGAACAATTATTCGCTAAATAACTTATATTGGAAGTTATATGGCTACAGATATAAACGACGTACTAGAAAACATTAAAGAAATTTCGCTAACTGATAGTGCAGTAAACACGCTATTAGACTTTGAGCGTGTGATTGACGAATTAGATATATACGCATTTACCAACTGGAAACGTGGCGAATTAGTTGCAGGACCAAAATACGAAAAATATTTTGTTGTTTGCACCTTTATGTGGCCGTACAAAAAAATGCCAGACCCCCGCGGTGGTGAACGATTGTTAGATTATGGCTGTGAAATAAAGTACAAAAAGGATATGCTCGAATATCCTATAAAAATTAAAGATCAAAACGATTTCAAACCTGGTACTCGTGTGCCTAAATTAGCCAGAACTCCTGTTTGGTTAGTAGAAATTGTTATGCCCAAGAAATTGATGCAAGAAATCAATCAGGGCAGTTTAGAATTAGAATCCGGTACTGTCGACGTAGAAGATATTGAATCCAGTTACGAAGAAGGACTTGATGACAACATGTACAAAACAGATGCAAATGCACCTGCTCAAGCAGCACAAGGACTTTAAAAATGTCAGCAAATATCAATGAAGGACTAGAGCAAAACGATTTGGCAAGACTGGTGCACCCAGAATTGCACATTGACGAGTACAAGAGCAAAATGGGCAAGGACGAAGATATCGTTGTGCTTAGTTTTAAAGTGTCAGGACGGGAGCCGGCTGAAGATCTAGTTAATTTTATTGAAAAAGGATATGACTGGGTACTGGATGCAGATGTAAGTGCCGGCGAACTAGACGATGGTGATTTCTTGGTTTTTGTGGAATGCGATCGTGAGCCAGCTGTAGCAGAAAACATTATGGCCATGATGAAGGATATAATGAACTTGACCAGTCAGGTCATGGGCGAGTGGTCAATACAGATTAGATCACGTCCTGAAAAACTAAAACTAACGGCCGACGATATTAGAAACAATGTTCCACTAAGCACCAGTTCTTATCAAGCACAATACGGTAAGAAGGGACTGGATGAAATGCGTACAGCAGCAGGTGTGCGAGTTACTACACAAGCTCCTGTCAACGATCACACTCAAGCATTAAGAAGTTTAGCCGGCATTCTTTAACCAAAATCGCATAAATACTGTTAGTTTCGATTAACAGTTAATTATGTGGCTATTACATTTACTTCCTGACAGTTTAATTCTCTATATTACCTATGCCATGCTTGCGATAGGATTCGCTGGCATTATATTGGGTTTTTTCCTTGGTAAAATTCCTTTAGTTTCGCAGTATAAACTTCCTATACAGATAGTGTCTATCATCCTATTTTGTAGTGGGCTATATTGGTATGGTGGTTACAGCACTGAAATGGCCTGGCGTGCTCGAGTAGCAGAAATGGAAGCCAAGGTAGCAGAAGCAGAAAAAAAATCAGAATTAGCTAATGCTGAAATACAAAAGCGTATTGTTGAACGAACCAAATTAATAAAAGAAAAAGGCAAGAAACAAGTTGAATATATAACTCGCTTGGTAGAAGGCAAAACAATAACAACTGACATGAGTGAAGCAGAAAGAGCAGCATTACTAGCTAAACAAAAAGAATTACAGGATGCTGTAAAGAATTGCCCTATTCCAAAAGTTATTGTAGAAGAACATAATAAGGCAGCAGAATCAAAATGAAAAAAATAACCTTGTTATTGACTTTGTTGTTAGCAGGTTGTTCAACTACTGTACCGGTAGTAGCAAAATTTCCTGCAGTACCCCAAGAACTTACAGCAAAGTGCGAGCCTCTTAAAAAATTAGAAGGCGATCAAATTAGTATTGTTGATCTACATGTTCGTGTAGTTGAAAACTACACACAATACCATGAATGTGCGCTTAAAGTAGAAGAATGGAACACATGGTATGTGCAGCAGAAAAAAATATTTGAGGAGATCAAATAATGCAAGAGCAAGAAGCATGCCCCAAGTGTGGCGGCAAACATAATCGATAAAGGAGCCCTGAATGGAACTTACCAAAGAGCAGTTAAGAGAATTACTACCAAAAAACCCGTACATTGATCATTGGCATCGTGCCTTGAGTCAATTGTTACCAGACTACGAAATAAACACACCACAGCGTATTGCAGCCTTTATTGCTCAGTGTGCTCATGAATCGGGTAACTTTGTTTTTCTTACAGAAAACCTAAATTACAAAGCAGAAAGCCTCATGAAGATTTTTGGCAAGTATTTCAAAGATATGGCCACAGCCAAGGCATACGAAAAAAAGCCAGAGAAGATTGCCAACAGAATCTATGCCAACAGAATGGGCAATGGCGATGAGGCGTCAGGTGATGGTTGGCGTTATCGTGGTCGTGGCTTGATCCAATTGACTGGTAAAACCAATTACACTTGGTTTGCTGCCAGTTTGGAAATTAGTGCCGAAGAAGCAGCCGAATACACACAGACCTTCGAAGGTGCAGCACAAAGCGCATGCTGGTTCTGGGAAACAAACAAGTTAAACAATGAGGCAGACAAAGGCGATATTAAAACAATGACACGCAAAATCAATGGCGGTTTCATTGGTCTAGATGATCGTATCAAGCATTACAACCATGCGCTACACGTTTTAGGAGTTCATTGATGAGATATCTATTCCTGCTACTAGCACTTCCATTATTAGTAGCTTGCCAGGAAAGATATAGATATCCCTGTCAAGATCCTGATAACTGGGACAGCAAAGAATGTAAAAAACCATTCTGCAGTGCAAATGGCACATGCCCTGAAGATTTAACACCATACGAAAAAGACAAGATAGGCGGACAGACGGGCAACAGTTTTGCACCAGCCGCACCTGCACCAAGAAAAGGAGAATGTAAATGATTAAAGATATTTGGGAAGGCCCAAGATATACAACTGAAGAACTCAATGTAAGACTCAAATTCTTTATTGGTATCGTATTAGGTCTTACACTATTTGGTATTGTATTTGTAGTGTTGTACAGTTTAATTTTTGTAACTCAGCCCATGAATGGCATGAGCCCAGTTGATAATAAGTTTTTTGAACTTATTATTCCTATTGCTACGTTCTTGACTGGTACATTATCAGGCATCATGTTGGCCGGTGACGACAAAGATCTACGTGCCAAGGCACTAGACGCAGCCAACAAGCCTTACACTCCGCCACCACCTCCACCACCAGTAAGTGCAGCGCCATCAGGTGGGTTTGGTGCACCAGCAGCTGGAGGAGCGTTCGGAGCAGCAGCCAGTGAACCTACACCGCTAGCATCACTGGCCGACGCAGCACTAAGTAGTTTTACGCCTAGCATAGGTGCCGGGTTTGGTGGTAAAGAAGCGCCAGTACAACCTGATCATCCAGAACGATAATGCAATTCTTAGTTAGAATGCTTTCTGGAGAAAGCGAGAGTAATCCTAGCAGCAAGAGAACAATTACATTTTTGGCCTTCTTGCTGTTAGCCGTCGCTTTCTTTTCAGAATTGTTTTTTGAAAAGAAAGTGAGTCCTCAAACTTTTGACGCAATAACTTATATTGTACTAGGCGGTTTGGGATTTACAGCATCAGAAAAATTTACCAAAAAGGAAACTTCAAAATGAAAAAATTACTAGCAGTAGCATTATTGGCAGCAATGCCATTTGCATTTGCAGCCGAAGAGAAAAGAGTTTGTGTCAAGGAATTTGACAACAAGACCAACAAAGAAAAAGAAGTATGCAAAACAATCAAGGTTCATAAGAAACTAGAAGGAACCAAGATTGAAGATGCAAAAAAAGACAGCAAGAAATAATTTGTTGCAAACTTACAATAAGAGCCCATGATTGGGCTCTTTTTGTTTGACAATTTGATCTAATAGGTATATAATATTATCATGACTCATTACGACACCTTAGGCGTTTCTGAATCTGCCGACCAAGATGAAATCAAAAAGGCTTATCGTAAATTGGCCAATCAACATCATCCCGACAAAGGCGGCGATACCAATCGATTCCAACAAATCCAATCTGCTTACGAAACTCTAAGCGATAACAATCGCAGAGCACAATACGATGCCGAACGTCGCGGCATGGGCGGGTTCCGTTTTAGTGTAAATGGTCAAGAAATGGGCTCAGGTATGCCACACGAAATGGAAGAGATGTTGAGAAACTTTGGCTTCGCATTCGGACATGGATTTGCTAATAATGCCGACCCTTTCAATGTGTTTAGACAGCCAAGAAAAAATAAAGATTTACAGATCGAATTGATAGTGAGCCTAGCAAGCACATTACAAGAGCAAACCAAAATTATTAATGTTAAAACTAGCAATGGTGACACTTATCCAGTTGAAGTCAAAATTCCACGTGGTGTAAAGCCTGGCTCAACTGTAAAATATTCCGGATTAGGTGACAACTTCTTTGCATCATTGCCTCGAGGCGATTTGTATGTAAAAGTAAACATTGAAGCCAATACAGAATTTGGAGTAGATAACATAGACCTACACAAAAGTATCGACGTAGATTGTGTTCAAGCCATGGTAGGGGGCACACATGTGGTAACAGGGCTAGACGGCAAACGGTTTGACATCAACATACCAGCTGGCACACAACCCGGCACTCGTTTTAGACTGGCCGAGCAAGGACTTTACGCAATGAATCAAAATATTAGGGGTAACATGATAATAAATGTTAAAATAATAGTTCCTACTAACCTTACCCCGGAGCAGCAACAAGGCATCCGAAATCTTTTCAACATTCAATAAATATTTTTATGCTGCAAACCAATCCCGAAATTGATCATATTGTTGCTGAGGCAACAGAATTGGCTAAAAATCTCAGTCATGAATATGTGACACTAGAACATGTGTTTTTGTCCATGATTAGATTTGAACCGTTTAAAGACCTGTTGGTGCAATTTGGATCAGATGTGAATAGTTTGGATGCCGAACTGGAGGCGTACTTGTTACAGGCCACTAACTTGATTGTGACCGAACAAGAACCTAAAAAAACACATGCGCTGGAACGTGTTTTTAATCGAGCATTCACTCAGGTGCTTTTTAGTGCAAGAACACATATCGAATTAATGGACTTGTTTCTAAGCATACATGCCGAATCAAATAGTTATGCTCATTACTTTATGAGCAAGTACAATCTTGATCGAGCTAAACTGGTAGAACTTTATAACAAAAGTTACAAGTCAGATGCAAGAAAGAGTATTGCAACTACCAATCGAGCAGACAAGGTGCTGGATCACTATTGTGATAATCTTAACCAGCAGGCCACCGAAGGCAAGATTGACCCGGTAATTGGCCGAGCCGAAGAACTAAATGACATCATAGAAATACTTGCACGTCGTAACAAAAGTAACGTGTTAATGGTAGGCGATCCAGGTGTAGGTAAAACTGCTATTGCAGAAGGTTTGGCTTTGTCTATCGTGACCAAAACAGTTCCAGCTTATCTACACGATTACACTGTTTACAATTTGGATATTGGTAGCTTGTTGGCAGGCAGCAAATATCGCGGAGACTTTGAAGAAAAGATACAAGAAATCTTGTCTGCTCTTAATGTAAAAGGCAAAACTATTTTGTTTATTGACGAAGCACATCAGATGCGCGGAGCCGGTGCAGGTAGTCAAAGCAGTGTTGATTTAGCCAACATGATCAAGCCGGCCTTGAGCAAAGGCAAGATTAAAGTGATTGCCAGTACTACATGGGAAGAATACACACAGAGTTTTGAAAAAGATCGCGCACTGATGCGTAGATTCCAACGTGTAACCATTGATGAACCTAGTCCTGAAATAGCTAAAGAAATTTTACATGGTCTCAGATTTAATTTTGAGGAATTTCATGGTGGTACCATACATGATGATGCCATTGAAGCAGCAGTAGATTTATCAGTCAGATATCAGACTGATAAAAAACTTCCAGACAAAGCCATTGACCTGATTGATGCTTGTTGTGCCAAGAACAGAATAAAACACACAGTATGGAGCATAGGCAAGCGAGACATCGTTAATGCTATAAGTAGAATCACTAAAATTCCTGTTGATCAAATTGGCGTGCAGCAAGGTACAGACAGTGCAGGTGTGGATTACCTTGAACACAAAATTAAGGGTAGACTGTACGGTCAGGACACCGCTGTAGACACAGTATTAGAGAAAATCTATGTTAGCAAGGCTGGACTGAAATCAATAAACAAACCAATTGGTAATTTCTTGTTTTTAGGTCCAACCGGTACTGGTAAGACTGAACTGGCCAAGTTGCTTTCAGAAACGTTAGGTATGAAATTGTTACGTTACGATATGAGCGAATATCAAGAGCGTCATACAGTGGCCAAGTTGATTGGCGCACCACCAGGATACGTAGGTTACGACGACGGCAACCTAGGCGGTGGATTGTTAATATCTGACATTGAAAAAAGCCCTAACTGTATTATATTAATGGACGAAATTGAAAAAGCACACCCAGATGTCAGCAATGTTCTGCTGCAAATGATGGACGAAGGGTCTGTTACCAGCAGTAATGGCAAGAAGGCCGATTGCAGAAACGCAATTATTATACTAACATCCAATCTTGGTGCAGCTGATAATGATCGAAACACTATTGGATTTACCACTGCCTTGGAACGCGAAGGAGAGGATGACAAAGCTGTTAAAGAATTCTTCAAACCAGAATTTAGAAACAGGTTAGATGGTGTGGTCAAGTTCAAAAAACTAGATCAACTCAGCATGCGTAAGATTGTTAACAAGTTTATTAATGAACTTAACGAATTGCTACTAGACAAGCAATTACGTGTGAGATTAACAGAACGTGCAGTTGATGAACTTGTAGAAAACGGATTTGATAGCAAGATGGGTGCAAGACCATTACAACGTAAAATAAATGAATCTATCAAAGTGCCATTAAGTAAAAAGATATTGTTCGAAAACATAATAGCAGGTGCCACTATTGTGGTAGATTATGCAGATGACAAGTTTGTTTTTCAACCAGTAGCAGCTGACTTTATACATAGAATTGACGAAAATGGATACATTGTTCTGGAAGAACCTATCGCCCAATATTGAACTACAAGAATCAACCAAGCAATTTTATAATCAATACTATTTTAGACTAGACATATATGCACCCGGATGCAAGAGCATTCGCTGTGACAATGTTAGCTATGACATAGAACGTCGCAGAGATTGGGTTAGAGATTATAGACGGCAGGGATCTTGGTGGAACAAACAACTGGCCAAGTATTTGCAAGAAGCCGACATTGGTTTTTTGTATAGTTTAAAAGATCTATATTACGAGTATCCTGATGTCAAAATTAGAACCGAAGAACCAAAAATATCAGTATATGCTACAGATGAATTGGTACTTCAGTCTGTGGCTCGATCAATAGATCCTGACTACAGAGATAAATTAACCTCAGTGACCGGTCCTGCCAATGAAGAAATAAAGGCACTATTAGATAAACACGTTGTTTTGGTTAAAAAACCACCAAAGTACAAGTATAGAGTTTGGTTGAGAGAAAAACAGTTTGATGTGGATGTAAGACATCAGGTTTTGGCTTATTTAGATAGTCTAGGTGATTTGGTAAGAATAAGCGAACATTCGCGCGATAACCTAGCCAAAGAGCATAATTGGATTTGGGGATCTAATTTCTATACCAATGACCGTCATGTGGCAACATTTCTGACACTGATTCATCCAGATTTAATAAGAGAAGTTTCAGAGCTGGTGTGCTTGGATAATAAATAGTGTTATTATTCAAGGATTGCTTGTATGGCAAAAATACACGAAGAAGTAATTGTAATTACAATCAGCAAACTAGTTAAAGACAGCGACGCAGCAGATTCCCCAGATCTTGCCAATACTGAAATTATAGCAGCATTGGGATCAGTGGCGGAAGAACTTCTAGGCAGCGGTGTTGTTGTAGAAGTAAACAAAGCCTAATCAACTAAAAAGAGAGAAATCAATGGTCAAAAAAATTATTGGAGATAATGCTTCCACACAGGCAGATGCAATTGCGGCTATCAAAGCTGCCACTGCGCAACAAAAACCAGCAGCGCCAAATCCAAAAGATGCTGTGGCAATGATTAAAGCAGCCGCAGCACAACAGGCACAGCAAAAACAACCACAACAACAAGGTGTTCCATTTGACTTTACTAAGTGTCATTTGCATATTGGCATGCCCTGTTATGGTGGTAACGTCAGTGAACCCACAATGACTTCGCTGTTGCGATTTATTTTGATGGCGCAACAAGTAGGCCTGAACTGGAGCCTAGACACTATGGTAAACGAATCGTTGGTAACTAGAGCCCGTAATAATCTAATGGCCAAAATGATGACCAACGCAGCAGCCACTCACTTTATGTTCATTGATGCCGATATTCGCTTTCAGCCGGAGTCAATTCTACAAATGATGGCTTGCGACAAAGAGGTAATTGGCGGCTTGTATCCCAAAAAAGCACTACCAGTCAATTATGTTATCAATCTCAAGCGTGAGACCAAAGTACAAGGCGATATATTTACTGTAGACACAATGGGAACTGGTTTCTTGATGTTCAAACGCCATGTGTATGAACAACTTTGCAAGGCACACCCAGAAACCAAGTATGTTGATGATGTGGGATTAGGTAAACAATTTGAGCCCACAATGTACAGTATCTTTGATGTTGCTATTGACGAAAAAGGCCACTACTTGAGTGAGGATTGGTTATTCTGCCGCAGATGGAGTGCTTTAGGTGGCGAAATATGGGCCCACGGTAAAGTGTTGTTGAATCACATTGG
>Ga0315903_10007887_pt1 | contig 13235 bp, 27 predicted proteins | sample LakEriMetagenome_7_FD_203524 | JGI IMG/M metagenome (GOLD analysis project Ga0315903, IMG submission 203524) | Freshwater fungal communities from buoy surface, Lake Erie, Ohio, United States - Buoy 2 MA119 | ecosystem: Environmental > Aquatic > Freshwater > Lake | place: USA: Lake Erie, Ohio...
CCAATCTCCTTTTGCCATTTCTTGTGCTAACTTGTAAGGTGTGTCAGGTGTAAACGTAATATTCGAAACAAACCATAAATAATCTGCTTTCCATAACGGATCAGCTAAGATTGAATTGTAGGCTCTAGACATATTTCCCACACCATCCCTACTGACTACCTCAAAAGGCAATTCAGTATCTTGTACACATTTAAGAGTCTGAGCAAAGTCAGGCTCGTAGTATTCCATTAAGACAATTAGTACTCTTGACATATTATTTGGTTGACTTGGTTTATCCAATATTGGGGAGTAAAAGTTAAAATGTGTTGCTTCATATTCTCTGCCCTTCTCTGCGTTTCCTCTTTGTTTTGTAAAGCAAACATTGCGGCATCATACAATTTGTCCACTGAATAACCTACTTTGTATGAATTTTCCTCAGTCAAGTCATCATCCCCTTCTATTATTCCCCTAATTGTTACTGTTCCTTTCGTTCCAGCCTCCAAAGGTGCGGTTGATCTAGCATCATACTTTGTAGCTTTTATCATTAAGGTTGACAATTCATAAAGGTCATTCATTTGTTGTAAACTAGGTTGCACAATATATTTATCATAAATATTGTCTTTTGGCTTTAACATTCCATAGCCTATAATTCTATAACCTCTATCCTTTAGCATCTTTGCAACTTGCACAGCTAATTTTTCAGCATCCTTTGTGACATTAGTTGGCTCTGGTGATTCTAAAAGGATTGTCTTATAATCTTTAGGGTTTTTTGTTATTGGAAAGTCTTTAAGATTGACACCATTACCGATGTAGTGAATAGGTCTCTTATCGTTAAACTTACTTTTTAAGATTCGCATATTCCATTGTGAAATAGAAAAAAGAGGATAGTTGCAATTGTAAAGTTTTAGACAATCTTGAAAAAACCTCTCATTAGTAGGTCTAAACAGATGCTCTAACATCTGTAATAATATAAATTTCTTTTGTATATCCTTATCTAATAAAAATGCACCGTGTGGACTTGTAACTATTAAGCAGTCTGAGCGACTTATTAAATTAGTAGTATTGACAATCTTGCATTTAATTTCTTGAAGGCTACATCTCAAAGCACCAGCCTGATTATATAACACAACTCTATGACCTAAGTCAGTAAGTTGATTCGCCCATTCATTTATAACCCTTATTCCACCGTGTGGACTATTAATGTTTGGACTTTGGATAAATATGCGCATAGATGTCAAGAATTAAAAAGGTGATTGTGATAAAGGTGTAAACCATTAAGAAAATAGGCGTGTCAAATAGGTAAAACTTTAATCGGTCTTTTATCTTTCCCATTGTGATTTGTTTGGATATTTCTGATTAATAAATATTTTAAAATCTCCATTAACTGCGTATGATCCTATTGAGAAAAATAATTTATTATAAGTCTTACCTATCCACTCATTGACAGAATAGAATCTATTTATTTTTATGTCATCCATTGGCTCAAATGGTCCATCCTCGTTTTTTGTGTAGGCTGACTTGATAACAAATTCTTGCTTCCAGGTTAGGTTTAAAAGTTTGGCAAATCGGTGCTTATTATAGACTATTGGAGTGTGAATGTCGGTGTAGTAGTTATTCTTGCCTGGCAAGTTATTTGTATTGGTTATAGCTATCTTATAAAGACCTGTGGCTTTATGTGCGTAAAAGTGACAATCCCTATCATACCAAAACTTAAAGTCTTTGACATCTAAATTTTTTAATAAGAAGTGGTCATCATTCCAAAATATAAAGTCATCACCCTCGACCCATTCTGAGCCAGTTATTATCTTTTGAAATATGCTAAAATTCTTTCTGCCAGGCACATCCCCTAAATAGTGATGCTCTACATTCTTAATCCACTTAGGCTTTTCGCCTATAAGCACAATCTTTCCATAGCCTTTTAGGTGCTGTTCTATTGACCTAAGGGCATATCTTAACTCATTATCTTGCCACCTACTGCCCGTTCCTAATGCTATTACTATGTCCATTTGCCTGAAGTTTATGCAAAATTTCCTGCACTACTGCGTTTGAAAGGTTGCCATAATGATTGATAATCAATGACTTTTGCTCTTTTGTGACATAAGCACTCACCAAAACCTTTTTCTGATCCTCAGGCAATGGTTTTCGACCTGGTTTTAACTTTTCCATAAATCAAAGATAGGGATAAAAAATAAATTAAAAAATATTTTTTTATTTGTGAATAAGTTATTATATTTGTGGTGTCAACGATTAAAAACTAAACGATTTAACAATGAAACAAGCATTAACACTCCTTATCACACTAATTGCAGTTATGTATTTAGTAGGACTGATTCAAGACCAATTTTGTAAATAAACCCTTAAAATTAATCACAATGCAAATTGAAATCCTTGCAGATGCAGACAGAGCAGAATACCTGCTCAAAAACCTAGACTTACCTATTAAGATTACTAGGTATGACTCAAGACATTTTACAGTATTAATTTCATCTGACCAAGATGATGCTTCAGGTATTGCTCTTAAATTATTCCACGCAGGAATATCTTTTGGTTTTTCTGAGGCACGAAAATCATTTGATAGCATCTATAAACCTAACAAGTTTAAGGATGATATTATGTATTTGGCCAATGACTAATAAGCAAGCATACCCCCGATGTTTCTACATTGGGGTCTTTTTTACTAACCTTATAATTCATATATGAAAACAACTTACCCAACACACCCAATGCGTGATTTCAACGAATGGATCACAGCAGTCCACAATTATTTTAGAATGACAGCAGCAGAGTACGAAAGAAACAAAACGATTCGCACCTACACAAGATTTAGAATTGAACCTGATGGAAAAGGTTATTATATTGTAGGCGAAGAAAAAATCCCTCAGAAGGAATTTGAAAAGCAGTTTCCCTTACCTTTATTTATAGGGAGAAACGAAGAAAATCCCAACTCAACCACATCTTACATAACCGAAACGATTTAAACTATGTTAGCACAAATTCAAGCACAGGTCAAAGCACCTAAAGGACAAGTCAACAAATTTGGAAACTACAAATATCGCTCTTGTGAGGATATTGTAGAGGCCGTTAAGCCAGTCATTAACAAGCTAGGCTTTTATCTTACCCTTTCCGATGAGATAGTACAAATAGGGGAAAGGATTTATGTAAAAGCCACAGCAACCATTTCTAATGGAGAGTTAACATTTACCTGCTCTGCATTTGCTAGAGAAGAAGAAGTTAAAAAAGGTATGGACTCTGCACAGATCACAGGAGCCGCATCCTCTTATGCTCGTAAATATGCACTTAACGGACTTTTCGCTATCGATGACACTAAAGATGCAGATGCTACTAATACACACGATAAAGATGAGCCAACTAAGGAAGAAAAAGATATGTTAGAAAGATTGGTATTCTCATCTAATCTGGAGGAATATGAAATAGACAGAGCAATTAAAGCTATTAGAGAATGTTCAGATTATGACACTTATCAGAAACTCCAGCACAGATTAGAAGATAGGCAATTAGGTCTTAATGAGATTCCTAACCCTAATCAGAAAGATATTTCTAAACACCTTAAAAAATCATTAAAATGAGTTGGTCAGAAAGAGGCACATCCAAACTCAGGTTTTTTATCTACTCCGATGATGGCGAAGATATACCTGTAAGAGCAGAGATTAAATACTATTATGCAGTTGGAACTATTGCAGATGAGTATGACTTTGAATATCAAGTCAAGATTGTAGATGCTCCTGATTGGGTTACAGAGGATGACATCAGAAACGAACTGAACCAATGGAATTTATTTGATATTATCAACCCTGAAGATTTTAACACATATTAAAAATTAAACTATGGCAAATTTCCCAAAAGGTATCAGGATTTTTAGTCCTAAACCAACAGCACCTCCTTTTATTAAAGGTCAGATTATTATTACTCCAAAAGAGTTATTTGAGTGGCTAAAAGCTAACCCTGACTTATTAACTGACTACAAAGACACCAAGCAACTTAAACTGACCATAATGGAAAAGAAAGATGGCACAGGTCTTAACGTAGTTGTGGACACCTATAAACCAAAGGAAGATGTACCGTTCTAAAGAAGAACTACATAAGACTGCTGAGAAAATGCAGGCTTACTTAGAAACTGAGGTTGGTCCTGATCCACAGCATTTAATAGATAGGGCAGAACTTTTAACTATTTTAATTGCTAAGTCTGGGCAATGCCTTGCAGATGCTAAATATATGCAGGATCAAATTATTAACGCAGGATTACTACAAGCTATTGGGGAAGGCTTAGAAACTAAACTAAGTCCTTCCTTAATAAATAAGTTTGTCAGTACAAATGCTAAAGATGTTAATCTTTTGGTTAATTGGTTTGACCGCATCAACTCAGCAGCTACACATCAATTGGATGGTATTAGGACAATCATATCTTACAAGAAAGCTGAATTAAATTTGTAAACTTAAACATTGCCTAAAATTAAAAAATTGTCAACTTGGATTGTAAAAAAATAAATTTGATAATATCAAATAAATGTTGTATATTGCATTAAATAATGTAATTATGAAGATTGATATTAAAAAGGGTGATCAGTTTGGCAAGTTAACAGTTATTAAAGAAGTAGAACATTTTAAGCAACCTAGTGGACAAAAACAAAGGGCAATTTTATGTAAATGTGAATGTGGAAATGAAAAAGCAATTCGTTTATCGCATTTAATAAGATTAAGGATTCAATCTTGTGGTTGTGTGTTAAAAAAATGGAAAGGTGAAAGCACTACAAGAATTTATAAAACTTGGAAGGCAATGAAAGAAAGGGTTCATTTAAAAACATACATAAGGAGTAATAGATATTATGACAGAGGGATATCTATTTGCAAAGAATGGGATAATGATTTTTTTACCTTTAAAGAATGGGCCTTAAATAATGGATATAAAGATAATTTACAATTGGATAGAATAGACAATAACGGTAATTATGAGCCTAGCAATTGCAGATTTGTGACTAATAAACAAAATGCAAATAATAGAGAAATGACATTCTTTGTAAATTATAAAAATCAAAAATATCCTATAATGGAATTGTTTAGTAAATTAAATATTCTTGTAATACATCAACCAGCAATAAGAAATAGAATTTCAAGAGGTTGGGATCACGAACAAGCATTTGATAAACCTATAAAAAATGGCAACTACAAAAAAAAGGAAATCTAAAGAAATAAGCATACCCAAATTAGTACAAAAAGCACAAAAAGTATTTAATCAATATATTAGAGAACGAGATTCAAAAGATGGTTATTTCACTTGTATATCCTGTTTTAAAACATTGCCTATATCTCAAATAAATGCTGGACACTATGTACCTGTTGGGAAATCATCATTATTAAGGTTTAATCCTGATAATTGCCACGCAGAATGTATTAGAGATAATGGATTTAATGACTTTCATTTGATAGGTTATAGAAAACATTTATTATTAAAAATTGGAGAAGATAAGGTTAAATGGTTAGAAGATAATCAAAACAAGGTTTATAAATGGTCTAGGACCGAATTAGAAGAAATAATTGAACACTATTCAACACTCTTAAAACAAAAACAATGAGCCAGTCACAGCAAATCTTAAACTACCTTAAATTAGGTAAACCAATCACTCCACTTGAAGCCTTACATATGTTTGGCTGTTTACGATTAGCAGCTAGAATTGCTGATCTTAGAAAAGAGGGTCACATTATTTGGACTAGTAACATTACAGTTAACGATAAAACATTTGCATCCTACAAATTAAGCCAATGATTAAACTAAAACTTATTACTCCTGAAAAGATTGACCAGGTAAAAAATTTGCTTGATAAAGGAGTAAGTATTAGAGAAACATCTAGGCAAACTAAGATTAGTTATTATGCTACTTGGCATATAAGTAAAGGTCATTATCATAAACTTAATGATTTAAGAGATGCCTTTAGAGAACCTGATAATGGTTATTTTAATTGGGATAAGTTTAAAGTTTATTAAATGACACACGGATCACTATTTAGTGGCATTGGAGGCTTTGATTTAGCGGCTGATTGGATGGGATGGGAAAACAAGTTTCATTGTGAATGGAATGAGTTTGGTCAAAAAGTCCTTAAATATTATTGGCCTAATGCTGAATTATTTACCGATATTACAAAATCAGATTTTACAAAGTATGCAAACCAAATTGACATTCTTACAGGAGGATTCCCCTGCCAACCCTACTCAATGGCAGGAAAAAGACTTGGTAAAGAAGATGACCGTCACCTCTGGCCAGAAATGCTTAGAGTCATTAGAGAAGTTAAACCAAGTTGGGTTGTGGGCGAAAACGTTCTCGGCCTTGTTAATTGGAATGAAGGGTTGGTATTCCACGAAGTGCAAACTGACCTGGAAGCTGAAGGGTACGAAGTATGGCCGTATGTACTTCCAGCTTGTTCCGTTAATTCACCGCAAAAAAGAGACAGGGTTTGGTTTATTGCCCACTCAAACAAAGTGGCAAGGAAATCAATGGGAAAGCGTAAAAATGAAGTTACACAACAATGGGATGAGAAAATCAGGTGTCAAGATTGGAACGAGTTTTACCTGGTTCTTGACAGAGATATATTTAAAATCAGGAAAACAGGAGAACAGGAAATTATTTGCGAATCCCCGCTTATCAGCGACCTTGATGGGATTTCCTTACAATTGGACAGAATTACCTTTCAAAACTGGGTCAATCAATCAAACGGAGCATACGGAAATGCAATAGTACCACAAGTAGTTTATCAAATCTTTAAAGCAATAGAACAATATGAACACAATCAATTTAGCGGATCAGTTAGTAGATAAAACCTGTGAATATTACGGAATAAAAAGGATTCAGTTATCTAGGAGACACAAAGAAAAACCAAATAAGACCATAATAATCCAAACTAATGACAGAAGTAAGCATATTAGTACCGCATCAATTAGAATGGCTTTGTCTTATTATCTTAGTAAGTACACCCCTATCCCAGTAAGTATTTTAGGACCATTAATTGGTTACACAGATCACAGCACAGTAACCCATTCTAAGAAAAAGGCACAGGAATACATAGACACCGATGATTGTGTATTTATGGAGTATTGGTTGGCAGTCAATAACTTAGGTAAGGAATTGGGTATATCTACTGAGTATGTAAGGGTCAATAAGACTAGGGAAATAATAATGGAAAAAATAAATTTGGTAAATTGAAATAAATTTCGTATATTTGTGTCAACAAAGACTCGCCAGAGAAATCTGCTTTGTTTTAGAAGATATACTAACCTGTTGGGGTGCGGCTGCGAGTGCCAATCCTCAGCAGGTTTTTTTATTCGGTGTTTTGAAACACTTTGACCGAATGGCCTTGACAAAGCCAACAACTCAAATGCTCTTTATAAGTCTGTTGGGTTTCTACCCCGAAGGTACACGGCAATGGCAACAAGGACAACCGTAACTTAAAAGCATACTGGAAACACCCAGGAAAAGACCTTCGATTGATTTTGCCTAAAATAAAAGTTTTTTAGGCTTAAATCTACTTTGTGTTAGGGATTGAGTGATTTTACTCACTTGATTGAGTAGATTGAAGATGCAATCAATATCAGGCTTGTCAAAATGGCTCTACTAGGTAGATGCTATAATACCCTTGGTATGTACTTTAAAGAAAGAAACTATGAAAAGTATTGAAATGAGAGCCTCAGACTTTAAAAGAGAACTGCAACCCTTTGCATTCCCTGAGTCTATGAAGCAAGAGTTTTATGATTACTGGACAGAGCCTAATGCTAGTAAGACAAAGATGAGATTTGAGCAGGAAAAGACTTGGGATTTGTCTAGGAGGCTATCTAGGTGGGCTAATAACAATAAGGATAAGTTTAACCTACAAAAGACTGAGACTGGATTTAGACAGCCTAAGATTATTAAAGAGCCTGAGACTGAACTAGAAAAGCTAGATCATACCCTTAAAATGTATCAGGAAAAGTTTGAGTCAGTTCCTTTTTTAGAAATGGGTAAATGGTATGACTTTATAAAAAAAGAGAGGCTAATGAAGGTTATAACAAAAGAGGATATTGAGATACTTAGAGAGGCTTATGGTGATGACAATTACAAGTGTCGGTGTGCTTGTGTCCAATGGACCTTTGATAATATGACTAAAATGGATAGGACCTTTGCTTGGCTTTATGACCTTGTAAATAGATTCCAATGATATATTTTTTAATAGGAGCCATTTGGGGTTATTTAGTAAGAATTTATATTTCCTACATTAAAAACAAATAATATGACACCAAGAGAAAAAGCTATCGCATTAATTAATAAATTTTATATTTATAATTATTTAGGAAGTAATTGGTCAAAACAATGTGCTTTGATTGTAGTAGATGAAATTTTGAATACAATACCTTATAAATCACAAGGATATTGGAAGTCAGTCAGATTAGAAATTGAAGAATATGAAGCTGCTTAAATAATTCTATAAAAGTTATGCTGATTGATTACGAAATAATGCAACCCTTTGTGGAAAGGTCAAAGCAAGATGAAACCTATATGCTTAAGATAATAGAAATGAGCCTTAAATATGCTGTGTTTAAGGAATGCTTTACAATCATTTATAGTAAACTAATTCCAATAGAAATGTTGCCTAGAGAAGAAAAAGAGGGTCTTTGGGATTATGTCAAGCAAAAGTTTCCTAATAGGAAACAAGATGAAAAGATACAACTTTGTAAATCAGTTTATGTAATGGGTAGCTTATTTTGACTCCCCATAGAAGTTAGCCTCAAATATTTCGTATAAGGCTTGATAAGTTATAAGTAAAGACATTTTTCTAATCCCATAAATATAGGCTTGCTCCTCCTCAGACATTAGAGCAGGGTCATAAGATTGAGATAACTCTAAAGCCTGTGCAGCCGCTTGGATATCATCGTGCGGTGTCGGTTCTAGTAATCCGTCTTGATCCTCGGCAATCCCCTCTGTCTGGTCCATTCGATTACATCTTTTTCAACTTCCTTTCTTGATTGTTTTCTATATTTCTCACACAGAGGCTCCAGTAGTTGTAGTCTCTCTATTGGTGTCAATACCTTCATTAACTCTTGCACTTGTTTCTTGATTATTGGGAAGTCCTTGTGTGTCATTTAGAATGTCTTTAATCTTTGATAAATAAAGAGTCAGGTCCATAGCCTCCTCTAATGCGTGTTGAACCCACTCTGACAAAGATAGGTCAGAACGGTCCATAGTTGTACCATATTTCTCAAATCCTCTGTCCTCTCTTAACTGATACTCCTCGATAAGTTTTTTTAGTATCTTACTCATCGGTCAGTCTTTTCGTTAAATTTACCACAAACCTTACATTGATATTGGATTTTCTTTAACCCTGTGGCTGTAATCTTATGCTTATTAATTACTAACTCATCTGATCCACACTCAGGGCAACTTCCCCTATCGTGTCCAAATCTTACCCCATAATGAGTTTTATTGTAAACGTGCTTACTTAGATACTTATGAACCTTCTCTAATAAGACCACATCCTTTTTACAATACTTTATCATCTTCTCCATAGCTTTAGCATCTTTATTTAAGACTATGTCTTTCCAAAGGTTAAATTCTGTCTTAATCTTTTGTCCGATGCCTAAATACTGAGCAATGTAGTTAAGTCTGTTAGAGTTAAATCTAAACTTAGACCTAGATATCTTTAAAGTATCTATGGTTACATAGTTAGGAAACATCTCGATATTATGGAAAAGGCATCTAGTCCTAATCCATTTTAAGTCAAAGTTATCTCCATTATGACCTACTAACTCATCAGCCTGGTTCGCTATTTTTATAAACTCAATTAAGAGTTTTTTATCATCTTGATTCCTATCCCAGTTAACAGAATAGACTTCCTTCTCATCTTCCCACTTGTAACAAATGCAAATTATTGCTCTTTCTTTGATAATATTGTCGTAACCGACACTAATTTTGTGGCCAACATTCCAAGAAAATACAATGTTGCCTGAAGTCTCTATGTCGAAATAGAGCCTTCTCCTTTTTGTTTTCAGCATAGATTAGTTGCTTTTTCTTATCTCGTATCCAGCAACTTTAATTTTAACTGAGTCCTTTACTACCTTTCCATCTGTGTACACTTTTTGAACCGTACAACTGGATAAGAATAGAACAAAGATATAAACAAATATTTTCATTTTACAAAACTATTTTATGAACAGATTGTATTCAGCCTGCCTCCTAGTAGTTAAACCCTTTACAGGCTTTCCGTTGACCTTATCCCACCTTAATAGCTGACTAGCCACTTTGACTTTGTCCGCTCCTGCGTTTAAGAGTTTGAGTAGGGTTGACCTTTTAAATGCCCCTATTCCTACGTTATAAACAAAAGAGGTCAAGGCATTGAGTTGATTCTCGTTCAAGGGTACTTTAACTAGACCTTTGATCTGACTCTTAATTTTAGCTGTATCAGCCTCTAAGAACTGAAAAGCCTCATCTTTGGTGATTGTAATCCCTGAAACTATGGGTTTTTTAGTGATTGGGTTTATAGTAGTTCCTGCGCCTATGGTCCAAACACCAGCAGGGCATAAGTATGATTCTAGCTTTAAACCTTCAAACTGAACTATGAAATCTTTAAGTTCCATTTTATAATAGCCATTAAGGGTTTACGAATAGACCAACCGAAAATGACACAAATAACCAAAATAAGCCAATTTAAGCGGGTTTTAGCCTTTTCCTTATATTCACCCAACTCTTTGATTAAATCGGCTCTATTCGCCTCTAATTGACTCACAGAGGCACTTAGGATTCTAACTTGTGCTGTGTTTTCTACCTGAACGTACTTAGTAAGTGTTTTTACTTTAACTATTTCTAAGGGTTTATACTCAATATCTATAACTGTGTCATTAACCCTAATAGTGTCAAAAATATATTCCCCTGATAGGAATGTGTCTATTTTTACTAAAGTATCTGAGACAAAGGTAGTGTCGGTCTTTGTGGGGTATCTTTCTGCACAGATAGCAGGAAGGCGGCCAGCCTGAGCCAGCCTAGCCTCTGCCTTGTGTAGTTGCTTACCAGGATTGCAACTAAGAGCCGCCAAAGCGACTAATACTAAGTACCGCATTACTCAGCCTTTAAAATGTCACCCTTAGAGTTTGTGACTAGGTTTTTGAGTAGGTACGATAAACCAGCAGTAAGTCCAATAACCCCTGCTTGCTTTAGTTCAGCTACATTAGGTAGGACTCCACTATCTAAAGTGGTTACAATGCCAGTTAAGGCAGCCGAAAGGAATGCTACAATGAAACCATTGATAGCATCCTTGACATCAAGATTCAAGAATTTACTTTTCATTCTTTGTCTTTTTTGTTAGATAATTGAATCGAAAGTTCGGTCAATTGTTCGCTGATATGATCTAGCTTTTTAAATAAGATAGTGTCCTTATCTTCAGCATTAGCTAACCTCTCCTCAATTCGGGCCATTTTAACTTGCCCATCATTCCAAATTTTGATGATAGCACCAGCCAAAACTAAGGCTTGACCTATCACAAACATCTCCCAACTCATTCGATTACTTTTTTTCGTTTAACTGTTTCTGTGCTTCTTGTGCAATCTTGTATCTTAACTGCTCAGATGCCTTTGCTGGTAACTCTCCTAGACCCATATAGATAAGATTAACTTCCTCAGGGGTTAGGGTTAGAGTGACTGTCTTAGGCTCTTGGGTAGTAAATGATAAAAGACCCAATGCTGCGATTACGATGATTTTTTTCATATATTGGTTGTTTGATTCCAGGGTAGTGGAGGTGTAACGATTGGAGGATTCTTTTGATTTGCTATCTGTGTAGCAATGTTTGCATCAATCGAAGTTACATCAAGTCCTGCATTTAACCAACCCTCAACTTGCGCCTGAGTAAGGTCAGGATAAGCTGTAAAGTCAGTAGGGGAAGGACTAGGGCAGTTGTAAGTAGAATAAACCTCTGCTGTGTAGGTTTTATTGCCATCTACTTCTGTGCCTTTTCTTCTCCAATGTATCACAGATACTACATTTGTTAAAGTTCCCTCTTGTGGAACTACATCCATTGATTCAATAATCCAGTTGTAAGTAATTGCCATTTTTATTTGATTTTAGTTTTAATTAATTCTTTTAGTTCTGCTATTTCTTTTTCTAAGTCTTTGATTTTTTGATTGTCAGACTTTATCTTAATTACAGGCTCCTCGAATTTGGCCTTATAACCACTTGAAGGGCCAGCTTGTGCTTCAGGAGCAGGCTCAGGCAAATATCCTGTCATTAGGTAGTACAAAGTGCCATCAATCTCTACTTTAACTGCATAACCATCTGATCCACCAATAGCCACTCCTGCCTCACCTAATTTATAAGGCTTTGCCGTTCCACCAGAAGGTGCATTTGTTTGTATTGCACCATCCCTTGTAATTGAAAATCTATAAGCATCATTTGGAAAACTGTTATTTGCACTACTACTCACAAAATCTAAACTTCCATTAAATTGACCATTTGCTTGTAAAGCCCAATTTCGGTTGTTTGCATTTGCGGTATTATTGGGAACTAAACCATAGACATTTGTAAATATATAACCAGCACCGCCAGTTCCGATAAAGTTTGTGTTTCCTACACTTAATTGATTACTAATATACCCATTCCCATTCACTTGCAGTTTGTAATCCCCTGCATCACTTGTGGTGTTTATTAGTAATTCTCCACCTGAAGTAAGCCTCATTCTCTCGGCTGCATTTGTTGAGAATATCATTGGAATATTAGCATCAGCATAAAGTTCAGCTTGTGCATTTCCTAATGCTATTGTAAATAATCTACTGTTACCAGCATTATTATAAAAATCTATTCTTGAAGCATTATCAGAAGAACGACCTAACGTTGCAATAGTTGATGCATTAGAAGCAGCGGCTACGGTTAAAGGCTGAATTGCATTTGTACTACCTATACCAACATTTCCCCCACTTGTTATTCTCATTCGCTCCGAACCTCCCATTTCCCATTTTACTACACCTGTTTCAGAATTTTGTATTACAAAATCATTACCTTCCATCGCAATACCACCACCATCAGCATCAGCAAAGCCAGTAGTTGTATTTTGTAATCTTATTCTTGATGAACCAGAATTTGGCATTACTTGAAGTGTATAGCTACCCGTAGGTGTGCCACCAATTCCTACCAAACCACCACTTGTTATTCTCATTCGCTCGTTAAATCCTGAAGCATCTGAATTTGCAGTAATAAAAGCTAAAGTTCCGTTTGTACTACTATTTGCTCCAGT
>Ga0315903_10007889_pt1 | contig 13234 bp, 10 predicted proteins | sample LakEriMetagenome_7_FD_203524 | JGI IMG/M metagenome (GOLD analysis project Ga0315903, IMG submission 203524) | Freshwater fungal communities from buoy surface, Lake Erie, Ohio, United States - Buoy 2 MA119 | ecosystem: Environmental > Aquatic > Freshwater > Lake | place: USA: Lake Erie, Ohio...
ATTCGGGAGAACTCCCACGGCCCAGAATGGCAAGGGGCGCGATCACAGTCCGCGAGGGTTCACCGCGTGGTTGGCGGGCGGCGGGGTGAAAGGGGGGCAGGCCATTGGGGCGACAGACGATCTGGGATTTGCCGCGGTCGAGAACAAAGTACACGTTCACGATCTGCACGCCACGATCCTGCACGCGCTGGGAATCGATCACACCCTGTTGACATGGTTCCATTCGGGGCGCGACTATCGCCTGACAGATGTGGAGGGACGCGTGGTGCCCGAGGTGTTCGGATAACGCTTGAAGAGGGGCATGGCCAAGAGGATCCGAGCACAACGGACCGTGTTTCCCTCAAGTCAGAGAGCTCTCCTGGCCTCCCAGTATCTGCCGCAACCGTCGCAAAGCCCGCAGGTGTCGCATGCCCGCCGCAGGCTCCGACAATCCAAGGACATTCGCGGCCTCGCTGTTCGACAGATGCTCGAAATGCCGCATAAACAGAATCTCGCGATCCGGCTCATCCATCTGATCGATTGCGACCAGGAATTGCTCTCGCAATTCTTCCCGCAGAGCATGAGCGGCCGGGGTTAGGTCGGGATCCATCAATTGAGCGGCCAGTTCGAGTGACGACTGATCGGCTTGACCTCCCGCCACCAGAGGCTGTTCACGGTCGAGACTGCGCCGACCGGCGAGCCGGTGTCGGCGATGCATGTCGATGACCCGGTCCTGGGCCATTTGCCGCAGCCAAAGCCCAAAGGGAATGCGGGGATCCTTAAGATAGTCTTGCAGTCTTTGGCTGGCCTCCAGCATCACGTCCTGCACGATATCACTCGCGTCGATACGGCGGGCCATTTTCTGGTCCATCCGGGCATCGACCATTCGTCGCAGTCCCGCGCGGTGCCGCTCCAGCAAATCATTGACTGCCTCCAACCGTCCATCCTTGGCACGGGCCAGCAGTTCACCCGTCTGGGTGTGATCTGGCCAGCCGCCGCCCGGTATCGGGTTTGCCGGAGACTCAGCCATGGGCTCCCATTCCAAAAAAGACCTGTCGCTTCAGGAACCGGTAGAGCCAGTAGTCCTCGGGAATCTCGTCACCAGGAAGGTGATGGCTGTTGCGGGGTGTTCCCGCCCCCAGTTCCGTGAACGCGTCCCGGGTGGAGAAATCTTTGGCTCCCGCCCCGCCAATATAATCCCGTAGTTCCTGGGGATTCTCCAGAATCACGCAACCTTTGGTCCGCTCATGGACGAAGTCTTGAAAACCCCTCAGGAATTTGCTCTCGTTGATCGTCTTGTAGAGGTCGCCGTTGTTGTCGGTTATCATGTCCCGGGCGAAGGACAACGCGGGGCAGATTTCGACTCCGCCATGCGGGTTGACGTGAAAGCCCATCCCCGTCGCGGCCGGGCAGAACGCCTCTCCTTCGGCCGTCCAATAGGTGTCAATGATGAAAATTGGATGCTTCCGCCGAAGCTTCAGCAGCCGCCTGCGGATTTCGATCAGTTGTTCTTTCGACACGCAGTACTCTGGGTGCGGTTCGGCCCCCATGGGGCGATAAACGTAGTACCAGATATACAGGGCTCCACGATCGATGAAGTGCTGCAGGTATTCATCAGTGAGCACTTCGTCAACGTTTTGACCGGTAATCGTGGTCGCGATGCCGAAGATGATCTTGTTCTTCTTGAGCCGGGCGAGGCCCTCATCGGCCGCCTCGAAAACTCCTTCCCCACGACGCTTGTCATTATTCCCCTGGAAGCCATCAAGGCTGATCAGAGGGGTGATGTTTCCCAGTTCCCGGATGCGTGCAACATTCCGCTCGGTAAACAGCATCCCATTGGTAATGATCTGGAAGTAGCAGTCTCGATGTTTTTCGAGCACGTTCCACAGCTTGGGGTACATCATCGGTTCTCCCCCCAGCAAGGTGTAGTAGTGGGCGTGTTGTTTCTTCCCCTCACGGATCACCGTGTCCAACTGCTCCTCGGGGAGGTAGTACCCCACTCCTTCTTTCTCGACCCAGCAGCCATGGCAACGAAGATTGCACTTGTTGGTCAGTGCGATGAACATGAACGGGGGATACAGTTCCCCTTTTTTCAGCCGGCGCTTATAGGCCCAGACGGCCCGCATCCCTTTCCACTCACAGAGATATCCTCCCTTCAGCGCCAGGCGGGGGGAAATCTCGGTCATCAGTCGCCAGGTCAAACGGGGAATCACCATGGTCTCAGGCCATCACGTTGGGTTGGGGCTCGCGTGTTCGCCTTGAGATTATAGACTCTCGGCGGGGGGAATTCCGTCGTGGCAGTGAAAACACCCTGGGGAGGGCGATCTGTGGACCTCCCGGGGGTTGTCGGAGCACCCGCGGTCTCGGAAGGGGCAGAGCATTCGCCGGTTCGGCAACCGTGTCGGACACTGCTACACTCCTCGTCTGCGACTTCTGATCCTCCCTGTTTTCCCGATCGCGTGGACCTGGCCGACCGGCCGGAGTCCACACCCGCCTGTGACCCCGCCCCCCTCCCCGCCTACCGAGTCGTCTCTGCGGCCCTATCTGGCGATGCTCGCGGCCGCCGCCGCCTTCACGGTGATGGGAGGCTGCGCGCATGCCTTGGGCAAACGCTGCGATTGGCAGATCGCCATGATCGCCCGTTCGGTCATCCCCATGATCTTGTCGGGAAGCCTGGCAGTCGCCGGGGGAGCCCGGTTGGTCTTCTGGGGCCCACGGAGCCTCTGGCTGCGCAGCATTGCGGGGAGCCTGAGCATGATGGGGGCCTTCTTCGCCTTCACCCGTCTGCCGGTCTCGCAGGTGCTGACGCTCACCAACCTCTATCCCATTTGGGTAGCGGTGCTGTCGTGGCCCTTCCTCGGGAATATTCCCGGGCTGGACGTCTGGATTGCCGCAGTCACTGGCGTGGTCGGTGTCATCCTGATTGAGCAGCCCGACTCACCGGGCGCGGGGCTCGCCTCGGCTGCGGCGTTTTTCAGCTCGCTGATGAGCGGGTTTGCGATGATTGGCCTGCACCGGCTCAAGGCGATCGATCCACGTTCGATCGTGGCGCATTTTTCGGTGGTTTCACTGCTGACGGCCTGCGCGGCCCTGGTCCTGTTCGATCGGGTCCGCCCCGGAGCCGTGTTGACCGACCCGGGCACACTGCTGCTGCTGGCGGGGGTGGGGCTCTCGGCTACCCTGGGTCAATTTCTGCTGACCATCGCCTTCACTACGGGGCCGGCGGCCCAGGTGGCGGTGGTCGGGCTGGTTCAGGTGGCGTTCGGGATGCTGACAGATGTCGTTCTGTGGAACCAATCCTTCAGCTCATTCACCTTGCTGGGAACACTGCTGGTGATTGGGCCCACCGCATGGGTGATGCTGCGGCGATGATCTTGACCAGTTTTGTGCAGCAACTGAGGGGCAGGCAGTGTCGACAGCGAATGATTGCTTCCGACCCGCTGTGGTGATTTGCCAACCACACCCCCCCTCGATAAGAGACAGGGGGCTGGGTCAGCCCAGTTCTTCTTGCAGTTGGCACCAGCGTTCTTCGGCCTCGGCCAGCGGTTGTTGCAGGGATTCCAGTTCGTTGTGCAGGCGGAGTGCCTCCTGGGGATTGGAGGCTGTCAGCAGTTGTTCGGAGAGCTGTTTTTTCTGCGTGTCGAGCCGGGCGATGGTCTTCTCGACGGTGGAGATCTCCTTGCGGATCTCCCTCTCATTCCGGCGGGGGGCCGAGTTAGTCCGGGACGGTGGAGGGCCTCCGGAAGGACGTGCTCCGGTCTTGCCCCGGGCGGCGGCGGCGGCCCGTTCGCCCTCATCGATCTCGCGGTTGACCGCGTAGAGGTAGCTGTCGTAGGCGCCGTTGTAATTCACCACCCGCCCGTCGCGCACCTCGATGACGCAACTCGCCACTCGCTGCATGAAATGCCGGTCATGGCTGGTGAAGATAATCGTCCCCTCATACGAGACCAGCGCTTCGGCCAGCGCCTCGACCGTATCAACGTCAAGGTGGTTTCCGGGTTCGTCAAGAATCAGGATGTTGTAATTTCCCAGCAAGAGACCCGCCAGACAGAGACGAGCCCGCTCGCCCCCCGACAGGACCGAGATCGGCTTTTCGATGTGGTCCCCGCGGAACAACAACGCTCCCGCCTGGTCGAGGATCTCCTGGGTCTTGGTTCCCCGGGCGGCGACCGATTCAAGGTACTCCATCACTGTCTGCGACTGGGGCAGGCTGGTGTAGACGTGCTGGGCATAGGTCCCCACTTGGCACCCGTGACCCCAGCGCACCTCCCCGGCCAGCGGAGAGAGTGAATCGACTATTGTCCGCAGGAAGGTGGTCTTTCCCTGCCCGTTGTCCCCTACAATGGCTGCCCGTGAGCCATGATCGATCTCAAGGCCGATCCCCTCGGCCACTCGACGTTCGGCATAGCCAATCGCCATGTCACGGCAACGCAGGGCCGGTCCCCGCCGCGGTTCGATCTGGGGGGGGCGGATGCGGGCGGTCGGTTCGTCTGTGGCCACCTCAACCAGCTCGAGCTTTTCGAGCTGCTTGCTCTTCGATTTTGCCCGGGTGGCGGTGCTGGCCCGGGCCTTGTTCTTGGCGATGAACTCTTCGAGGTGCCGGCGTTTCGCGAGGATCGCGGTATTTTGTCGTTCTTCGTGTTCGCGCCGCTCGCGTTGGTTGTCGAGAAAGGCGTCGATTTTTCCGGGGAACAACGTGAGCCGTCCCCGCGACAGATCGAGGGTATGAGTGCAAGTGGCCCCCAGGAAGGCCCGATCGTGCGAGACGATCAGGCAGGCCTGGCGGTAACTCCTCAGGAAGTGTTCGAGCAGAATCTGCGTGCGCAGATCGAGAAAGTTGGTCGGCTCGTCCAACAGCAGCAGGTTCGGCTCGTGCAGCAGCAGGGCAGCCAGTTTGACCCGCGTTTGCCAGCCTCCTGAGAGTTTGGCGATCGGTCCCTCGAGATAGGCCCCTTTCAATTCGAACTGGCCGGCCACCTCGCCGCATTTCCAGTCGGGTTGGCCGCTGTCACGCTGCAGGAACTCCAGGGCAGTCTCGCCAGGGAGGAAGGGATCATGCTGCCGGAGATAACCCAGCCGTAATTTGGGGTGGGGAATGATCTCCCCCCGATCGAGCTGCTCTTCGCCCAGGATGCAGCGCAGCAGGGTGCTTTTGCCCGCGCCATTCCGGCCGACAAAGCCCACTTTCACATCCTCGACCAGAGTGGCCTCAGCCGAGTCGAGCAGCACCTGGCTGCCATAACTCTTACAGGCATCCCGGATCTGCAACAACGCCGCCATGAGACATTCATCCAGGCATGAGAGGGGGAGACAGAACACACTCGAACGAAACAGCCCTCGCCAGTCTTTTTTCTTCGCAGTGACTGGCCTGTAGGGGGTTGACAGACGGACGGGTATTCCTGGGGGAGTATCCCCTGGCCCATCAATCCTCCATCACTTCCTTTTCTTTAGACGCGGCCATGTCGTTGGCTTTGGCCTCGTACGATTTGGTCAGTTCCTGGATCTGTTCCTTCAGCGCGGTCAGCTCGTCTTCGGTGCACAGCTTGTCCTTCTCGAGTTGCTCGGCGTGTTTGTTGCCGTCGCGTCGGACATTTCGAATCGCCACCCGGGCTTCCTCGGCCAATTCCTTCACGCGGCCGACCATCTGGCGGCGACGGTCGGTCGACAGGGGGGGAACATTGATCCGGACCAAGCGTCCGTCGGAGTTCGGGGTCAGGCCCAGTTCGCTCCCCTGGATCGCCTTCACAATCGAGCTGATGGTGCCCGGATCGAACGGACGAATCACCAGTGTCTTCCCTTCCTGGACGGTCACACTGGCGATCTGCTTGAGAGGCGACTGAGAGCCATAGACTTCGACACGCACCGAGTCGACCAAACCCGGCGTCGCCCGGCCCGTGCGGATCCCCTGCAGCTGGGTGTGTAGCATGCTGGTGGCCTTCTCCATGCGTTCTTCGGTATCGAGCAGAATCTCGTCTTGATCCATGATCTGGTCCTCAGTGACAGGTCGCTTGAGTGAGAGAGAAACCGGGAATCCCAGGTTGTCGCGGTGTGACAGTCGGCCGTGGTGCGGCGGCTCTGGTTCAACCCGTGGTCACATCGGGTTGAGATTCGGTGAGTTGCGCAGGGGACACCACCCGGGTGCCAATCCGTTCCCCTGCGATCACCCGTTCGATGTTGCCCGGACGCTTGAAGTTGAAGACCACGATGGGCAGGTTATGTTCCTTGCAGTGATGAACCGCCTGGGCGTCCATCACTCCCAGCCCCTGGGCCAGGAAATCCTGATACGTGATTTCGCTATAGCGGACGGCATGGGGATTTTTCTCGGGGTCATCGGAGTAGATTCCGTCGACCCGGGTCGCCTTCAGCAGCACGCTTGCATCGATCTCCCGGGCCCGCAGTGCGGCCGCGGTATCGGTGGTTACGAAGGGGCTGCCCGTTCCCCCCGAGAGGATCACCACGCGACCCTTTTGGAGGTGCCGCACACAGCGCCGTCGGATGAACGGTTCCGCGACCCCCTCCATGCGAATGGCCGATTGCAATCTGGTGGGGACGCCCACACTCTCGAGCGCGTCGTGCAGGGCGAGGCCATTCATGACGGTGGCCAGCATCCCCATGTAATGTGCCGTGGCCTGGTTGATGTGCGGGGAGGCGGCGAGTGCCCGTCCACGGAGAATGTTGCCACCGCCAATCACGATCGCCAGTTGGGCGCCGGTCTTGACGATGTTCTGAATCTGGAGGGCAATCAATTCGACCGATGCCACACTGATACCGGTCTCTCCGGGGCGCCCCAGAGTATCACCAGAGAGTTTCAGCAGGATTCGCGGATAGACCGTTCTTCCGGGGGGCACTGCGGCTTCCGACATCAACACCACTCCTAACGATGGCCCCGCAAAGGGGTAAGTTGGTCTATGCAGCCTGAATGAAAACAGGCGGCGGAGTCGAACCCCGCCGCCCATCGAGATGGCTTCATTGCCCGCCGCTCCGGAGGGAACGGTGGGCGTCACACCCGGACGACCGGTGGTTGTTGCCGCTCAGTCTTTTCCCAAGCGCCAGCGGGTGAAGCCGGCGGCTGTGTATCCAGCGGCACCCAAAGCCTGCTCCACTGTCTTTGAATCATCTTTCGCAAACGGTTGGGCAGTCAAAACCCCCTCGCCCGAAAAGAAGATCCGCAATTTTCCGTCAACCATCTTGGCGAGAATGTTCTCGGGCTTGCCTGTGGCACGGGCGTCGGCCAGCAGTTTCTCCCGCTCGGCCTCCACCTTGGCCGGGTCCAGATTCTCAGGCAGACAAACCGCCGGGCTGAGGGCCGCAATGTGCATCGCGACATCCCTCAGCACCTCGCTCTTGCCCGCTCCCTGGGCCTGAAACAACACACCCAAGGTCCCGTCGTGGTGGGTATAGGCCGCCACGGGTCCGGACAGCTTCAGAATGCGGGCCACGACGATGTTTTCGCGGATCTTGTTGACGACGTCCTCGTAAAGATCCTTGAGCTTGGTGCCTGGCTTGTCGGGGCAGGGTTGGCTTAGCAGTTCCTCAACCGTGCTCGCTCCAGGGCCGTTGAGCAATTGCTTGGTCAACTGGTCACAGAGTTGCAAAAAACCTTCCGACTTCGCAACCGGGGCCGATTCGCAGCGCACCTCGACCAGCACCGCCGCCGAGGCATCGGACTTGGCCAGCGAAGCGACTCGCCCTTCCGAAGTCATCCGATCGGCCAACTTGACCTGCAGGCCCTTGACCCGTTCCTTCAGAATCTGAACCGCCTTCTCCTGATCTCCCCCCGCCTCAGTCAGTGCTTTTTTGCACTCCATCATCGGCAAGTTGGTCAATTCACGCAGTGCACGGACTACTTCGGCTTTGATCTCGGCCATGTCTCTCCTCGTCTCTGATCGGGTGATTCGCTAAGGGGTGCTCGAATGGTCTTGATACTGCGGGAATCGGACAAACTTTCATTTGTCCGCTGATCCGCAAGGGGGTCTTATGGGACCATGATGCTCAGGTCGCCGTTTCCCAACGTCTCAGTCTCCTGCCGTTGTTCCTCACCCCGTGGGAACAGCGCCGCGGAATCCGAGAGGTCCTGGGAAGACACTTCCCGTGAGCTGAATGTTTCGGCCAAAATCCGCAGCCACCGGGGAGGGAGGCTGCGAGATCGGCCGCAATCGAAAAACTACAGGCTGGGAACCGGAGCCGGACCAGGTCCTTCTTCCTTCTGCGGTGCCGGAATCAATGCCTTCCCCTCGAGGACGGCATCGGCGAGGTGCTGCAGAATGAGGTCAATCGAGCGGATCGAGTCGTCGTTGCCAGGAATCGGCAAATCCACCACATCGGGATCGGAGTCGGTATCGATCAGCGCAACGACCTTCACTCCCAGCAGTTTGCACTCCTTGACGGCATTCGACTCGCGGCGCGGATCAACCACCAGAATTGCTTCCGGCAGACGATTGAGCTCACGGATGCCCGAAAGGTTGGTGAAGATCTTCTTCCGTTCGCGATTCAACGCAGACTGCCGCTTCTTCGAGTAGCTGGCCAACTCACCCGAGGTCTCGAGCGATTCCAGTTCCTCCAGCCGCTTCAGCCGGCTGCGAATCGTCCGAAAATTTGTCAGAGTGCCGCCGAGCCAACGTTCGTTGACGTACGGCATTCCACACTTGCGCGCCGCAGCCTCAATGGGCTCGGCGGCCTGGCGCTTGGTCCCAACGAACAGAATCAGGCTGTTCTGGGAGGCGACCTTGGAGAGGTACTTCTTCGCCCGCAGCAAACCCCTCAGGGTCTCCTTCAGATCGATGATATGAATATGGTTCCGGCGGGCGTAGATATACGGCCGCATCTTGGGGTTCCAGCGGGCCGACTTGTGCCCAAAGTGAACGCCCGCTTCCAGAAAGTCTTTAACAACAATGTCAGCCACAGTCGCGTACTCCTATCCCCGATAGTGCTCAGGGAGCCGCAGTCAAAATGAAGAACTGTCAGGATGTCCATGCCAACGCGGCTTGGACCAGCCAAGCCGAGGAGTGTAGCGGAGTCGACCCGTCTCCGTCAAACGGCCGCGATCGTTCCCGCTGTTGCACAACGTGACTGCCTGTTCGAAACTGGGGTGGACCGCCTGACTCGCCCACGCGATACCTGGCTCCCCGACTCTTGATGAACTCACTCCTGGTGTTGTCTCGCCTGTTGTTTCCCAGCGGATCTGAGAACCGGTGGCCAGTGCTGGCCGCTCGGTCTCCCGCATTGGATGGGGCCCGGGGAGTGGCCGCGTTGTTGGTGTTCGGAAAACACTTTTGCACACTGGCGACGCCCTGGACTGCTGATCACGGGGTCGTTCAGATCCTGTTCCAGTTGCTGGACGTTGGGTCCCTGGGGGTCGATTTGTTTTTTCTGCTGAGTGGCTTCCTGATTTACGGATCGCTGCTCCGCGAAGCGCGCCCGTTCGGACGCTATCTCGCTCGGCGAATGCAGCGGATTTATCCCACTTTTCTCGTCGTGTTCGGGTTGTACGTGGGGCTGATGTGGCTGATTCCCAGCCAGAGCAAGATTCCCCAGCCGTTTTGGCCGACGGGAGCAGGTTACCTCGTGGCCAATCTGGTTCTATTGCCGGGGGTTTTCGCGATTCCTCCCCTCATGACGGTGGCCTGGTCGCTCAGTTTCGAATTGGCCGCCTATTTGGGGTGGCCCGTTTTAATTGAAACACTGCGGTTGCGGTCGTGGAGTCGGGCTGCGCGAATCATTCTGCTTGCACTGGGTTCGGTCTGGATTTTGCAGTCCGCACCCAGTCAGCCAGAGCAGCCGCTCATCAAGTTTGGTGTGCTGTTGACAGGTGGGCTGGTCTGGGAGGTGACGCAGTCACCAGTCGCGCCCCGGCTGCCAGGGTGGGGGCTGGTCGGGTTGTTGGCCGTGGTCCCACTGGCCCGCTGGTTGCTGATCACCTACCAGGTGGACGTTGTTCAGCGCTGGATTCTGCTGTGCCTGGTCGTGCTGCTCTACGATCTGGCGAAGACTCCCGAGTCTGTGACAGGGCGGGTTCTGTCGCATCCAATGTTTCGCCGGTTGGGATTGATCAGCTATTCCTTCTATCTGATCCACGGATTGATGCTGCACGCTGTGTTTCTGGGATGGCAGCGAATCACGGGGGGAGCCGACACCGTACTGTCTCTTCCGGCGTATCTGCTCTTGATGATCATGGCGGGGGCCGTCAGCGTCGCGGCTGCCCTGATTCTGTTTCTGACGGTCGAGGAGCCGTATTCGTTCGCACGCACTTCGGGTCCCGTGGGGCCCACCTGACTTCACTGCCCTTCTGGTGGTGAGGGAGCTCCGCTTCCTGACGGGGAATCTGGATTTTTCAGCAGCCAGCGTTCGAACCACGCGAGGTTCCGTTCCATGGCGTCGAGCAGCAGTTTGGGTTCCTGGATGGCATGCGGTTGCCGGGGATAAACCACCATCTGGACGGGCACGTTTTGCCGCCGCAGGGCGTTGTGCAGTTCATACCCTTGGGAAATGGGGACCCGCAGGTCGCGATCCCCATGTTGAATGAGGGTGGGCGTGCGAATCGATTTGGCCTGGAACACCGGGGATCGCTCGCGCCAACGGGTGGAATCAGACCAGAATTCTCCCCGGAAATAGTCGGGAATGAATCCCGCGATGTCGGCCGTGCCTGTGAACGAAATGAGGTTGGTCACCCCCGCCCCCACGGAAGCAGCCTTGAACCGCGTTGTTTGTGAGATGGTCCAACTGGTCAGGAAGCCACCGTAGCTCCAGCCCATCACCCCGAGACGCTCGGGATCGACCAGCCCGTCGGCCACGAGCGAATCGATCCCTGAGACCAGATCGTCCAGGTCGCCGCCTCCCCAATCGGCCTCATTGGCGAAGCGAAATTCCCGTCCGTAACCGCTGCTGCCCCGTACGTTGCAGCGGAGAATCGCGAATCCCTTCGCTGCGAATGCCACCAAAGGATAAGGGCTGCGCGACAACAGGGAAGTCTGCTGGAACACCCCGGTTGGACCTCCGTGGATCACCACCAGCAGTGGCAGCTTCCGGGGAGGAATGCCATGGGGCAGTGTCAATAACCCTTCAATCTCGCGTTGGTCGGCCGACTTCCAGGAGACTACTCTCGTCTCGGGCAGCGGCCAAGCGGATAGTTGCTGCACCTGGCTGACCTGACGGGGCTCGAACGAATCGGTCAATGAAACCCAGGCCTCGGCCGCCGTCGTGGGACTCTCGCTGGTGAAGGCGAGCATTTCGCGGCTGGAATCGAGTACCGGTTGGACAACCATCCGGTCAGCCGGTGTCAGTGCGACCGGTTCGCCCCCGTTGACAGGCACCTCCCACAACCGCGAGACGGTGCGATCAACCTCCGAGGCGATCACCGCCGTGCCGGCATGGTTCCAGCCAACCAGGTTGGGCTTCTCGTCCCAGGTGGTCGCCAGTGCCCGTGGTACCTCTCCCTGCAGGTCCAGGATTTGGATCCGAGCGGCGTAGGCCCACCGGGGAGGAATGGAGCTGGCAAGGAACGCGAGTTGCGAACCGTCGGGCGAAAACCGGGGCTGCGATTCGGATGCCGCAGTCGCGGCAATCACCCGGCTCTTGCCCGTATCGACATCGAGCAGGGCGATGTCTGACAGCAGCCAATCGTCCACCCTGGGACTGGGTTGCACTGTGTAAGCGATTTGCCGTGAATCGGGGGACCAATCGAACACCCGTCCCGGTTGTCCGCTCCCGACATGAGCCGGTCCACCGGTCAGTCGCCGCACCTGCCGTACGTGTCCCGGAGCGGAGTCGACTTCCACCACGTACAACCGGCTGAACTTGGGATGTTCATCGACCAATACCGCATCGTTCCGTTCGCGTTCGGCCCGTTCCTCGGCATCGGTTTTGGGGTCGGGCATCACAAAGGCGATAACGGTTCCATCGGGTGACCATTGAAACGCTGTGATTCCCCCGCGTTCCTCAGTCAGTTGTTCAGCTTCGCCACCGCCGACGCGTATCCGCCAGAGGTTGTTGGTTTTTCCGCCGCGACTCGAAAGAAAGGCGATCCAGGTTCCATCGGGGCTCCACTCTGGGGCGGTGCACGATTTGTCCCCCCGGGTCAGCTCGAACGAGTCTCCTCCCAGAGTGGAGGCAACGTGGATCTGAGTCAGCCATTCGCTGTGTTCGTCATCCATCCAGGGATTCGACACGACGAATGCCAGCCGGCCTCCTCCCGGTTCGAGTGCCAGGTCGCTGATCTGCCTGTATTTCATGATCTGGGCGGGAGTCCAAACGCCCGCGGGAGCATCGCCCGCCGCGGCCGTGGTGAGCGACCAGACAACGAGGGCCGGGAAACACCAGACCCCAGTCAGACAGCGTGCGAAAACAAACATAGGGATGACACAGCACAGGAGAAACACAGGTCGGGCCACCGGGAACCCGGTGAGGAATACCGGCAGGTTCCATGGAAATGGCTCACACCCCTCCAATCGACTGAACCCGCTGAGAAAACATGCTATGCGAACCCGCCCCGGTTCACCATCTTGGCCGGATTGCCTGTTTTGCCGGGGGCTCCCTGGGAACTGATCTCGCCCCGTTCTGTCGATTTGGGTACGTTCCACCCCGAATTGGTCGGCTCTCTGTTGAGGCAGCCGTGGGGCAAGTGTTTTGCAGAGGGGTCTTGATGTCGTCTGGTCCGGTCGTACTCGAACGTCCTGATCTCATCCAGCGGTTGGGTCAGCTGACGCTGGCCTTTGTGCAGGATACCGGTCAGCTGGCGTTGTTCACATGTGAACTTCTGGTGTGGCTGCTGACGCACCGCTGGCGGCGGTCGGTGCTGGTGAGCGCACTGTATCAGATCGGGTACGAGAGCATTCCGGTGGTGATCACGACCGGCGGCTTCATCGGGATGGTGATGGCCGTGCAGTCGTATGACCAATTGCGGTACATGCATCTGGAGACCAATCTGGGAGCGGTGATTAACATCTCGCTGGTCAAGGAGTTGGGGCCGGTACTGGCGGCCACCATGCTTGCGGGGCGGGTGGGTTGCGCGATGGCGGCCGAGCTCGGCACAATGAAGATCACTGAGCAGATCGACGCCCTGCGGGTTTTGGGGGCCAACCCGATGCACTACCTCGTGGTCCCCCGGTTTGTGGCCAGTGTCGTGATGGTCCCGATCCTGACCGTGCTGGCTGATGCCGCCGGAGTCTTGGGCGGCTGGTTCTTTGCCACCCGTGTCTGCGGAGTGGATGGGCATCACTACTGGACCCATACCGAGGAGTTCATCAACTGGTTTGACCTC
>Ga0315903_10007893_pt1 | contig 13227 bp, 3 predicted proteins | sample LakEriMetagenome_7_FD_203524 | JGI IMG/M metagenome (GOLD analysis project Ga0315903, IMG submission 203524) | Freshwater fungal communities from buoy surface, Lake Erie, Ohio, United States - Buoy 2 MA119 | ecosystem: Environmental > Aquatic > Freshwater > Lake | place: USA: Lake Erie, Ohio...
CAAATGAACCATTACATGGAGGATTGACTCCTGTGACATTAAGATTCCAGGCATTTACACATGGGTTATTAGTAGAAACAGACACCTTACAACCATTGAAATCCCTTACTGAATCTATATAACTTTGATTGCAATTTCTATTATTCGCTACATAAAATGTATCACTACCTGGGCATATCCAAAGTAAGGCTCCTGCAGGTTTGAAGCAATATGCAGAATTCCAGCCTCCTTTTGCCTTTATCGTGTCATTAAAAGTCCCTGTTAAACAATTTAAGGCTGAACTAACACTCGCTTTGAGGGTATCAGGGACTACAAATGTTATCGGCGATGTAAGGCTCATTCCCAGTGGGCAACCTGCCGAATTGATACCCCCTGCTGCTGCTGTAGCATTGATGGTATATGTACCAGGTGATAGACCACCTGGAAATTTGATGACGATGGTATCTTTTAAACTAGAATAGTTCACACCAGTAGAAGGTGTACAAGCTGTTGTCGGGCAACCTAAGCCACCCACTGTAAATGTAGGGCTACCGCTCGGGCCCGTTACACTAAAATCTCCATTTTGGATATTACCACATCTAACGAAGTTTGATAATTTAATACGGATTGAATCTTTGATAGAACAAGGATTTAGACTTGCTAAAGAGGTCATTGTAGTTAAATTCGGATCTTGTAAAACCGCTGTTCCTGAGAATGTGATACTAAAACCCATATTAGGTGCTGTTCCACCACCAGCGCCAACACGACAAATACCCAAAATATATGTATTGCCTGCAACAAGCGGTAAACCATTGAGCGTTTCAAATGTAGCTGTACAAGGTCCTGTTGGTAAACATCCAGTGGTTGTTCCTGCAGAAGGTGCTGCATTCCAGGCTACGCCATTCGCAGATGATATATTGCAGCCTCCTGAAAGAGTGGTATTAAAAAGTGCAAAATTTAAATCGCAAGCAGGATCATTGGCCGCAATGCTAAAACCAAAGGTACCTCCCTGAAAAACTCTAAATCGATAAAAACACCAATTTCCGGTCGAAGGTCCTGTAATACCTGTACCGCCGCAAGCTCCAAATGTAGTATTTGGTAGCATAGGATTAGAAGCTGTGTTATATGCATTGGGGTTTGTAACAACCTGTCCTGCAATGGGTGTCGGAACGCATAAGCTTAATGCATTACAAGGATTTCTTTCACAAGCGTTAGTTAGGAGAAGATTTTGTGCATTTGCTTGCTGCAATACAGCAATGCACAAAACTACAATCAGGGTAAAAATTCTTTTCATGTTCTTCCGTTTTATTCGTCAATTTATGTTTTCGTGAATAAGTTGTTGAAACATCTTAATTCAACACAAATTTCCACGGAGCTAATTTAGTATGAAATATCTTGTCTATTTCAATCTACGTGTCATTTTATCTCAATATTTTTCTAATGTCATCAAATTGCCATCAAACTTCGCATAAGTATTATAGTTAATCCAATCGCCAAGGTTCACAAACTCGCTGTTATTCAGCAATTTACGATGTAAGGGAATATGTCTATGACCAAAAACAAAATAATCGATTCTTTGATGCTTCAACATTTGTATAGCATATTGAATTTGATATTCCTTATGATCCGGTTTCATTTTCAAATCCTTATACTTATGCTTAGGTCCAAGTCTGCTAAAAAAATCGGCTATTGCAATACCTGTATTCGGATGAATTCGTCTATAAAGCCATTGGCAAATAGGGTGATGTAAAATATATTTCATCAAATTATATCGCCATTCCATGCTACTCAATCCATCCCCATGACCGATATGAAAAATTTTTTGATTAATACTCACATTAACCGCATGCTTTACTACTTCTATGCCCAGTTCTTTTTCAAAATATCCACGCATCCACAGATCATGATTGCCTGTAAATACCGTAATACCAATGCCTGCATCTGTTAAGGAAGCTAATTTCCCTAAAAATCGCACATTGCCTTTCGGAACCACACGCTTGTATTCCATCCACGCATCGAATAAATCACCTAGTAGAAAAATATGTTGTGCATCTTTGCTTATCGCATCTAACCAAGCGCATACGAGTCGCTCTCGTTCACGCGAACTTTTATAATCAGGTATACCAAAATGAAAATCGCTCGCGAAATATATTTTCTTTCCACCTGCTACTTGAATGTGCTTAGCAATATCTATCATGCAAGGGGTAAAGATAAAAAAAATAAGACATGAAATTCAAGAAGGCACAATACCATGTATACGGTGTGTTTATTACTTTACTTTAGGCTTTTTGGTCCGCTTCACATAATCTTGGTAATTATACTTAATCCACATTTTAATTTCTAACTCTGAGGCAGCTCGGGCATAATCATACTCCATGGGATACTGATTCATGAAACTTGATATAGAATCTTTTTCGATATTGGTAAGGTTTTGAACCAAACTTGATGTGTAGCGTGTATCTATGAATTTTTGTTCTTCGGTACTTACAATTTGTTGTTGAAGCTTACGTAAATCCTTGTGCTTTCGCGAAAATTTTTGATAAACAGTCGAAACTGGTGACATCACCGACTTTTGTTGTTCATACTGAATCACATCTTGGTAAAGTTCTGCTCTTCGCATTGAGTCTTTTTGATAATCGGTCATTCCTTGATTCACAATAACTGGCTTTAACTCGTAAGCCTTTATAGGCAAAGAAATAGCTAAGGGTAATTTTGTTCGCTCATCTATTGTGATGACTCTGTTCTTATAACCAACCATAGAAAATACAAGATGATCGCCATTGCGTGCCGAAATAGAAAAAGTACCATCCTCCAAGGTTGTCGTACCCTTGCGCATTTCTGCATTTTCCACACGTACATTAGCCAATACTGCTTTTTTGGATGAATCAAGCACCATCCCTGAAATGTATTTTTGCGCTTTCCCTTGAAAAAATAAGATACAAAAAATAGACACAATAAAGAGTGTTCGCATATTACGAAGGTAATGTTTGATAAAATTTAATTGAATGCTAAAGTGTTAAATTGTTACCTAACGCTCACTATTTTTTAAACATTCGCTAAATCGAAATCGCTTTGTAAGCCAAATTTTTTCAGCATTTTAATATGAGAACGCAATGCACTAAAATAGCCCGTATTGTAATTATATGGCACACCAAACTCTTCTGCTGTTTGTTTTACAATATGTGCAATTTTCGGATAATGTATATGGCATATATCTGGAAATACATGATGCTCAATTTGATGTGTCAAACCGCCTGCGTACCAGGTTAGTAATTTATTATCATGTCCAAAATCTGCTGTTGTTTGCATCTGATGTATTGCCCATTCGTTTTCAATTTCACCTTTTTCATTCGGCATTGGAAAATCTGCACCTTCCACAACATGAGCGAGTTGAAAAACCGTTGATAAAACAAAGCCTCCTATAAAATGCATGATAAAAAAACCGAGCCATATTAAGCCAGCGCTATAGCCTAAATAATAAATAGGTAAAATGAGAATATAAACGAGGTAAACTACTTTAAAAGCAATCATTTTTATCAGATTGAAAGTCATTTCACTTTTGCTTGCTTTATTTACACCATTTTTTGAATAGGTATAAAATTGCTTATAGTCTTTCATGAATACCCAACTTAACGTGGCCAAACAATAAGCCCCAAATGCATAAATATGCTGATACTTTTGAGCTGGATGATATTTAAAATATGGAGACCATCTCATTTTTAAACGTTGAGCTATATCCTCATCTACATGAGTGATATTAGTATAAGTGTGGTGTAAAATATTATGTTGCATGCGCCAATTCACATCAAAACCACCAATTAAATTGAGGGTGCCTCCCATTATCGAATTCACCCATTTGTTTTCACTGTATGCGCCATGGTTGGCATCGTGCATAACACCCATTCCAACACCTGATATACCAAAGCCAGATAATATATAACAGCCCAATACAAGATACCAATCGAGTTGAAAGACATACAGACAAATTACTGGAACGAAGTACAAACTCAGCAATACTACCGATTTGAAAACCATAGCTCCGTTCCCATGCTTGTTTATATTGTTATCTACGAAATATTGATCAACTCTTTGCTTGAGTGTTTTTAAAAATTGTGTTTTTTCTTTATTTACAAATTTTACACGTTTTTTCTGCTCCATCTTGCAAAAATAAACAATAAGTTGCCAAAACAATTCAATTCTCCGTTTATAGCCTATGTATTACTAACGGATTAAGGTAAAATCACCTTTTTTCATATAATCCCTACCTGTGCTTAAACATATGTAACGCAAAATATAGAAATAAGTATCAACACTCATTAGCGTTTCTTCCAATTTTCCATCCCATGATGCCCTTTGGTCAAATGTAAACCAAACTCTTTTCCCCCACCTATCATAAATTTCGAATTGCAAAATTCGCATTCCTGTTGAAGTTGTCATTCGCCAAACATCATTTTTACCATCATTATTAGGGCTAAATGCGGTTGGTAAAAATACTTGCTCACAACATGGCCCCGCTTCAATTTCTATATCGTCTTCTACTTTACAATTGTTGCTATCAGTTACGGTTACTGAATAATTGCCTGCAGACAAATTTTCGATTAAAGGCTCTGTGGATAAATTACTCCATGCATATAGGTATGGAGATTTGCCGCCTGTAGGATTAGCCTTTGCCCAGGCTTCCGTGCCCACACCATAACAACCTAAATCTTTTTTGGTAATTCCAATTCGCAATGGGTCGGCAGGAGGTAGAATATCTATTTCGGTCTGAAATTCACACCCCTTCACATCTTTGATAGTCAAAGTATAAGTGTTCACCTTTAACCCTTCGAATTTTCCTTGTTGGTTTACATAAAAGCCTGGACTTAAATAGTAGGTAAAACTTCCATGTCCACCTTCTGCAATAGCAATAATCAATCCATCATCTAAGGTACTGCATTTCGTATCCTCGACATAAATATCAGCTGTTACGGCTCTTGGCTGACTTAGATTTACTACCGTATCCATTTTACAACCATTCGCATCTTGAATTGTAATGGTATAAGCACCTGCTATCAATCCAGTAAAATTTGTTTGGAAACTTAAAGCGGATCCATTTATTGCATAACTCAAAGGCGCTGTTCCTCCTACGGCATTTACTTGTAAAGCTCCATTCGATTCGCCAAAGCATATAGGTTGCGTAAAAATAAATGTTGGATTGAGTGTTAAATAATTTTGTATCACAACAACTGTAGTGGCTATACAATTATTAGCATCCGTTGCGGTTACCGTATAAGTTTGTCCACTTAAATTTGTAAATACACCTATTTGCAATTGTTGCACATTTAAATTGGGTTGTATTGAATAAGTAATTAAGCCATTACCCCCAGCAGCACTTGCTTGTATAGAGCCGCTTGTGAAAGAATAACAGTTTAAATCTTGATGAGTAACATTGGTAAATACAATTTCATTTGGCTGATTGATGACTAAATTCTGCAGTAAATCTGTGCAACCATTGCTATCTGTTACGAGTACATTGTATATACCAGCGTTTACATTTCCAAATACGCCTAATAAACTGGTTGGACCTGGTTGTAAAGTATAAATATAGGGCAATGTACCACCGATTGCATGAGTTGCGATGAATCCATTATTAGCACCAAAGCAAGTAGCATGTTGTAATGAATCAAAAATTAAAGTTAAGGTTTGTGGTTGTGAAATGTTAAGTATTGTATCGATGTAGCAGTTATTTATATCTTGAATTTGCACTGTGTAAGTCCCCGCGCTTAAGGCTGTAAAATTACCATTGGTATTACTTATGTTATTTGGTTGAATCGTATAAGTTTTTGCTCCTGTACCACCTATCGCATTCAATAGTATACTACCATTGTTTGCCCCAAAACACTTTACGTGAGTGATAAAAACATTAGCGACTTGTAATTGTGCTGGTTCCACAATACTTGCAATACTGCTAATCGTACAATTATTTGCATCTGTTATTGTAATACTATAATTAGACATGGCTAAGGCTGTAAAAAATCCTGTAGTATCTGTTATATTATTGGGTTGTAAATTATAAAGTAAAGGTGATGTACCACCCATAGCTGTTATTTGAATAGACCCATCAGATTGTCCATAACAACTTATTTGTGTAATTGCTAGATTATTTATAACAATAGCAGCGGGTTCAAAAATATTTGTACTACTACTTATGCTACAATTGTTGGCATCCGTTGCGGTTACTGTATATGTATTACCATTTAAGTTTATGAAACTACCATTCTGATTTTGCAAACTTAGTGGCTGCAAGGTATAAGTTATCAATCCATTACCTCCAGAAGCTGAAACCACAATACTACCATTTCCTAACCCTTCACAAGTGACAGCGCTACTTACGAGGGTATCTATCAAAATAGGTAACGGACTACCAACTATCGCTGTTGTGGATTGTGTACAACTGTTCGCATCAGTTGCAACAATGGTATAAGTTGTGTTTCCAATTAAATTAATAAAATTATTTGGAGGCAGGTAATTTCCTGCAGGCAAAATACTATAAGATAAAGGCTGTGCACCACCTGAGGCTTGCGTAATAATTGAACCATTGCTTAAACCAAAACAACTAACTGGATTAGCAATCGGTGTATTAAATTGAATGCTTGTCGGTTGTGTCAATAATACATTAGATGATAGGGTACATCCATTGGCATCAGAAGCTACAACAGTATATGAACCAGCCACTAAACTGGTAAAAATACCCGAATTATTACTTATATTATTAGGTGTAATTTGATATTGCAAAGGAGCTAAACCTCCCACAGTATTCATTTGAATGCTACCATTACTCAAACCTTGGCAACTAATATTTTGAAGTGCTATTGATACAAGTGTCGGTCCGGATACTGTACTGATTGAAAATGATTGTGTGTTTGTGCAACCTACTCCATCTTTCACTGTGATGGTATAATTATTGGCACACAAACTATTGAAAATAGGATTCGATTGAAAGCTTGTGGTATTTAAACTAAATTGATGAGGTAATATACCTCCGCTACTACTAGTCATGATGAACGCATCACATCCTGGATTACATGTGGCTTGTGTGGATGTAATATTCGTAATAACAGGTAGACTGCTATTTATTATCTGATGAACACTAGTCGCCGTGCACCCATTCGCATCCTTCGCCTGCACAGTAAAGGTACCTACTGATAAATTTGGAATTATATTACTATTTTGAAATGTGTTTCCGTTATAAGCATAGGTGTAAGCTGGTATTCCGCCACTTGCACTAATTGTCATTGTTCCATCAAAACCAGGTATACAGCTAGGAGGTGTTGATGATACTTGAGAAATGTTGAATAGACTGGGTTGTGTAACAATAAATGCAATAGTCTTAGTGCATAGATTAGCATCAGTAGCCACTACGGTATAATTGCCTGCATTTAGATTTGTGAAGTTTCCATTGGTATTGGAAATATTATTAGGTAATAAATTATACGAAAATGAACCTACCCCGCCTGTAGCAGAGATCAAAACACTCCCTGTTGATCCATTAAAACAAGCTACTTGCGCTAAACTATCAATTTGCAAGATAATATCAGATGGTTGTGAAAGATTAATCACTTGTTGCGTACTACATGCATTAATATCGCTCGCCGTAACCGTATAAACATTTGCCGATAAAGAATTAAACATGCCTGTTATGTTCTGAGATGCGTTAGGCTGTAAATTATAATTGACCAATCCAGTGCCACCCGCTGCCAAAATGCTAACACTCCCTGTCGCTGTATTATTACATACAGCTGAATTTACTTGTGCAGTACCCAATAACAAAGCTGGAGGTTGATTAAGTAAAATAGAAGTGCCTATCGTACAGCCATTCGCATCAGATGCTTGAATGGTATAGGTTGCGCTTGATAAATTTGCAAACCCGCCGTTTCCATTGTTCGTGTTATTAGGCAATAATGTATAAGTGAGCAATCCTGTTCCTCCAAGTGCAGTTGCGCTCAAGCTTCCGTTAGATAAACCATTACATGTTGGCATGGTAGATTGCACTGTAATTTGATTGGGCCCATTAGACGTAGAAATAGCAAAAGCGCTTGTGCTTGTGCAGTTGTAAACATCTTTAACTATTACAGTATATGTTGCTGAACAAAGATTAACAAATTGATTCGATGTTTGATAACTTGTTCCATTATTTAATGAGTAGCTAAACGCCCCTCCACCACCTAATGCTGTAAGTGTTACCGATCCATCACAACCTGGATTACAAGATGCGAATGTTGTATTCGTATTAGCTAAAATTATGGGTGGTGGTGGAATCACTTGTATGATTGTTGTAGCAGTGCAAGAATTCGCATCTTTAGCTGTTACGGTATAAGATCCTACTGCCAAATTGGTAAACGTACCTGATGAATTCGTCACATTTCCGGGTTGAAGTTTGTATGAAAACACACCTATTCCGCCGCTTGTATTTGCTTGAATACTGCCATTGCTGTTGGAGAAACAAGTTGGAGAAACTGAAGAAAAATTCGTCCAAATAATAGGTGGTGCTTGATTAATAAGAAAGACCGATGAAATAATACAACCATTCATATCTGTTGCTAACAAAGTATAATTACCTACCGATAATCCTAAAAATGCCCCATTCGCATTCGTAATATTATTTGGCAATAAAGTATATTGAATTAAACCGTTGCCCCCTGAAGCCGAGCTTGCAACTAAACCATTAGAGCCCCCATTGCATGCAATATCTCTATTGTTTACTGAATCCCAAATCAATAAGGGTGGTTGTGTTAAGATTACATTCGATGTGGCAGTGCAGCCATTAGCATCACTGACAACTATTGTATAATTATTCGCAAACAAGTTGGTGAAGTTTCCATTGTTATTATTTAAAGTTGTTGGTTGTAATGCATAACTCAAATTACCAAGCCCACCGCTAGCATTGGTTTGGATTGCTCCAGTTGGATTTGCATGGCATAAAATATTCTGTGTAGTCACCGTATTTATAACAGGAGTTTGTCCATTGCTTACATTTACTAAGGATGTAATTGAACATCCATAGGCATCTGTTGCACTTACTGTATAGTTTGATATGCCGATACCTCCAAATTGATTCGATGTTTGTGTAGAAGTTCCATTCAACTGATACTGAATAGGTATCGATCCACCAGAAACATTTATTGTTAAGATTCCATTGTTACCCGGAACACAAGACGGTGTAACAATATTTACCGAATTCATTGTGAAAACGGCTGCTTGCAGTATCGTAAAAATCGAAGTAAGTGTACAACCATTGTTGTCGCTTACTTGAACTGTATAGGTATTCGGATTAAGATTTGAATAAACGCCAGTAGCATTTTGAATATTACCTGGATTGAGTGTATAGAGCAAACTACCCGAACCACCAATTGCGTTTGCTTGAATAGAACCACTTGCTGTTCCATTACATACAACATTGGAATAACTTGAATTAAGCCATTGTAATGGAAATGGGTTTTGTATTGCAAAAGCAGAAGTTAGAGTACAACCATTCGCATCGCTTGCTATTACCGTGTAATTATTGACAGATAAATTTGTAAATGCACCCGTAACATTACTTATCCCATTAGGTAGTAATGTGTAGTTAACGATGCCATTGCCTCCATTTGCTAAAAAATTGACACTTCCATTATTTAAGCCATTACATGTCACATTATCTATGATATTGGTCCCCCAAGTTAAAATTGAAGGGGTTACTATACTAGCTGTAGATGCTACGAAACAACCACTTCCGTCACTTGCCATGATTGTGTAGGTATTGACATTTAAATTGGCAAAAATACCTGTGTTATTTGCACTATTATTGGGCAGCAAGGTGTATGTAATTGTGCCCGTTGCATTTTGAATATTGGCTTGTAAACTGCCAGTTGCACTGCCTGAACAGTTTGCTTGATTGACAGTAATGTTTGTAAATGACATTGCATTAGGATTACTAATAACTGTAACGGAAGAATTCGTACAATTATTGGCATCTTTAACGGTAATTGTGTAAGCCATGAGTCCTAAATTGTTAAAAAGCCCTGATGTTTGATAAGAGCCAGTATTTAATTTATAAACAAAAGCCCCCGTACCACCCGAAGCACTGATTGTCATAGAGCCATTGGTGCCGCCTATACAAGACGCTGGTAAAATATTGGCTATATTTATATTTATTGCGCTAGGTTGAGTAACACTAACGATTGTTGAATTACTGCAATTGTAACCATCAGCAACAGATATTGTGTAAACCCCTGCACTCAATCCATTAAAAATACCGCTCGTGTTACTAACATTACCGGGTTGTAGTACAAAATTTTTTGTACCAAAGCCCCCTGTTGTTGGAAGCGTTATAGAACCGTTGTTGACTGCTTGGCAAGTTGGCTGAACAATGTTTGGAATATTAAAATTTAAATTTGGAATCTGTGAAATCGTAAAAACGCTTGTAACTGTGCAATTGATGGCATCTGTAGCCGTAATTGTATAATTGCCCGCGTTTAAATTCTGAAATATCCCTGTATTATTACTAATATTAACGGGTTGTAAATTAAAGCTATAAGGTTGGGTTCCGCTCGTGACGGATGCCTGTAAGGAACCACCTGCAGTAGATCCACATGTTATCGGTGTAACAATAAAACTTTGCCACGAAAGTAGTAAAGGTGGTAAAACAGAAATAATTGAAGATGCCGTACATCCATTCGCATCTATAACATTTACTGTATAAGTTCCAGCACTCACTTGCCCAAACGAACCTGTAGTATTAGTCACATTGCCGGGTTGAAGCGTATAGTTATAGTTTGGCAAACCATTGGTTGCTAGTACATTTATTTGTAAAGTGGTCATGCCGCAAACCAAGGGTAAAGTTTGATTTACCAAAACCGGGTTATTGGTAATGTTTAATAGGGTCACATATGTTTTAGTACAATTATTAGCATCCTTTACCGTTATGGTGTAACTACCTACTCCCAAATTATTAAAAGTACTAGATGTTTGAAAAGAACCCGTATTCAACGCATAGGTTAAAGTAGGCTGACCGCCAGTAACCGTAACTGTTATTGAGCCATTATTTGGCTGCGTACAAGTTGGCTGAACCTTTACTATATTAGAAAATACCAACGCGGTTGACTGGGAAATATTAAACGTATTTGAAAATGTGCACCCTTTCGAATCGGTTGATACTACTGTATAATTTCCTGGATTTAGGTTCGAAAACAGTCCTGTAGAATTGCTTATATTACCTGGTGTTAAAACATAATTTACAGGCATAGTTCCTCCACTAGTCGACATTTGAATGCTACCTGTTGGGATGCTGTTACAACTTAAATTGTTGCTTGTACCTGAACTCGTAAATACGGCTGGCTGTGTGATTCCTATTGTAGTACTTGCTGTACATCCAGTGGCATCGCTTGCATTTATGGTATATATGCCCACATTTAAATTAGTATAGCTTCCCATACTATTTGTTATATTATTAGGAAGCAATTGATAATTAATTGTTCCACTTCCTCCGACGGCAGTGGATTGTATGGCTCCATTTGCCAAACCATTGCATGTCACGTGTGTAGGGGTTACACTTACCCAATTCAGATTTGCGATTTGATAAATGCTTAAAATGGTACTAAGGCTGCAGTTGTTCGCATCTACTACGCTTACTGTGTAAATACCAGGTGCTAATCCATTAAATGATCCCGTATTACTTGAGACATTATTAGGCATCAAGGTATAAGTTTTACTTCCAGTACCACCTGATACACTTGTAATAATTTGCCCTATGTTACTTGTATTACATGCAATATTAATTACTTGGGTGGTTGTCCAGCTAAGTTGCTGAGGTTGAGTAATGCTCGAAGTTAAGGTTTTACTGCAGCCTAATGCGTTTGTTGCAGTTAGTAAATATGTGCCTATTCCTAAATTTGTAAATACTGCTGGGGAGCTATTAAACAAAGCCGTTCCAGGAGCTATGCTTATCGAAATTGGGCTTGTAGCTGTTGTAGCTGTTATAGTTCCATTATTAAGTCCGTTACAAATGACATTTGTAGCACTCAAGCTTAAATTTGGGGTTGGGTTGACTGTTATTTTAATCGAATCTATGACGGGCAAACAGCCAGGATGGGTAGCCGATAAAGTATAAGTAGTAGTGATACTGGGTGTCATAATTGCAGATAAAATATTTACGCTATTCACGTTAGTAATTGGCTGCCATTGAAAATTTAAATTAGGGTCGAATGTACCTAAGACGTTTACTGATTGTCCGTTACAAATAGTTGTATCAGCTGTTAATATATTAAATGTTGGAGGGTCTTTTATTTGAATGGTGGTGCTATCCACATGTGTTCCGCATCTATCGACTAAAACGATTTTTAATGTCTCTATACCTTCTGTTACAAAATCATTGAATGGCTTTATGGTAAATGTTTTAACACTATCACTTAAGTTATTTGAAAAAATTTGTGTAGAACTGATACTTGAATAATCAATTCCATTACTTGCAGAACCAGTAATGAGTAATTGCACGGTATCTGTATTGGCAACACTTTGAATAAGGTGTCGTTTAATCTTGACAATCGCTGAATCACAACTTTCAAACAAGAAAGGCATACCTGCATTTATCGAATCGCTTAGCACTTTCAGACTAACATTATTTGATACCAAGCTACCTGCTTTTAAAAATACACCCGAATCAAATATATGATCGAAACCATCTGCAATTGCCAATTTCAAGTGATAAGTTTGACATTGCTGTACGGCAGCCTTTGCTGTAAATAAATGTGTGAAGCCGTCATAAGATAAACTTGTGCCTCCCAAATTACTAATATAATAACTTGTAAAAGGCGAACCTATACCCATTGCGGCACAATTGGCTATTGACCCTCCTTGCGAAATTGTTCCATCGTTTACACTATTAATTGCAACAGGTATCGTGGTGCCGGGAATTAAAGCAACATTAACAGGTGTGGCATAACCAGGTCCAGAAATAAAAAAACCGAAAACATCATTGTAGTTGGAGCAATTAAAAGTTGGATATTCTTCCGATCCGAGAATGTACTGAAAATTTACTGTATCGCCATCTGCCTTAAAATCAAATTCGAGCACACATTTGTCGTAAGTGTTTGTGCCTGACAACAAGGTTAAATCAGCATCACCAGAACCACCTTGATTCGCATTGGCAAATGATGTTTGAGGATTATTTACCCCGCTCATTAATCCGAATGTAGCGGCAACACCTGTGGTTAATACAATACCACTATCTAT
>Ga0315903_10007894_pt1 | contig 13224 bp, 11 predicted proteins | sample LakEriMetagenome_7_FD_203524 | JGI IMG/M metagenome (GOLD analysis project Ga0315903, IMG submission 203524) | Freshwater fungal communities from buoy surface, Lake Erie, Ohio, United States - Buoy 2 MA119 | ecosystem: Environmental > Aquatic > Freshwater > Lake | place: USA: Lake Erie, Ohio...
AATACTTTTTTGGACGAAGAAGATGAGTTAGTTTCTGAGCCAAATAAAAATTATCGTAGATTTACTACTAAAGTAGATATCAATAAAAGTACAATATATGGCAGTCAACAAAATATCTTATTCTCAAAAGATACTACGCCAAGTTTTGTTAATATAGAATTTACAAATCCATTTTTATATTCATTATTGTCTCAAATGTCAAGCGATATTAATAAAAACAAAATTCTATATACCCCATTGCCCTGCTCTTTGGATGTAGATAGGAATCAGACTCAGGATCCATTTGATTCATATTTAATAAAATCAATATCAATTATTTTTCAAAGATTACCCAGAAAACAATTTTTAGCATATAAATTTAAACCATTAAATTCTATCGGAACATTAAACAAAACTTTCTTCCATCCAAATAGTGGATTAGTATCAGATTTTGCAGACAACAAGACTTCGCTACTATTTAATAGTGGCATATGTACTTTTGATTTCGATTATGAAAGACAACTATTTAACAATGGTTCTACCAGTTATTCAGATAGTGGCATAATATATAGTGGTGTCATAACTACACAAGTTAAAAGAATACTGAATTCAGTTGATAATTTATTAAATCATAAAAAATTACGTTTATATATAAAATATAATGATGTTTGGTACGAATATACAAATCCACATGTTTTTGGATACTATAATCAAATAAACAACACAGTTTATCCATCCTATCCTATGTATTTTGAGTACTCTAAAGAAGAGAAATATAAAACACAACTTAACATATCTGTACCAGCCAATAGCAGAGTATCAGGCGTAACTACTCTGGTAACAACTGAACCATCAATTTTGATCCCGGTTTCGGCAAAAAAGAACATTGAATTCAAATATGTCTATAACGCATTTAACCATCAGCCAAAAATTGAATCAAGTAATAATCAAAATATACCACTATTAAATAGTATAGTTTCTGTATTGCCCAATAATAATTATCCAGTATTTGATGAAACTTTTGCAATAGACAAGAACTCAAACAATAAAATTGTTATACCTGGTACAAGAGCATATTTTTTAATAGAGGAAGAAGATAAAGCAGAAAAACTATTGACTACTATTCAAAATATGTCAGAAACCGATCAAGAAAAAATCCATAAAAACACATTTGTCATAGATGTAAATAAAACTAGATTCAGATATAAAGGAGAAGGCTCAAAAACTGACGAAAAATCTTATGAAAAAGTTCCTCCAAGAGACTACAGAGATAATAATTTTTCTGAAGAATACATCAAATATAGTAAAACGAATAAGACCGGATATGTTGCTAATACTAATGTTCCTACAAAACTGACTGAGATTATCTTATTATCATTTAATAATCCATATCTATTATATAGATATAAAGTTAAAAGTAAAAAAATTATTGCTCCAAAAGGAGATAAATATGGTAATGATATCTCAATATTCGCCACATTAAAACCAAATGAATACTTAAAAACATTTACCGTTTTAGAATTGGATGGAGTCTGCGAAGAATGTGAAATACCTCTTAAGGAAGGATATGTAAAGCTTGTCGATCCTGATGGTTCAACTGCAACACCGGAATCAATTATACTATTCCAAGACTTAAAAAACTTGGTTAAGTCTGAAAATGATTCGTTTCTGAGTAATAGATTTATTCAAACCAAATGGGGAGACGTATTAAGATATGATGGAAATGTATTCCAGGATTTAAATAATTCATTAACGGTATCGAACACAATCAATAATTTATATCCATCTTCTTTGTATGATAATATATTTCATAATATTTCTATTAATAATACTAACACTGGAAACTTTAACGCTTTTATAGTAAGCAGGGGGACAGGAGACGGTTCATCGGTGAGTGGAGCATTGAATCACTCTGGATTAGTATATTATAATATGCATCAAATATATAATATTGGATTAAATAAATATTTAGAAAATATTGTTAGTAATTATCAAAATTATCTTCCTTTTCTTGATATTAATTTTTTTAATTCTAATTATATTAGATCTCAGTCTTGGTTTAATAATATTACGAATAACTACGAAAACAATCTTGTGAGTGCCGGAGAAATATATATCAGTGGAATAAGAGAGTACGTGCGAACAAAAGAACTTAAAAATAATCCAGAATCAGGATCAACATTTTTCATATCTATAGATAAAAATCAATATCTACAGCCGGTATTATTCAATAATAATTTTTATTACGATAGTTTAAGAGTTGATGACGTATATTATCGTTTAGCATCATTATCTAAAGAAGAGGCTTATAATAACAGTGGTTGTAGATCTATTTTTAAACCTAGTATCTCTTTTGGCGCAACCACATTTCCTCATTTTTTTAATACATCGGCATTTTGTATTAGTCCAATCACTGGTCATTATTTTGAAAATATTCCAATTTATTGTGATATGGATAAAATTGGAAAATGCGCAAATGAACAGTGCGGATTAAAAACAGTGGGATGGACAAAGCTAAGAGCAGGATACAATCATTACGAGTATCCATTTATTACTGCCAAAGTTCTGGAATCTTCCAGTAATGTAGAGTATGCTCTATCAGTTGATGAAGGACTATATAATGTAATCGGTAATGATAGTATACCATATATACAGCGTTTTGAAATAGAACCAAAATCAAATCTGTTTCCGGATACAACCCTTGATAAAAACAATACATGTATAAAAGGAAATGATGCTCGTCCACCACGCCCACAGAACTATATAGATCATGAATATCAAAATAAATTAAAAAACTATATTTTATCTGAAGATAATAAAGGAGATCTTGTAAAAAATACTGATATATTGGCTAACGAGATGCTATTTAGAACTATTTATGGAGCCAAACAGCAAATAGAGTATGATACGATTAAGAAAAAAACAGTCAAAGAAGCTATACAATATAAAACTGAAAAATCTATATCTTATCTTTTACAGTATGCCGAACCAAAAACAACACCAGATCTCATTTATAAATTAATACCATATGATTATTCTATTCAAAGTGATACATCAAAAAGAAAAATACAAGGAACCATATCTATAGATGGAGTTTTAAAGATAGGTAAAAATGTGTCAGTAAAAATTGGAAATGCTACTTTATCAGTATCTGTACAAAAAATAGAAGGTAAAATTTATGCGATAGGCTCTTTGAATGGAATTAAGGCCAGCGGAATGATCCATGATGAAGATAACATTCAGTACGGTTTAGTTCCTTGGTCTACTGGATCATCGCCCGGAAACACAGAGAACACAAGATATAGAAAATTACAGAGATGTGATATACCAGATACATATAGTTGGTCTAAAAGCAAACATTTTACAACAATGAAATATTCAGACGGAATTACAACTGTAGATGTTGTTGCCGAGTATCTAAAATGCATGACTAAGCTGGCACAAGAAAAAACATGTGTAAATAGAATAGATTGGGGTGGAAATCCGCCAGACTGGTCTGTGCTATCTGGTGGAACTGTAGACTGCGTGGGTAGTCCACCATGTGTAGGATGTTACAGTAGAGGGTATGCTCCAGGACCTGGTCAATATGTGGTATTTGGACAAGTAGAAGCAGACCCTAGAACCTCTGTACTTGCCAGTGGTTCTACGACACCACCAGTGAGCACACAACCATCAAATTTAGGAGTTAATGGAGGAGCAGCCAGAGAAGGTAGTTTAGAAATTTTTAATTCTATGTCTCCTAACTGTACGGTTATAACGACCAGAAGTTCCAAAGTTTCAGTCGGAGGATTGGGTAGGGGTAGTTTTGGTAACGGGTCTGTTTTTGGAGACTGTCCCGTTAGACAAAATGCATCTATAAGCACAAGCCCATGTCAATTGGGTGGGGATTTTGATAGTGTGCTTGGTGGTTTGGCTGTTATGAATCTATTTGGTCACAGAAACTGCACCACTGCTCCCTCTCCATGCAAAGGGACTTGCACTCCATTGGATTTTGAAGACAAATATGGAAAAGTTAATACTCCTGCAAGATATGCTACTGGTCCAGATGGTTCAAGGTATCCGATTTGTGAATGCACTAACTATAATTATGGGTATTGTGATATACCTGATACGACCTGTAGTTGTCCAGAATATTATCGTGGATTTCCAAAAATATTTGAATATGATTTTGAATATTGCAACTATAATTTCACTAAAATGAGAGGCAATATATGGAAACATGAGGACGGAGAACCTCCTGTATGGGGTGGTACATTTTTAGATATAGAATGCAAACAGGCAGACTTAGACTATGGTAACGCTACCGGAGAAGCCACGGAAGAATGCTATTGGGTAGAATGTTTATTTCCCTCAGAAAGCAAGGATATCTATGAAGCTATAACAACTAATCCAAATCCATATAAGCCATTATGTCCTACAAATTTATGTAGTATTAGTTATGATAATAATACTATTACATTAAGTTTACCAGGATCAACTACTTGTTTTAATAATAATATAAGAACAAAATGTCCTGAAATAACAATCACGCTACCTGATTCAACATTCACTTTTACGGACACTATTACTAGTGAATGTACTGAATGCAGTGTTGAAAAAAATGCAATTAAAACACCAACATCTCAAAATCCGAAATGGGATATTATTACAGAAACTAGAACAGCTATTTTAAATTGGACATTGCCTATAGAAGGAGATAAAAATGTTGACGCTATGGGCGGAGGTGGAGCCGTTTATGTGGACAAACACATATGTGGAGACACTGGGCCTTGTTGCTGTGATAATTGCTATAGTGGAACAGGAGGAATGATACAGTGTGGTCGATCCGCCCCGGATAGTTGGGTTTGGTGGCATGGTTTGGCATGTAATCTAAATGGTTCTCCAGGCCCACAGTTCGCCCCATGCAAAAAAAGAGAAGGACAGGTTGGTATGAAAAATTTACGATCAGGCATAGGCTTTTATACTGGATCAGATAATGGTAAAGTTAAAGCTAGAGTAATACAAGATTGGAAAAATCAAGTTGCTGCAATATATAAAACTTACGCTCCATGTTTTAATCATAAAGATGGCAGTATAAATGTGGAAGATTTAGTAGAGGGTGTGGTTCCTGGTTCTTGTTCTGATTTACAGTTTGCTGTAGCTAGTTATCCAATGGTAGCGTGGAGAAAAACACTAGATGGAGGAGAACAATCTCAAGGAACTTATGGTGTTCATTATGCATACTTTACATATCAATATAGAAGACCGCGTACTATACAGGATGTATTATTAGGAGAAGAAATTAGTAATAAATGTAGTACAGCAATTCCGATACTACCTACAGATGGTTATAATATAACAGAAAAATATGAAATAAAAAATTGTGATACTATACCAAATTGTTATGATACTAAGCCGGATGTATGCGACAAGGAACATTATTGCTGTAGAACAGGACAAAATAGAAGGGATATTTAATTATGAATAATAGTCCATATTGTGATCTAATAGATACAAATACTGTATTCAATAATAAAAAAGTTTATAGGTGCTCATATTGTGGAATTCAAATTGGATTAGATAATATTGACACAAAAATGATTTGTTTTAAAAAAATGCAAGATTATTCATTGTATGTTAGACAAATTGTTCGACCCAATCAAGATGCAACAGTATCAGAATTGAAGCCCGGAGAAATTGCACAGGATTTGGTACTTAACAATCTATTGGAAAAACAAACAACAGAACAAGAGAACCAAAATAATCCATCAAATTTATGTACAGATAATGAGATAGAGAGCAGATTATCTATTTGTAGAACATGTGAATTTTATCAAGATGATACATGTTCATTATGTGGATGTCATATAGTTAGAGAAGCAAATCATATGAACAAGTTGGCACATAAAGATCAAGCGTGTCCAGCAGGAAAATGGGGTCCCATCTACTGATTTCTTTTATAATCAAACTGAAATACATTTACGATACCATTTTGTGGACTTATTTGTATTTGTTTGTCTGTAACTTTATCATCAACTCTTATTCTTATTCTTACTGTTGTGTTATTAATTTGACACCATTGTCTATAATGATGCACATAGACTATATAGTGTGCATCTGGTGCCCTTCCAGGTGGCCAGAAAATGTTTTCTACTGGCCTATGTGTAGTTGGCATAGCGTTCATATCTATGTCTAACATACCCATATTAGGTCCTACTCTATTTTGAAAATTTATTGTGGCCGATGCCCCAAAATCTGTTGTCATACATACTCCAACATCTATATCATTTAAATCATCCCAAGCAATTGATATTTGTATGTCTCCTGTTTTTGCACCGGCCATCGCCAATCTTTTTTCAAATTCATCACCACCTTTTCCTGCTCCACGCCCAATGCCACCACTATTTCCAGTAAACTTACCTGTCTTCCCTCTCGACAGAGGAGGAGGGGCCGGTTCTCTATCTAGGCCAAGTCCTTTGATCACATCGTTCAAATTATTGTCCTGCTCCGATTCTGCAACACTGTTTTTTGGTTGTGACGTTGTGGAATCTTCATTTTTGGATTCTTCATTTTCTTGTATAGACAAAGTTTCGTCAATCGAAGAAAGAGCATTTAAGTCTATTGGTTCCTCGGTCATTGGTTGAGCTATCGTATCGTCAACTAATTCGTTTATGTCGGGTTCTAGAAGTTCTGGCTCATCAGATGCTACTTCTGTTTCTTCTGTTATTGGAGCATCGTCGATCATTTGTTCTGGAACAAGAGAAACTTCCTCTATATTTGGAGCAATTTCTTCTGTGGTCTCAAATGACATAGTGATAGATATTGGCTTAACAGGACTTTCTGTCTTGACAAAGACAATAGCTAAAAACAACAAGAGTATTACATTGAAACAGAGGCTCTGTAATACGCCTGTTAGCCAAATATCTTCGCAGATTTTTATTTCTTCGTCAGTTAAGTATTTGCTGAATCCTGGTTTTTTTGCCATTTGTGCCAACCATTATTAGGTAACCAATTATTGTTGTCATCTTTTCTTTTGGGGAAAAGAGTACCACCCTTCTTATGCTGTCCGAATGCTAAAATTGCTCCACAGTCATTGCAACGCAATTCATAATAGTCATTGCCGTCTACATTCCTGACGATATATCGAATATTATTTTTGCCACAAAGTCCGCATTTTTCTTCTCCAAAAATTTCTTGAATTAAAGCTAATTCTTTAAAGATTTCTTTTTGCCCGGATCCTTCTAATTCAAATTCTAGCTTACTATTTGGTTTGTATATTAGTTTCATATCATTCCTTTCTCTGCCAGTTTGGTTGGTAGGTTAAAATATCTGATGGTATACTAGTGATGTCTTGTTGATGTTTTGATAATTCTTTGATTATAAGTACGGCATTATCATGTGAAATTTTATCAATATTTGTTGCATCTATTCCTAGCTGAGATACAAGAGACAAAACATTGATATTTAATCTCTTTGCCATCACATCAATAAAATTGATTTGATTACTACTAATATTTTGTTCAGAATTATTATCTGGATGATCAGCAACCTCTTTTGATAATTCTTCCGCGGCCACAACCTTACGTAACTTAAGTGCTCGTCTTAATGCTCGTCCTTCTGCTCGTGTTTCTGCTACCGCTACTGGATGATTACGGTAAATCTTATCACAATTACCCCAATAAACGTCTGCGGCACCGCTCACTGTGCGGAATTTAGATCCATCATCAACACCACCATCATTTATAATATAGGTCAGAGAATGAACCACAGTGGCCCTACGTTCATTATCTAGGGCCGGGGCTTGTTCCACAGAGGACTCTGCCCTGACCAATGTGCAATTGAGGGCAACTTCAAAAATACGACGTAACCCATCAGTTGTTGGATTACCGGCTATTTTTTCATCATCCGACAGCAAACCCAAAACATAGTCAGTCCATTCTATATCATGGATGCACGGAATTTTTTTGGTCGAATCTTCTTCTTTGGATATTTTTTCTTTAGCCATAATTAATCCTCTATCTCTACTGTTTTTCCTTTGGTATTTTTTAGTTCCTCAATCGCACCCACAAGTTTGGAGTATACCATACCCGCGCGAGTTTTGGAATAGTCGTGTGTTTGTTTAATCCTAATTAACGAAAGTCCTTTACCAATAATCAGTCCTGTCTTCTTAGAATCATATTTCTTATTTCTGTTCAGAACATCCTCTCCCCAAACTGGAAGAAAATGAGATGGTCCATCAACTTCGATTGCTACACCAATAGTAGGAAGAAACAGGTCGATTTGCAACTTTGTATTTGATAATATCTGTTCTTTATGAAATTCTACTAAATAACCATTACTTAAGAGTTCATTAAGTAGATACTTTTCTAGTTTTGAACCTAATTTACTACTCTCTCTAACAGCTTTATTTGCAGACTGTATCATATTATCTTTATGATCTTCATCTAATGACTGCCAAGCTAATTTACTTTTATTTTTTCTTTGCTTTAGTTCTTTATCGCTCAAAGAGTCCCAAGAATTCATAACGGATAGTCCTATCTTGGATTTTGTCTCATCAGATCTTTTTTTACCCTTGGTAGGATGAGAGTGCCTACCATTCTTTAAGGCATTTGATTGCGCTTCGCTCTTATCTCTAATGGCTATTCCTAGTTTTTTTGCATCTCGCCTAACCTTATTTGGATACGTATTATATGCAATAGCTATGTCAGCAAAGCTTTTTTTATTATCGATATATTCTTTAGTAAGAATATCTAATTTTTGTCTATCGTTTAAATTTTCATATTTTTGATATGATGTCATATAGTTCTCTACTATTTATGGTTTGCATTTTTGCAACAGGGGGCTTCCAACATATCTCCAATAAATCGCTGATTTTTTCGGTTTTTGCTATGCTATCTATATTTTCACTATCTAATATTGATTTCCAAAATAAAAATGGTGTTGGTTCAGTTGTATTCCAATATATTTCATCGACATAAAGAAATTGTTTTTTATTCGCTGGAAAATTTTTTGTTATCATAGCACTCTTGATGTCAAATACTATCAATATTCCTTTAAAATATTTAGCCTGATTAAGATGAATTATGGGAAATTTTTTATTTGTATCAACTCTATTGTATTGGTTATTAAATAGTATAATATTGTCGTACGGATGCTCACTAACCATATCATTAATAGTTTCAATGATTTTGGTAGTTTTGTCAGAATGATCTGCGTTAATAAGATAAAAACCTATATCCACAACTATGCTCCTATAAAAGATAATGCTTGAGTGTTGACAAAGTTTTTAACAGTATACTTGTCTATGTTTTGCAGGGGTGGCGTGTATTTGTGGTTTGTTATGTTTGCTAATAAATCGCCATCTAATGAGATATTATTTATACCACAAACAGATGATTCTATGTAAAAATTATTGTCTATATCAATAAATTCTGAAAATGTATTGAGAGCAGTACACAGATCATTAGTGTTTGTAACGCCAATATTTTGTTCATGTTTAAATTGATGATTATTGATTAAACATATTTTGAGTTTTGTATTAGGATAAAGAATATTGTCTAATAATTTATGATTTTTATCCAGATCATTTGATAGCATAACCAGAATTTTGTCATTTCTTTGTTGTTTCAAATTACTGTATGTGTTTTCATCATAAAGGTATTCATACCTTAAAACATTATTTCCATCTAATGATTGAAGTCCTGAAATGACTTTGATACCATTTTTATTAAAATAATCAAATAATTGTGGGTGATCAATACTTCCAGCATATATTATTATATTTAATTTATCTTTGAATTGATCTATGAAATCATGAAATTCCTGTGAATATTCTTGCAAAGGCAAGATAAGAGTTTGCGGTTTTATTTTATGGTATACATCAAATATGCATTCGTGTAATACTGTTGCTATAACATTTGTCTTATCTCCAATATTTTGAAGTATTGGAAGATATAATTTTTCATTAAGCATGTGCGCTAATATTGTGCTCATATTTTTTCTTTTATTTTTTCTGAATCTTTACTATTAATGATTTTAACTACGTAATTTGATTTTAATCTTATGGGTTCGTACTTTACTCCCAGTTCGATTGTTTTGTTGATAAGTTCGAACAAGAACATGTTTCTCATTGTTTTATTGTATAGATTCTTATATATATCAACGGTTTTTGTGTCCAAGTATACGATTTCGTTCCAAACGTTATCTGTTAAATTAAAAAACATATGTTCTATATAAGAATCATTGACGCTACAGCCTATGTGAAAATTTGTTTTTTTATCTGTATTCTTCTTTTTAACATAAAAAATCTTTGATAAATTAATATTATCAACTATAATTTCTTTTACTATATTATTGAATAGTATTCCATTATTAATAATAATACATCCATCATATTTTGAGCTGTCATAATTAGACAATATAAGTTCCATAGCATATCCTTGATTAGCTATGTCGTACAGATCATTATTAATAACATTTATATTTTTGTAATCTATTTTTTTCTTTATTCTATCATTCCCAAATCCGACAATGACAAAAATATCAATATTTTTATCTATTATATTTGCAATTTGACAATTAATCAATTCTTTCGATTTTTTAGATTTTAGCAATCCTTTCGGTCCGAAAGATTTCATCCCTTTTGTTATCTCATAGCATAGTATAAAACAAGCTAATTTTTTCATATATTTTTTTGTAATACCATGACTATATATTGATTATCATTATATGATTTGTGAATGGATACATTATTAATTTGTGATAATATCTCTATCATGTCTGATTCAATAAATAGAGATTTATTTTCTAGTATAATCTTTGACATGAATTGACTATTAACATTTCCTTTAGCTACATCCTTACATAATTTAGTAGCATTTAAAAATTTCAAAGTTATGAATCCCAAATTAGCTATCTTTTTTGATATCAAATGAACGATTGCTATTCTATCGAAATATTCAAGTTTATCTAGAATTGTGCAAATAATCTCATCGCATGTCCCATTCGTTATGCCTTTTAGTTCTTCTATATTGAGATTCAAAAAACTATCAATTCTGTCTGTATCTGATTGTATTATATTAATTTTTTTCATAGTACAAATGCCTCATTATTAGCCGCGATGATTAATTTAGATATATTATCTTTAAAGGTGTCAAATGAATAATTTTCATGAATATATTCTGTAGAAATAGTGACTCTATGAGATAGGGCCTGTTTAGTACTAGAAATAAGATCCTGTACTGATCTAGCAGAGAATAGGTTGGGTGTATTGATGTAGTTATTTGATAGCATATCACCCATGTAAGTTACAGCACTACAACCACAACTTATTGCGCAAAGAATATTAATTATATTATGTTCATTAAAGTCGATTACAACTTTGTATCTATTTAACAGCTCTCTTATAGCATTGAGATCTCCGGTTAAGTCTTTTATAAGATTGATTTTTATTCCATTAGACTCTAAAACACCAGCTAAAGATTCGGCATTTTGTGAGTTTTCAAAATTTAAAATTAGCACATCCTCTGTTCTTTCTTCTGTTGGTCGTGATGAATATAGGATATCTGTTGGTATACCATATTTAATAATGACTTTGTTATTGAACATATTCCATGAATCACTTACGTCTTGTGAGAAAAATACCTTTTTTTCTCTTGATAAATTATTACTCATCAATAATAGATCTTCTTTTTTAATTTTACCTGGTCTATAAGAATGAGTAAAAATAAGAGTATTGAGATGCTGAGAAGAAAAGAATTTATTTGATGTGTATCCAATAATATTATTGGTTATACCTACATTGTAGTTATTAAGTCCAATTGTCGAGTTGTCCAGTAAAACTATATTGTTTTTGACTGTTTCAAAGAAACCGTATTGTTTGTCAAAAAATAGCGTGAATCCGCACTGGGCTAAGATAATATCAAAAAAATTTCTTTGAGGTTCATATAGAACGTTAATTTTTTGATTATTGAATTTGTTAATCACATTACCTGTGATAGTACTTAAATACATAAATTTGAACCTATTGAATCGTATGAAAAATTATTTAAACTACTAATACCAGCTTCTTTTTTCTTTAATAACTCTGTACTATTTTTAGTATGCATATCATATGCTAATTTCATTTTTTCTACAAGATCATAAATATCTATCTTATACCAGTATTCATCTGCGTTGTATATGTCAAAATCTGTAGATAATGGCCTATTCTGTACTATAACAGGAGTCCTGTGACTCTTTACCAAAAACCCATTAGAGTCATTGATATAATCTTTCATTCCGGTATTTTTATTTATGATTGGAGTTTTACCCAGAACTAAAGCCTCGGCTGCTGGTCTACAAAATGCTTCTCCATATGATGGAGCTATAAAACAATCACAATAATTATGTAGACCTATAATATCTTTATATGACATATAGTCAGAAATTATAATTTCTTTTTTGTATCTTTTTTTATTACCTAATCTCTTTTTTATTTCGTTAATATCGTGTTCTAGTTTTTGTCCATTATTTGTCTTAATAACTAGACACACAGGATCAGTGTAGTCAAAAGCTAAATTAAAAGCAACAACCAAATCGGTAATATTTTTTCTATCATTATTGTCACCAATAAAATAAAACTTAAACATATTATCAATTAATGGATTCAATTTTATCTTATAATCTTTATTTTGCTGTATAAATTCAGTATCTAGGGGCTGAGATACAACTCTAATCGGCACTTTAACGCCAGACTTTATTAAGCATTGTTCTTCTGTAGATGACGGCACCCAAACTTCATCCATCCTATTTATATTTGTTATGCAGTCCGAGCTTGAAAGATTGTTTGTTTCTAGTTCAAAGAATCCTATGTTTTTTTTGTACGATCCATTATAAAATAAGCAATGAGGAAGAGTTTTTTGTATTACTACATCATAATTGTCATAGAGTGAATTTTCATAAGATATAATCTCTTCATCATCGAATTTTAAATCTGGAGTCGCTAAATAGACTGGTCGGGTTGTTATATTTTTATGTTTGGTTGCCAATGCTTTTATATAGCTCCTGGTAGCCATTCCCCAACCGTCTGGCTGTCTGTATGGTCCCACAAATAAAATATTCATTTGATACTGTCCTTTATCTGTGCATATTGGATAAAGTCTTCGTTGTTTAATTTATCCGGCATGTTTTTTGCTGTTATGGATATGTTATGATTTTTAATAATAGTGTTTAATGTATCGACAACCTTTTGTCTGGAATACGATTCCGTATTAAATCCATTTACTA
>Ga0315903_10007896_pt1 | contig 13220 bp, 18 predicted proteins | sample LakEriMetagenome_7_FD_203524 | JGI IMG/M metagenome (GOLD analysis project Ga0315903, IMG submission 203524) | Freshwater fungal communities from buoy surface, Lake Erie, Ohio, United States - Buoy 2 MA119 | ecosystem: Environmental > Aquatic > Freshwater > Lake | place: USA: Lake Erie, Ohio...
ATGACGCCTTGTCTGATGAGATTATGGCGGCGTATGCGGAGGGTCGTGTGAAATGACCTTTTGATACTTAGGAGTTAGACATGGCAAATACCGCATTTAGCCCAGCAAATAGCGTTACCCCAACAACCGCAGCAACATTCATCCCAGAAATTTGGAGTGATGAAATTGTTGCCGCCTATAAGAAGAACCTCGTTCTGGCCAATCTGGTCATGAAGATGAACTTCAAAGGCAAGAAGGGTGACACCGTCCATATCCCAGCACCAACCCGTGGCTCTGCCTCGGCTAAGGTGTCCACCGACGCTGTGACGCTGATCGCTGCAACTGAATCCGAAGTTCAGGTGTCGATCAACAAGCACTACGAGTACAGCCGCCTGATCGAAGACATCGTCGAAGCGCAAGCATTGAACAGCCTGCGTCAGTTCTACACTGCCGACGCTGGTTACGCTCTGGCTCGCCGCGTTGACACCGATCTGGTTCAGCTTGGCCGCGCGTTCAACGGCGCAACCGTTGGCACCGACGACTATGCAACCAGCAACACCACAACCAAGGCTTTCATCGGCTCGGACGGCACCACCGCGTACAACTCGACTTCGTCGAACGCTGCTGCACTGACTGACGCTGCGATCCGTCGCACGATTCAGCGTCTGGATGACAACGACACCCCAATGGATGGTCGTTTCTTCATCATCCCACCATCATCGCGTAACACCTTGATGGGGCTGGCACGCTACACCGAACAGGCTTTCGTGGGTGACGGCAACGCCATCCGCAACGGCGAAATCGGTAACCTGTACGGTATCCCTGTGTTCGTTACTTCCAACGCCGACTTCGGCGCGGGTAGCTCGGGCGCTGACCGTATCTGCCTGATGGGTCACCGTGATTCGATGGTGCTAGTTGAGCAGATGGCTGTCCGTTCGCAGACTCAGTACAAGCAGGAATACCTCGGTACCCTGTTCACGGCTGACACCCTGTACGGCGTCAAGGCGATCCGCACGGCGGCCACTACGGGCGCAGCGCTGTCTTCGTCGGCATTCGCTCTGGCAGTTCCAGCCTAATTAAACTCCCCCGGCCACCGGTCGGGGGTTTTCCACCTAATTAGGAGAACATCATGGCAAATGCAACTTCCGTGACCGTTCGGGCTGGCAATGACCAGTTTCGCGGTCTGTACACCAACACTTTTTTGGTACGCGCTACGCTGGATGCCGATAGTCTGGTAGACGGCGCAGGCGATACCGATACCGTCACCGTTCCAGGCGTTGCCTTGGGCGACATGGTGCTGAGTGCGTCGTTGGCAGTTGATGTGGCCGGTCTGATTGTGACCGCCTATGTCAGCGCAGCGAACACCGTCAGCATCCGTTTCCAAAACGAAACCGGCGGCACTGTCGACTTGGCGTCTGCCACGTTGCGCTTGGTCGTCGTTCGTTCGTTGGCGTAATACCCAGGGGCTTCGGCCCCTGATTTCACTTCTGGAGGCACCATGGCCGCGACATTCCGCTGTTTGCAAAGCGGGCAAACTGTTACGTTTACGCTTCCGCACGACATTGACAGTATGAAGGGCCACGCCGGTTACGTTCGTGTTGACGAAGACGCGCCGGTCGAGGAGTTATCCCACCATGTAGTCATGCGGCCGCCTGAAGTAGCTCGGCGACCCGGACGACCAAGGAAGATGGAAAATGTCTGATATTGATCCAAGAGAATTCGGCAAGTTAGAAGCCCAGGTCGAGGCGCTGCAAAGCGAAGTTCACGCTATGCGGGGCGACATTAAGCAGTTGCTGGAAATGGCCAACAAATCCAAAGGTGGATTCTGGGTTGGCATGTCGATCGCGTCTGCCTTGGGCGGCGTGATTACGTTTGTTGCAGATCGTCTCTTTCTAAAGGGGTAACATCATGCCGATGGTCGACGGAAAAAAATACGCATACACGAAGAAGGGCAAGCAAGCTGCCGCTTCGGCCAAGATTAGCAAGCTGCGCAAGGAAGGCTATCCGCAGAAACAGGCGGTGGCGATTGGTCTTAGCATGGCCGGTATGGCCAAGAAGAAGGCCAAGAAATGAAGTCGCCCGTCTGGGGCAAGAAGCGGCCTAAAGGTTTAGGGCCGCCCAAGCCATTGTCGCCAGTCAAGAAAACGGCTGCGAAGAAGATGGCCAAGGCAGCCGGTCGTCCTTACCCGAACCTGATCGACAACATGCGAGCAGCGAGGAAAAAATGAAGACTCCAGCCTGGCAGCGAAAAGCCGGTCAAAACCCTAAGGGCGGCTTGAATGCTACAGGCCGCGCGTCTTATAATGCAGCAACAGGGGGAACCCTGAAGGCGCCAGTCAAATCTGGCGACAACCCACGACGAGCTTCTTTTCTCGCTAGGATGGGCAACATGCCCGGCCCCGAGCTTAAGGATGGCAAGCCAACACGGCTCTTGCTCTCTTTGAAAGCCTGGGGCGCATCATCCAAGGCGGACGCAAAGGCAAAAGCTAGCGCTATATCCGCAAGGAATAAGGCGAAGAGCAAATGACCTACTTAGAACTCGTCAACGATGTGCTGATCCGCCTGCGCGAGCAGACGGTCACGACCGTCGGTCTGACCACTTACTCCACACTAATCGGCAAGTTTGTCAACGACGCCAAACGGCAGATCGAAGACGCTTACGACTGGAATGCGCTCGGCACCGAAGTGACGGTAACGACTTCGGCAAGCGTGTACGAGTATTCTTTAACTGGCGCTGGTCAGAAGTTTCGCGTCAGCAGTGACCCACTGAATACAACATCCAACGTCGTGATGCAGAACATCACCGTAGGGGACATGCGCAGAAAGCAGAATCTCCAACCGTTTGTGGATTCCGTACCAACCCAGTATTGCTTTGAAGGTGTCGATAACAGCGGCGACGCCAAGGTGCAACTGTGGGGCCGGCCAGACGGCGTCTACTCCATCAAGTTTTTTCTGACCGTTCCGCAGGCTGTACTGTCGTCGGACTCGACGATGGTGCTGGTGCCGGACGTGTTGGTGACGCAGAACGCTTACGCCAGAGCGTTGGTTGAGCGCGGGGAAGATGGCGGTCTAAATTCCTCAGAAGCATATGCGCTGTACAGAAGTATGCTATCTGATTATATAGCGCTGGAAGCGACGCGCTTCCCTGAGATGCAGGAGTTTTTGGCGACATGAGTCAGGCGCTACAGGTCAATACTATCTCGGCACCAGGCTTTTATGGCCTGAACACCCAAGACTCGCCGTTAGATTTGCAATCCGGTTTTGCCTTGGAGGCGACCAATTGCGTCATTGACCAGTACGGCCGGATCGGCGCGCGCAAGGGGTGGGCGAAGGTAAATGCCTCCTCGGGCAACTTGGGCGCGAACAATGTCGGCGTCATTCATGAATTAGTCGGCGCTGACGGCACCTACACCGTTTTGTTTGCCGGCAACGCCAAATTATTTAGGCTCGACGGCAGTAACGCCGTGGTCGAGTTGACTTACGGGGGCGGGGGCACCGCGCCGACGATCACGGCCAACAACTGGCAATGCGCGTCGCTAAACGGCATTACTTACTTCTTCCAGAACGCGCATGACCCGTTGATCTACGATCCGGCAGTTAGCACGACAACGTACCGCCGCGTCAGTGAAAAAAGCGGCTATGTCGCAACGGTACCGCAAGCCGATATTGTCATCTCGGCGTATGGCCGACTGTGGGCCGCAAACACGGCGACGAATAAACAGACATTGTTTTTTTCCGATCTGATCGCAGGCCACGTCTGGTCGACCGGCACGTCAGGTAGCTTAAACGTGAACAACGTCTGGCCGAACGGGCCGGATGAGATCACCGCGCTGGCAGCGCATAACGGTTTTCTATTTATCTTCGGTAAGCGCCAGATTCTGGTGTACCAAGGTGCAACGGCGCCATCAACGATGTCGCTCTACGACACGGTGGGCGGCATTGGTTGCATAGCGCGCGACTCGGTGCAGAACACCAATACGGATGTCGTGTTCTTGTCGAACAGCGGCGTGCGGTCAGTACTGCGCACGATTCAAGAGAAGTCCGCGCCGTTCCGTGACTTGAGCAAGAATGTCCGCAACGACATTATGCAGTTGGCTTCGAGCGAGACGGCGTCAGGTATTAAGGCGGTCTATTCGGAACTGAACGCGTTCTACCTGATTACGTTCCCAATATCGAACTTCGTGTATGTGTTTGACACACGCGGGGTGCTGGAAGACGGGTCTTCCCGCGTGACGACTTGGCGCAACATTGCGCCGACTTCGCTGCTGGCACGTCGCAACGGCGATCTGTTGATCGGCAAGACGGGCTACATAGGTAAGTACACCGGCTACGCAGACGATACGTCGTCGTACCGTTTGCAGTACTACACCAATCAATCTGACTTGGGCGATCAAAGCGTAACGTCGATTCTCAAACGGATTGGGGTTGTGGTGATCGGCGGCACCAATCAAGTTGTGACAATCAAGTGGGGCTTTGATTTCAGCGAAAACTTTTTGTCGCAGAATACGCAAATCCCAACGCAACAGGTGTCGGAGTACGGCACGGCGGAATACGGCGCGAATGGCTCACCGCTTGCGCAATACGCAGACGGTATTGCATTGCAAACACTCTACGCGCAAGGCACTGGGTCAGGTCGTATTGTGCAGACCGGCTACGAAGCTGAGATTAACGCGTCGGCGTTGTCTATCCAGAAGATTGAAATTCTCACCAAGAACGGGCGAGTATCATGAGTAATTACACAAAAAGTACGGACTTTGCAGCCAAGGATTCGCTGCCGTCTGGTAACGCAGGCAAGATTGTTAAGGGTACCGAGATCGATACCGAGTTTAACAATATTGCAACTGCTGTTGCGACTAAGGCTGATACTGCATCGCCTACTTTCAGCGGCACGCCTTCGCTGCCGACTGGAACAACTGGCGTCACACAGACATCTACCGATGACAGCACTAAGTTAGCCACGACAGCGTTTGTGCAAGATGTCGCTGACGCCATCAAGAACGCCCTGTACCCGGTCGGTTCGATCTACACAAACTCTTCCGTCAGCACGAACCCCGGCACGTTATTAGGGTTTGGTACTTGGACTGCGTTCGGCGCTGGCCGCGTGATGGTCGGCTTTAACGCAAGTAACTCGCTGTTTGATTCTGCGGAAGAGACGGGCGGTTCGGCAGATGCGATTGTTGTTAGCCACAGCCATACGGCCACATCGACGGTTACTGACCCAGGCCACGCTCACTCTACAGCGCTTTACTACCGGCCAGATTCCGCATCAGGCGCGGCGCAAAATTATGCGCAGAACACAACTGGCTTTGGGTCGCAGATTTCTACGAACAGCAACACTACCGGCGTGACAGTCGCTACATCAGTTAGCACGACAGGTTCATCGGCGACCAACGCGAATTACCAGCCGTACATCACTGTGTACATGTGGAAGCGGACGGCATAAGCGGTACAGATTTAATCAAAGGAGAATTACATGGCTGCTCCCATTATTGGTGGGCTTATCGCAGGTGGGCTTGGGCTACTAGGCAGTTCGATGCAAGCAAGTGCTGCTCGAGATGCGGCCCGCGAGGCTGGCGCGAGTAACTTAGCTGCTGCACGGCTTGCCGCTGAAGAAGCTCGTTTCCGCCCGATAGGCATCACGACACGTTTTGGTGGCAGTAACTTCCAATACGGCCCTGACGGCCGTGTGTCGGGCGCTTCCTACAACGTCTCGCCTGAACTGCGTGCCTACCAAGACCGTTTTATGGGGTTGGCAGGCGGCCAAGGATTGGATATCGCAGCAGCAGCGCCTGGCTTGTACGCGCCACTGACGGACGCGTCGGGACGGCTCTTTCAGTTAGGCCAACGCTATCTGGCTGAATCGCCGGAAGACGTCGCGCAGCGCTATATGACGTCGCAACTTGACTTGTTGGCTCCGCAGCGTGAGCGTCAGTTGGCCGCACTGCGTAATCAAGAGTTTCAAGCAGGGCGTTCAGGTCTGTCGGTTGGCGCAACAGGACTGCGTCCTGGTGGCGGCGAGGGATTGAGGGCAACGAATCCTGAATTAGAAGCCTACTACAACGCTATCGCGCAACAGGATGCTGAATTAGCCGGCCGCGCGCAGACAGAAGGACAACGCCTATTGGGCTTCGGCACCACGCTGTTTGGTACTGGTGCTGATCTGCTAGGCGGCTATCAGCGCGGTCTGGTTGGCTCGCTCGCGCCGTTCCAAGGCTACCTCGGCGCAGCAGGCGACATCGAAGCGTTGGGTCAACAGCCGCTCGAGTTGGGCAGCGCGTTGGGCGGCCGGATTGCTAACCCACAAGGTGGCGCGTCGCTACTCTCTGGCGGTCAACGTGCGGCGGAATACATGTTCGGCGCGAACCAACTGAACCCGACCGCTTCATTCCTGCAAGGGCTTGGCACTAACCAAGATTTGACGTCTGGGTTAGGTCAGCAGTTGAGTGGTTTATTTGGTGGCAGCAGCGGCCCAGCCTACAACCAAACACAGTTAAGAAGCGAATTTGTACCAAATAGTTTTGCCACTAACTATTTCACGCCCAATCCAAACGCAAGGAACCAAGGCTATGGCTTCTACTAGCATCTTAGGGCTCTTCACCTCGCCGGAAGAGTATCAGCGGCAACAAGACTTGATGATGCAGCGCCAGGCGGCGGAGCTGGCGCAGCTCGATCCGTACCAAAGTGTCCGGTTCGGCGCAATCCGTGCCGGTCAGCAGTTCGGTCGCGGCTTGGCGGGCATCTTGGGTGCGGAAGACCCACAGTTGCGCATGATCAGCACGCGTCAGTCGGCCCTGCGCGGTATCAACTTGGGCGACCCCGAGTCGATCTTCACCGCAGCCCAACAACTCGCCGATGCAGGCGATCAGCAAGGCGCGCTGATGTTGGCCGATTACGGTCGCAAGGCGCAGGCCGATGCTGCGTTGGTGACGCAACGGTCGCGTGAAGCCCGCGCGGCTGCTACCCCAAAAGAGTTGCAGATCGCCGCCGCCCGCGCTCAGTTGCAAGGCGCTATACGCGAACTAGAAGCAATGCCTCCATCACCAGAGCGCGACGCACAGTTGCAAACTGCGAAAGACACCTTGGCATCGTTGCCTGCGGGGAAAGAACAAACTTTTGGTGAGAATAGAGAAGCCAAATCGTTAGAGCTATACAACAAACCTTTTAGCCAACTGACTACTACAGAACGTAAAGCCGTTAATGATGCGATAGCAAAGCCAGAAAAAGATTTGCGGTTTGGTGTAGACCGTGAAGCTGTTGCGGAAGAAGTCTACGGTAAGCCATTCGCGCAGTTAGACCAGACTCAAAAAGCCGCAGTTAATAAACGGGTTGATGAAGAGAGTAACAGAAGAGCCAAGTCAAGTTCACCTACACTTACTGTGCTTGGACAAGGTAAAGAAGGCGCTAAAGATATCCCCGCGTTCCGTGACAAGGTTATTGGAACAATTGATCCTTTCCGCAAAACAGTCACCGCAGCCGACACCGCCATAACTAACATCAACGACTCACTCAAGACGAGTAACTTTGCGTCGTTCCGTGCCGCGCAGACTCAGTTTGCGCGGGCGATCTCTGGTGCGGGCGATTTGAGCCAGAAAGAGTTGAAAGCGGCTGGCGCTGATCCATCACTACTCGGTGGGACGGCGGATTATCTGTCGACATTCTTTACTTCGACTCCGACAGCCGATACGCAGAAAAAGCTACTCAGCACGTTGAAAGCTATTCGTACTGTAGCAGCGAAAAAAGCCAGAGAAGAAATCTCTAACCAGAAAAAGATTGCAACGCGTGCGGGGTACACCGAAGATGACACGGCGCTCATCTTTAACTTCCCTGAGTTCGAGCAGCGTAAAGCAGGCGGCGGTGCGGGTAAAGAACGCACTGTTACGCTAAAGAGCGGAAAAACTGTAACCGTAGTCGAGGATTAACATGGGCTACACCTATACCGTTGACGGAAAATCGTTTCGCACAGATCAGCCGTTGACGGAGGCTGAACTAGAAGAGTTGGCAGGCGGCGGCGCTCCTGCTGCGCCTGCGGGCGACTTCCGTGCTGAAGCCGCTAGACGTGGCCTGACAAGCACGGCAGGCGCTGTAACGGGTGTCAGTCAGATGATCTCTGACTACATGTCCCGGTTAAATCTCAACCCGTTTGAGTTGGGGTCAAGAGTGGCAGGCCTACCGCCAGAGCCGGTAAGAACGCCATCAGAATCTTTTGCGCGCGGTCAAGCGGCAGTCACTGAACCCGCAGGGCGGCTATTCTCCGCGTTGGGTATGCCGATGACCGGCGCTATGCCGCAGACGTTTGGTGAGCGCGTGTTGGCCACAGGTATTGAAGCCGTGACCGATCCGGCGTCGTATCTGTTCCCTCCATTGGCCGCAGTGCGCCGCTTTGGTATCCCAGGGCAAATCGTCGCTCGTCCAGGTGAACAATTTGTCGTCGGTGCAGGCGCTGAAACAGGCGGCACTGCGGGCGAACAAGTTGGGGGTACGCCTGGCCGCGTGGTGGGTTCGCTCTTCGGCGGCGCAGGCGCAGGCTATGCAACTGGTACGGCGCTAAAGACTGGCCCGTTGGCCGGCAAGGCATACGACAAAGCAGCAGAAGTTGTAAACAAACTGCGCGGCGTGCAGCCTGAGAACGAACTGCTGCGTGATGTCGACAGTCGCATTAACAACATCTTTATCGCTGCCGGCGCGGCCGATCCGAACTTCCTGACCACGCTGCAACAAGCGGCCAAGGCGCAGGAAGGCGTATCGTTGAAAGCGCCAGGTAGCCCACGCGTGCAAATGCCGATCAGCGCGTTGATGGCCGACAACCCGGTCATCATCAGTTTCATCGAGAACCTGTCGTCGCGCGATCCGGTCTTCAAGGCCAAGTATGGCGAACAGTTTGCTCGCGCCAAGACTGATCTGCGCGCTAACCAGATTCGTCTGTTTGGTGACCCCGCCAAGGTTGATCTGGCGACATTAAAGCCGGAAGAGTTGGCGCTGATCAGCGGCGCAACAGAGAAGTCGGTGCAGCGCCAAGTGCGTTCGCTTGATCAGCAGATCGCGGACGCCTACAGCGCGCCAGTGCTTGACCCGAACGCGTTTGGCGCTCGGATCGAGAAGTTGGTGGCCGACAAAGAGAAGAAGGCGATTGCTGAAGTTAAGCCGCTGTACACCGAGGCGTTCAACATCGCCAGCACCAAGGGCGTAACGCTGCCTGCTGGGTCGGTAGACGACATCTACAACTTCGTGGCAGGCACGCAAGCGTCCGACATATTCAAGACGTTCCCAAGCATCTACAACAAGGTACGCGCTCGCTTCCGTCCAACAGAAACCGAAGCCAGCCCAATTCTGACCGCCGAAGGTGTGCCAGCCACGCCAGCAGGCGTTAGATTCGCCGAGGCGACGGTTGAAGATTTGGATTCGTTGAAGCGCGAGATCAACAAGCAACTGCGCAAGTCGAACGACCCAGCGGATATTCGTCTGTTGAGCGAGTTGAAGACCCGCGTATCCGGGCACATTAACAATCTTGACCCAGAATTCGTGGCTGCGTATCGCAACGCTGATCAGGCGTATCTGGAAAAGGTCGGCTTGCCGTTTAACAGCGAGACGTTAAAGAATGTCGATCGCAAGAAGTTTGTCGAGCAGATCGCGCCGGCCATTATCGGTAACAAGTCGAACGTCGACGACTTCATCCGCGCAACCGGCGAAGAAGGTGTTCGTGTAGCGCGAGATGCGTTCTATGACAGCTTCACCAAAGCCGCGCTGAAGAACGACGTTATCGATCCCAAGGCGGCCAACAAATGGCTGGCCAAGAACCGCAGCGCGATGGCGTTGATTCCTGGCTTGGAAGATGAGCTACGCGGTTCGGTCAATAACGTGCAGCAGTTGTTAGGTAAGAAAGCCGCGCTTGAGGCCGACTTCCGCCGTGTGTCGGGTGAGCAGTTGATCCGCGAGAAAGGCTACTCCAATCCAACCGAGCTGGTGTCGCGCATGTATAGCGACCGCAACTTCACCAATAAACTGCTGAACCAGTACGGCGGCAACAAGGACATCTTGAACGCCGTGCGGTCGTACATGCTGGACGACATTGTGACGGCCGCTGATCCGGTCGCCATGCTGAATGACCGCAACCGCGCTGCCGTGTTCAACCGTGTGTTCGGGCCGACCTACGCACAGAAGGTAGCCGACTTCGCTGTGGCGTCCGAGCGGCTATCCAAAGACCCGACGCAGGTATCGTTCCGTGGCGAGACAGTACCGCGCACGCCGATCGAAGAGTTGACGGGAGTTCCGCCCGAGCAGATCATCTCGCGTATCTACAACCCTGTGTCTGGGCCGGTGTACGCCGTGACGTCGCTCTTCAGTAAGTACTGGGCTAACGCTGCGTCGAGAGCGACGGAAGAAAAGCTGAAAAATCTGTTGCTGAACCCGGCGGATGCGGTCAAGGTATTCGAAGCAGTTGCGCCCAAGGTGCAGAAGTTCGACGCCACCAAAATAAAGCAGGCGATGGAGATCGGCAAGAAATACGGTATCCAATGGCTTGAGGATGCAGTCAACGATCTGACCACCGGCGCAGCGCGCGGCGCTACTCGTGGCGTGGCCACCGAAGGTACAGTCGTGCCAGCACCAGAGATGGAGATGGAGGAATAAATTGACCCGCTAACCCTTCTTGCTGCTGCCAATGCTGCGGTCGCGGCGGTCAAGAAGGGTTGCCAACTTTACAAGGACATAAAAAACGCCAGTGGCGAGGTGTCCGACGTACTGAAGGATTTGCGGGCGCAGTTCGATAAGGTAACGGGCGGCAATCCGACAGTCGAGCAGAAGCAGAAGTACAACGCCGAAGTGCAGCGCGTCCAGGAGATCGCCAAGGCTGATCCGAACGACGTGTACACCGAGATCGGCGACCAGTTGGGCGCGTTGATGGACAGCTATGACGCGTTGAGCAAGGCGCTGTTGGCCGAGCAGATGGAAGGGAAGAAGGTCTACAAGGGCGAAGAAAGCGTCGGTCGTCGGGCGCTGCGTCGTATCATCATCACGACACGCTTAGACGCGATGCTGGCAGAGATACGCGAGACGATGGTGTACCGAGCGCCGCCAGAATTGGGTTCACTTTGGAGCAAGTTCGAAGAGATGTGGCAGACGATCGTGGCCGAGCAGGACGAGGCGCACGCAGAAGAGCTTAAACTGATCCAAATGGCAAGATGGCGACGCAGAAAAAGAATAGCGGAACTAAAGGCCAAAGCAACTTGGATATCGGCAACCGTTTTCGTAGTTCTTTGGGGAATTCTAGTAATGTGGCTAACAACGAAAAGCGTGACGATGAAAACATCCCTTGGCCATTACTGATCACAGTGCTGGCCGTGCTGCTAACTTTTTTTATCGCGCTCCCTCTCATGGCGTTCATGTACTGGGACATGTACAACGCAACCGAAGCGGCCGTCGCGGAAGTCAAACGCATGAAACAATTGCGGCGTGAAATACAGATTGAAAGGATGTATGGTCAATGATTACTGAAGCCCAACTCCGCCAGATCATCCCTCAGAACAAATACGTCGAGTACTGGCACAAGGCGCTCGCACAACTCTTCCCCGATTACGACATCAACACCCCGAAGCGCATGGCGGCCTTCCTCGCCCAGTGCGCGCATGAGTCGGGCGGCTTTACCGCTATCGTCGAGAACCTGAATTACAAACCCCAGGCGCTGCGGCGTCTCTTCCCAAAATACTTTTCCGACGATGTCACAGCTAATCAGTATTGCGCGCGGCCTAACAAGCAAGAGGCTATTGCAAATCGCATTTATGCTAGTCGGATGGGGAATGGCGATGAATCTTCTGGTGATGGCTATCGTTTCCGTGGTCGCGGCCTTATTCAGCTTACTGGACGATCAAACTATCAGGCTTTTGCTGACAGTTTGGAGATGAACATCAACGACGTGCCAGAGTACTTAGGCACGTTCGAGGGCGCAGCGCAGTCGGCCTGCTGGTTCTGGGAGACGAACAACCTGAACAAGTGGGCAGACGCGGGCGACATCAAGGAGCTGACCCGACGCATCAACGGTGGCTACATTGGACTAGACGACAGGATCAAACACTATGATCACGCGCTTCATATTTTTGGTGCTTAGTATCGCAGGCATCGTTTGGCTGGTCGGCTGCGAAGATCGGTTTCGTTACCCCTGTATGGATAACAAAAACTGGAACAAGCCCGAATGCCAACGCCCGACCTGCGCGCTAACCGGCACCTGCCCGGATCAACTACTGCCCGCGTCTGACTTCAAGCCGGAGGAACAAAAATGAAATGGACACCCGACCAGATTGATAGCGTCATCAAGCTGATCATCGGTTCGACGTTTTGCGTCGTGCTGCTAATGATGTCAAGTTTAGCCATGTATAGTGTCGTTTTTGTAACACAACCAATGGTCGGAATCGCGCCAGCGGATAAACAGTTCTTTATGCTGCTGTCGGACATGTCGAAGTACATACTTGGTGCTTTGGCAACATTATTGGCCATCAAAGGCAAGGACGGCGTGGCCAAGCTGATCGACCCACCACCTGGCGTATCTAAGGCCAGCGACTGGACTGACCCACCGCCGCCCGCGCAGAAGACCGCAGCGCCCGTGCGCCAAGAGCCGCAACTGAACCCTGCGCCTGTGGTGTCCGGATTCGGTGGCAAGGCAGCGCCGCCCCCAGCACCTCAACCTGAAATCGACTAGGAGACTACGATGAAGAAACTCGTTGCACTTATTGCGTTTGTGCCGTTGATGGCGTTTGCCGGCGGTGAGATGAAAAAGGTCTGCCGCGTTGAGAAGGTCAAGGGTAAGGACATGGAAGTCTGCAAGACGATCAAAGTCCATAAGAAGCTCGATGGCACCAAAGTGCCGCCGTCAAAATGAACCCCTATTTTCTTGTCGGTGCCGTTATTGCGGTTGCGGTCGCGGGCGGCGCTGGCTACGTCAAAGGGTCGGCGCACGGCAAGATGGTCGTGCAGGCCGAATGGGACGCCGAACGCATCCGGCAGCAGGAGGCGCACGCCAAGGCGGTACAAGAGGCCATTGAGAAACAGCAGGCGATCCAAGCGGACGCCGATCAACTGAGACAGGAGAAGGATCGTGAAACGCGTGATCTGCTTGCTAGGAATACCGCTCTTACTAACAGCCTGCGCAACCGCCCCCAGCGCCCGGTCGTACAAGCCGGTGCCGTGCCCAATCCCGCCAGTACTGGATCAGGCGGTTGTACCCCAGGAGAGCTTTACCGAGAGGATAGCGA
>Ga0315903_10007897_pt1 | contig 13220 bp, 3 predicted proteins | sample LakEriMetagenome_7_FD_203524 | JGI IMG/M metagenome (GOLD analysis project Ga0315903, IMG submission 203524) | Freshwater fungal communities from buoy surface, Lake Erie, Ohio, United States - Buoy 2 MA119 | ecosystem: Environmental > Aquatic > Freshwater > Lake | place: USA: Lake Erie, Ohio...
CGGTGGCTTGGAAGATCGACCAGCCCCTAAACTCAGTCCAGCGTTTCAAAGCTTTAACGGATAGCCGCATTGGCGAGACTTTGACGGTTGTGCGGGTTGTTAGGCTTTAGGCTCTAGGCTCTAGGGTAGGGTAGGGTAGGGTAGGGGGCTGTTTGGTTTTAGCCCGGAGGGCGGTACTTCCCTGCCGGTGTGCGTAAGCCACCGGAGGAAAACTTGTTAGAATGGTTGGCTCAGTACTTCTCAGCCCCCTGTTCTGATTGACCCGCTCGAAAAACCCACCGTTCATGCCTATCGAAAACCAAGCGACCAACCCCAGTGTAGGCATGATGGCCATCGTTCGCGGGAAACGACGCGCCGTAATCAGCGAAGTCCGACCGTTCCTGGGCGAGGACCAAGTCCTCCACGTCGTTCGGGTCGATTACAAAGACGACCTATATCCCCTCTCCGAGGAACTGATCTGGGAACGGGAACCCTATCGCAAACTCTTGGAACCGACCGCCCTTCCCAATGCGTCGGATCCTCCCATGCCCACGGATCAATTCGACGCCCTGATCAACGCCTCGCGATGGAACGCCCTGACCCCTTTCCTAGACCCAGACGCAGACGGACCCCTCGAACGCATGCCCATCTGCGCTCCGTTCCATGGTGCGGTTCAAATCGAAGACTACCAACTCGTTCCGCTCCTCAAAGCGCTGAAAATGCCCCGCATCAACCTGATGATCGCCGACGATGTCGGGTTGGGCAAAACCATCGAAGCTGGATTGATCCTCCGGGAACTGTTCATCCGCCGCCGTATCCAACGCGTTCTGATCCTTACACCCGCCTCCCTCCGATCCCAATGGCGGGAGGAACTCTGGTCCAAGTTCTCCCTGCGATTCGATATCATCGATCGCGCTTCGACCCAATCGCTCAAACGCTCCATGGGGATCGATGCCAACCCATGGCGATCCTCCCAACGCGCTATCGCATCGTACTACTACCTGCGTCAACCCGACGTCCTCGAACAGTTCCGAAGCGCTAGCCAAACGGCAGAAGGCTCCCCTGTTTTGCCTTGGGACCTGCTCCTAGTCGACGAAGTTCATAATCTCATGCCATCACCGCTGGGGGATGATAGCGACCTTTGCAAAACCCTCCGCGCAATCGCCCCCTACTTCGAACACCGACTGTTCCTCTCTGCCACGCCGCACAATGGCCACACCCGCTGCTTTACCGGCCTGCTAGAAATGCTTGACCCAGTACGCTTCACGCGAACCAGCGAACTCAAAGACGCCGAACGCCAGCGGATCCAACAGGTCGTCGTGCGACGTCTCAAACGGGAAATCAACGAGCGATCCAATCCACCCAAATTCTGCAACCGTCTCCAACCCCAAGCCCTAGCCCTTGCCTTCAGCAAATCCGAAAAGCGACTCATCGCGGCCCTCTACGCGCTTCGTACAAAGCTGCGAATACTAATAAAGGGCGAACAAGGCAGACGCAAAGTCGCAGGCACCTTTGCTCTCGAAGTCCTCAGCAAACGTCTCCTAAGCGGCCCGGCCACGTTCGCTAACTCCTGGCAACGGATCAAACTCGGACTCCAAGAATCCACCATCGCCTCGGACTCCGAACTAGCCGCCGCTCAAAAACATGTGGACGAGGAAACCGGCGACGATAACGAGTCGGAACGCCGTCACTCGACCGCTTCGACGGTCATCGGTGCGTGGCTCAGCGAATTCGCCCCGAAAATCACCCAGGAAATCGCCGATATCGACGCGGCCATCGCAGGCATGGGGATGGATATCTCTTCACCCAACGATTCGCCCCTGATCCCGCGTACCGACGCACGCTTCGATACCCTCGTCGATAAACTCAAATCCCTCCTCGTGACCCCCCCAAACCACTGGCAATCGAACGAACGCTTGGTGATCTTCACCGAATACAAAACAACCCTGGACTACCTGCTGGTGCGCCTGCGGCAGCATTTCGCAGATTCCGATAACCGCATCGTGAGTCTCTTCGGTGGGATGGACGACGCCTCGCGACAGCAAGTGAAAGATCTCTTCAATGACCCAAACTCCCCGGCTCGGATCTTGCTAGCTACCGATGCGGCCTCCGAAGGCCTCAACCTCCAAACGACCGCGCGATACTTGCTCCATTACGATTGCCCCTGGAACCCATCCCGCATCGAACAACGCAACGGAAGACTCGACCGACACGGCCAAGCTCGCGATGTGCAAACCTACCACTTCGCCAGCGACGAAGATGCTGACCTAAGATTCATGTCGGTCTTGATCCATAAAGTAGACCAAGTCCGCGAGGACCTCGGGGCCGTCGGCGAACTGCTCGACGAAGCCTTTCACCGCCGACTCATCGATGGCGATGATGCCTCTGAGCTCGAACGCCAACTCAACCAACAAATCGACTCGGCCAAAAAGAACGTCGAACTCCCCTCCGAACCCGCCGAATCCCAAGACCACGCCGCCCAAGGAATCTCCGGCCTAGAATCGCTAGCTGCCGAAGTCGGACTCAATCCCGATTCGCAATTCCTGACCCTCGATGTGGCGATGGGACTCCATGCCGGCAGACCCCAACTCTCCCATACCAATCAACCCCACTGCGCCAAGATCGTCAATCCCTCGCTCTCGGGTTGGAACGACTGCATCGATGAATCGGTTAGACGCTCTCCCACCGATTTCAATTCCGCTAGCCTCACCAACAACGCGTCGAACGCACCCCTCGGACCGGTCCCGCTGTTGACCTTCTCCAGCCAACCATTTCTCCACGATATCAGCGGCCGGAAAATCTTCAGACCCAACCCGAACATCCAAATGGTCCACCTGGGTCACCCCCTGATGACCCAAGCGATCAATCTTCTAGGACAACGCCGCTACCCAGGCACGAAATACTCGGTCTCCCGATGGACGGCCCGATACGCAAACCTGCAAAACGATTTTCATCCCCCCGTAATCTGCGATGCGATCGTCGCCCTTCACGTCGAAGAACTCGGTGTCAACGAACTTCGTGAAACCTTTCACCACTGGGTCCGCACCTTCCACTTCCCTGTCCGTGACGGCGATCTGCTCGATCCGCTCCCCCATCTGCCTGCCGGCAAAGTCCCTGCAAGCTCTCCTATTGGGAACGCAGACGGATCCGCCCTGGCCGCCGAGATCCTCGCCCAAATCGAAACCGATCTTCAAAAACAAGTCAAACGCCTCAAATCGGATCTGACCCAACAACTCGAGCAACAGCTCTCCTTCGATGGCAAAGAAGCGATCAAAGACGAAGAAAAACGATTCCAAAGCCGCCAAGGCGAAGTCTCCGCGATGATCGAAGCCAACACGATCCAAAAACTCGAACGAGAAATCAAGCAACTCAACCAACGCAAACTCCAAGGAAAGCTCTTCGAGAATGAGGCCTACCTCGAAGAACTCAATCGCGATATCAAACGTCGCCAAGAAGAGGTAGACTTTCGAAAGAAACACTACGAGGAAATCCGCGACCAACTCACCCGAGAACGCGATCGGATCATCAACCGACTCCTCCCAAAACGATTCGCTCTGTTCGGCTCGGCCCAAGTCTTCCCGCTGGCCGTCGAAATCCTCCTGCCCGCCCCCAAGATAAATCCGTCATGAGCAAATCTGTCCTAAGCACAACTGGTGTTGATTTCATGTTAGCGGAAGTGCGCAAGCACTCCGGTGAGTTGCCATGAGCACACAAAGCATCGCACTGCCCCCCGAAAAGGATTCGCTCGCATGGTGGAGTTCGCTCCACCATGGTGGCATGCTGCTGGACTTACCGCGCCTGTCCCAATTGCTCTTGCTGACAAAGTCGATGCCGCCTCTGTCGTTTCACGACCAAGACCACCTGCGACGCGCGCTGTTCAAATTCAAGGAAACACCCGACGCCGAACGTTCCAGCCTCGTGAAAAACGTACTCGAAGGAATCTGCGGGTTCCATCCTATGTCCGGTGTCTGGAAACGTGGACCCGAAGTCGATGCGTCCTGGTCTCGAACGGCCCTGACCGGTGAAACCCTCAAACCCTCCCACCTGTGGATCGGCCTCAAGGGTGCCCTCTTACCCGTCTTCATCGACAAAGAAAAGCGAATCGGCATCGGTCGCGGTGCGAGGTCGGTCAGCCAAGCCCTCCAGTGGATGCGTAAAGCGGATCATTCCCTGGCCTTGATCACCAATGGCCAACAATACCGTATCCTCTTTGCTGGCCTGAGCTACGAAGCATTCGTCGAATGGGACCAACACCAATGGCTCGATTCCGGTGGGCCTACCGCAGAACTCGATGGACTCCGTCGACTCCTGAATCCGACGACCATCACCCCAGCGAAAAACGATTCCCCATCCCCGTTCCTCGAAGCGATCAACGATAGCCGAAAAGGCCAAGGCGACCTGACCGACGTACTCGGTGAACGGGTCCGACAAGCCGCCGAGCTGCTCGTCCAAGGCCACGCGCAAGCCATCGCCCCGCAGATCGCTCAATCGCAGTTCACTCCGCAAGAACTCTACCGAGCCGCCGTCCGCATGATCATGCGGATGGTGATCGTCCTATTTGCCGAATCGCGCGACGCTCTTTTGCCTCGGGACAACCCGATCTACTTCCAATCGTACAGTCTTGCAGGCCTCCGCGAACAACTCGAACGGTCCCAACCTGCCCGATTGAGAAACGCCTTCGCTGCCTTTCCGAGGATTCTCTCCCTGTGCCGATTGATCTACGAAGGCTCCTCGCACGAGTCGCTCCTGGTGCGAGCTTACGGTGGACAGCTTTTTGAACCGGGGGATTCCGATAGCCACGACGGCCAATCGCGCGCGCTGGCGTTGCTCGAATCGGGTTGTTACGAATACGACCTGATGAGCGACCTGCTCGTGCATCAGATCTTGAATTTGCTCAGCAGGACCAAGGTCCGCGTGCGTCAAGGGCGACAGAGCACTTGGGTGGCCGCCCCGGTCGATTTCTCTGCCCTGGAAAGCGAGTACATCGGGATCCTCTACGAAGGTCTCTTGGATTTCGAATTGCGCCGAGCTGCCGCCGATGAACCAGTAGTGTTTCTCAACGTGGGGAACCAACCTGCACTCCCGCTCTCGACCCTCGAAAGGATGGACGATCGAGCCCTCAAAAACCTGCTCGAATCGATGAAAGAGACGACCGATCTGTCCGATCCGTCTGATCCGTCCGATCCGTCCGATACGTCCGATACGTCCGATCCGTCCGATCCGTCTGATCCGTCTGATCCGTCTGATCCGTCTGATCCGTCTGATCCGTCTGATCCGTCTGATCCGTCTGATCCGTCCGATCCGTCCGATCCGTCCGATCCGTCCGATCCGTCCGATCCGTCCGATCCGTCCGACACCATCGCGACCGCTCGCGGCCGCGCGCATGCCTGGGCACGGCGTGCCGTCGAGGTCGGCGGATTGGTCGCCCGACCAAGAGGCACACTGGCCAACGAGAAGCTCCTGGAGCACCAACGATCGATCGACCGGAAAGCCAAACAGCTTATTCAGCGATTGATCTTGCCCGGCGAATGGTACCTGGTTCGTTGGGGGGGAACCCGCAAAGGCTCCGGCACGTTCTATACCAAACCGCAATTGGCCATCCCGACCGTCGTCCGGACACTCGAGCCACTGGCCTACCAAGCGGCCCCGACGGAAACGGGCCCGACGCCGTCAGCCTCCGAATCCTTGCCGGATTTAACGAGTTCGCTTCCAGGCGAATATTTGCAGAATGCAAGTTCCGAGCATCGGCGGATCGGCGTCGATCGTTTGGACCAAGCCAAACCGATCGATTTCAAAGCGAGCAGAAAACCGGAGTCGCTCGTGCCGCGATTACCCGAGGAGATTCTATCGCTCAAGGTCTGCGATCCGGCCTGTGGGTCCGGAACCTTTCCGCTCAACGCATTGCGGTATTTGACCGAAGCCCTTTACGAGTCCTTGTTGTACCACAAGCGGTTTCAGTACTACGCCGATCGGACCGTGATCGATCTGATCGTCGATGCGACATCGCAGCAGACATTGGCCGATGAGAAACTCCCATGCCGGCCCGAGGACAACGACTTTGAGGCCAGGACCAAGGCCGTTCTCAGGCGGTACATCGTCGAGCGGTGCATCTACGGGGTCGACTTGGATCCGTTGGCGATCGAGTTGTGTCGATTGAGTCTGTGGATCGAGACCCTCGATCCGAGATTGCCTTTTACGTTTTTGGATCACAAGATCAAGTGTGGGAATTCGCTGGTAGGGACTTGGTTTGACCAGTTCATGCATTATCCAGCGATGGCCTGGATGCGCGAGGGTGGAGACAAGTCCCATACCAACGGGGTCCATTTCAAGAAAGAGGCATGGACCAAGCAGATCAGCAGCCGCCTCGGCGATGTGAAACGAGAGCTAATCGAATACATCGATGGTGCGAGCCTACTGTACAAGGTAAATCTCAACACGGTAAGAACCACACACGACGACGCCGAGAAATCGCTCAATGAGATCCATCAAATCCCCGTTCATGATGCACAGTTGCGCGCAGATCGGTATCGCGACTTCAATAACGGCAAGGATTTTCAATCGCTGCGTTTCTCATTCGACCTCTGGTGTGCGTTATGGTTTTGGCCCGCTGACGAAATAGACCGTTGTCCGTTACCCTTGGATTTCTATGACCAAAGTTTTTCTGACCATGCGATCCAGATCGTCCGACGCATCGCCAACCATCAACGTTTCTTCCATTGGGAGTTGGAATTCCCAGACACATTCAACGATCACAAAAACGGTTTCGACGCAATCCTAGGCAACCCACCATGGGAGACGCTTCAGCCAAACAGCAAAGAGTTTTTCTCAGCGATTGATCCGTTGTACAGAAGCTACGGCAATCAGGAAGCAAAACGCTATCAGACTCAATACTACGACGATTCAACGCTCGAAAAGAACTGGTTGCACTACAACTCGTTCTACAAAGCCATGGCGAATTGGATGAAATACTCTGGATTTCCCTATGGTGATGAGCTCAAGTCGTCTGAGAGTGATCAACAGGAGCACATGCTTGCCATCGGGAATCGGGGTAGCAAGAGTTTCAAGACGTCGGAAAATAGGCACGAGAAATGGCGTGTGTACCGTAAAGAAACAAACGGTTACGCCGATGCAGAGCACTCCTTTCGATATCAGGGCGGAGGTAAGCCCTACACCCACAAATTGTTTATGGAGATGGCGCATTCATTGTTGCGTGACGGAGGTAGGCTCGGGTTGATCGTTCCATCTGGCGTGTACTCAGACTTTGGGACTGCGGAACTTCGGACGCTGTTTTTAGACCGATGCCGCTGGGAGTGGCTCTTTGGGTTCGAGAATCGTGAGGGCATCTTCGATATCCACCGATCGTTCAAGTTCAATCCGATGATCATCCAGAAGGGAGGGGTGACGGATCGGATCCAGACGGCGTTCATGCGACGTGACTTGCGCGATTGGGAACAAGCCGAGAAACACGTCACGGAGTATCCACGCGAGCGGGTATTGCAGTTTTCGCCTCGGAGCAAAGCGATCTTGGAGATCCAGTCGCAGAGGGACTTGGAGGTCCTCGAGAAGATCTACTCCAACGGCGTGTTGTTAGGGGACCAGAGTCCCGACGGCTGGGGGATAAAGTACGCCCAAGGCGACTTCAACATGACCAGCGACAGCAAGTTATTTCCGCCGAGGGACAAGTGGGAGGAGCGGGGGTATCGGCCCGACGAGTACAGTCGCTGGTTGCGGGGCAAGTGGCGATCGATTCAGGAGTTGTATGCCGAGTTGGGTGTCAAGCCGCTTGCGGAGGGCGAGGTTCGCGACGCGCAGCCTCAGTACGCGCACTTACCGATCCCGCGAGCGGACATTCCCGAGGGGGTGATTTTATCGCGAGACGGCCAGAGTTATTTGCATGAAACCGAGATCGACACCGACGAGTTCCTCGACAAGCGCGGCGACCCCATCACCGCCCCGGCGATTGCATTGCCGCTGTACGAAGGGCGGATGGTAGGCCAATTCGATTTCTCACAAAAGGGCTGGGTTTCCGGGAAAGGCCGATCGGCCGTATGGCGAGAAGTACCCTGGGAGAACAAGCAAATAGAGCCCCAGTACTTGATGGCGGAATGGACGTATCAAAACATACGATTCGAAGCATACATTGACGCTATCCGAAGCAAGCATGGCGAGGCGACGGCAAACCAAGAGCGATCAAGACTGGACGATCCCACGGAATTCATGCTTTGGTGGATCAACCAGCAAAGTCGAGTTGCATTCATGGATGTGACGTCTGCGACCAATGAGAGAACGATGATTGCAGCCCCGGGCTTGCGCGTTCCATATGGAAATTCGGCTCCGCTTTTTGCGACTAGTCAACCGAATCTTGCCTTATGTACGATCCTAAGCTCCTTCATTTTCGACTTCATGGCTCGATTTCGGTGTGGAGGCTTGCATCTTAACTACTTCGTAGTAGATGAGACAGCACTACCACAACTCGACGATAGTCAAATAGAGCAGTTAACGGCGATAGGGCGACGATTAATAGGCAATCATAATTTATTTACCATTGACGATACGAATCTTGCTATCCAACAGCAAATCAAGGTTGCATTGACGGAACATGAAAGGTTGCGTTGGACCGCAATCCAAAATGTTGTGGTGGCGATGTTGTATGGATTAGAACCAGACGACATAAAATGGATATTCAAACAATGCGACCTTGCCGTCGATTCGCTTAGATCCAATGACTACACTCGAACACTTCCACCGAAAGGATTTTGGAGAACACAACGAAGCAATCCTCCGAGTGAGCGCGTGACCGTATTGACGCAGATCGCCTTTAAAAACTGTTGGTCGATGGGTGGAACTTGCGACGATCGGCTCTGCGGTTTCCTGAATCAAAACGGTGGCGAGGGATGGCAGATACCCGAGGAGATTGATTTAGGGGAGTATGGTTTAGGGGATGGGTCGGGGGGACGTGTTGCGGTAAGGTCGAGGTTTGGACCGAGGTATTTCGGTTGGCAGGAGAGTCAGGGTGTGGAGGAATCGTGGCGTGAGTGCCATTTGCACGCGCGCAACCTGCTTGGCCCCTCCGGCTACGCCAGTCTGCTATCGGAGCTTCGATCCCCGGGGACAAGCGACCCTGGTCCCCAATCACCCCATCCGGACGGCATATCCGCCGCCCCGTCCGTGCCACCTGCGTCTGGGTCTGCGGCCTCCGTGTCTGGCCAATCGGCCAAGAAACCGGCCCGAATGGGGGAATCATCCACTCCATCGGGCAGTCCTTCAAGTTCGCGCACTTCACCAACCGGCGTCTCCAACGCATCTCCGCTTGGCGACTCACCCCCGTTTGACCCCGACACCTTCACCCTCTCGAACGACCCCGTGCCCAAAAAGAGAAAAAAACGCTAAGGCAGGGGAGTGCTCAGGGGGATTGATGTGCTATAAGTAATATGTAAACTATCCCGGGGCAATTCGCACGATTTGCACAGGGGTTACATTTTTAGCTGATACAGCTTAGCATTCAAAACAACTAAGCTCCAAATAAAAAATACCGCAATAAAGCTAAAGAAATCGAGTATCGCATGTGTATGTCTAGGTCAAAAGCAACTTGAAAAATGGAAAAAAAAGAACTTATCGGGCGACGGGTCGATTTAAAGCAGTACTTCCATCCTCACTATCTTTGGCAGAGGGATGCTGATGCGTTTTCACCCATTATTACATTGGGGCATTATGATACGATCAAGGCAGTAAACGTTCACACGCTCATTGATTTAGCACCTGAAGAAATAAACTTAGCGTCTCCGGGAGAACCAGCACCATACACAACAACAACCGTCTCCCTGGTGCTGAATTCATTCTTGAATAAATTCCGCAACGTAAAGTCCACAAAAGACCCTCAATCCCCTGAAGGTATCGCACAGCACGAGAAGGACGTGAAGGTATTTCACAAGAAAAGAAAGTTCTGGATTTTTATCGAAATATATTTATCCGCAGTGACAATCGATGTGCTTAAGCGTCGGAAACTTGATGCCACTTCAGTAGCAGGGGTTCAATTTAAATCGCTTGGGCGTGGAGTTGAATTGGTAGGGAGTAAATTGCAAGAGATGCTAGACTCGATTGACGATGAAGGTGTAGATTCAATTCTATATCGATCAATTGGAGCACAAGATTTTGTGATCGAGCTGAAGTTCGATGAAGAAGACAACTTTCGCAGGCTAGCAGAGCTGGTCATCGGTCTCAGGCAATTAGAATTTTCGGACATCTTTCCAAAAGATCACAAGCCAAACCACCATGTTTTCTCACAGGTGAACGCAATCACATCCTTCGATGAAGGCGAGGTTGACAAAGGAGATAGCCCAAAACAAGAGTCGTTAGTAAAAATACGACAGAAAATCAGGATCGCTCCCGGGCACGAATTCGAAGTCTTTAATCAAGCGCTACATTCAGATAAAAAGATCAAAGACGAGAGCTATTCTCTAGGCTTCGAAAATAAGAACTTGCATGTGAATTTCGAAGGTGGATTTATAGACTACATTCATTCAAGACGGAAAACCCTGACGCAGCATCATCAAAATACCGGAAGCGTCCGAAGCGAATTAACGGTACCTTTAATTGAATTTGAACATAAGAAGTCCGTATTGCAAACACAGCATGCGGCAATCGTAATACAAGATAACGTAAAAACAATAATCAATGAGTGCATATCTAAACTAAAAAGTTTTTGGACTCGCAAAATTCTTTCGAAATCTCAATTCGATGAGCTAAGCAACCTGGTGCAGTCCGCAGTCCAAGGGCTTTCTAGGAATGATAAGCAGATCTACCTAATCGATTTGATTCCGTTTCTTCAAGGGATACCAGCATATATAGAATCCATATTCAGAGAGGGGGTCGCTACAGTTAAAGAAAAAGAGAGGTTTCTTAAATCACTGGACAACGCGATCGACTTGTTGACTCGGGCAGTACGAAACAGAATCGATGAGTTGTCCAGTTTTCGCGATCCTATGGCTCCTTCGAACCGAACGTTAGTCGCTCCGAAATTGATGTCTGCGTACTCAACATGTGCGTCCTATGCTTGGGGTCTCATGAAAGAATCTGCTATGCATACATATCCTATTAGGGCCTGTGCTTTTGTTGGCTCATCGGGCAAGGTAAATGTTCATCGCCCACTGGTTGAATCCCACAACTACCTTCTTTCAAAGGGTTATAATAACCTTCCGAAGCTTCTTTTTTACGAACTTTCAGGTCCGATGTTATTCCGGCCGGAAATTGTCTTTGTTAATACTATTCACGAGATTGCTGAGGAGTCGAATTGGTTGGATTTCGTATCGAGCCCATTCGGACCCTATCTTAAAGACCTTATTCTACAAAATGTGCTTTTGCAAATAAAATCTGCGTTCGTAAGCACGACAATTGGAGACCTCACTGACAACGAAAGAAAGTTGATTATTGATGCGTTCTGCAATTGGGTTGCATCACAGCCTCCCGATGTATTTACTAGTGATGGCCGCACGCTTGCTGCGTTTCACCAGTTCCCTTTTTTGTTGCGAGGTAAGGATTTAGATGAATTTTTCAAATCTAATCAATATACTGATCGATGCAGTAACATTCGAAGATCACGTTTGCATGAGGAGCGTTTGTTAAAAAGCTTTATCGAATTTTCTGCATTTGATCACCATAAGAGTGATCAAACCGACGAGGGCTTAAAGGCGAGGGGTTTTGTGGAGCGGATTCATTCGCAAATTGGTTTGATCGAGGAGTGTTTTGCTGATTTCGCCATGCTTTTGTATCTCTTTCGGTCAAGAGTCCAGACCGATAGCAAGGACGCAAGCACCGGCAAGTATCCATCTCGATTAACTCTTCAGGATGCGGAGTATTTATGCTCTTCGTTGCTTGAAACACTTTTTAGTGCCACGCCAGGCTTGTTCGTGGCAACGGATGATACACACCGGACCCTGTCGCTTGAAAATCTTTCGGAGTACTTCTACCGATCTATTCTGATTATTTATTTATGTCTCAAGTTTGATCGTAAGCATGAAGGATCCAACAAAACAGTTGTACAGGCTTTAGTTTCAAACACTCTGAAGCGCATAGTTCGCTCCGAAGTTGGATCGCTTGATCAAATATCCCGAATCGACGAGGCTGTATTGGATTCGTTCATTACGAATAGGTTTGATGATCTTAAAAAGCTTTTTATCCTGCCACCGTCGAACGCCGACGGAGATGAATCGAAATGCATTGCGAATTATTTCATTAAGACTCTGGAGGCCGCTGAGAGCCCCGAAAAGTTCTCATCTTGGTTGACCCTTCCCTCCGACGAGTACGAGAAGGAACTTGGCTCTCAATTTATCGAGTTGTGGAGCATGGCTGTTTCTGTTCACTCCAAGAGTGATGCTCTTACCAACTTCAAGCGGCTTAGTTTTTTAGATGCTCTGTGGTGCGAATCGACCTTTCACGACATCGATGGGATTTTTCAGGAGCTAACATGAGAAGCCTAGGTTTTTCAGGTGGTGTTTATCTCTACCATGTGGATTTAACTGACGAAGAGAGCGGAAAGGGTGGTAAGTCACTCCTTGATGTAGAAAAATTCAGTGAATTGCACTACAAGAAGCTACACACAGGTAGGTCCACTGACGCCTTGGGTGAGGAAGATTTTCTAAAGGATTTAAAAGCAAGATTCCAGACTAAATATGCTGCCTTTCAAAGAGCATTATTTAGAAGTGATGTATATCCTTTTTTCGTCGTTTTAGTCGAACTTGGTCGAGAGATCAAGGATGCAGATGTTACCAACGTTAATCGTTTTCGAAGAGAGGTAGAAGACGATCGACGGAACTTCCCTCCCCTGATTATTCTCATTGGTAGGTATCGCGCTAGTCCATCGGAAGATGATGCGTTGGATCCAGTAAGCAAATTGGACAGTAGTATCCGGCCTGTTTTTTTCTCCGACGGTATCCCTACTGTCCAGCACATTGTTAATGACATTGTCAGAACTTTCTGTGATGGTTGCAATCGTGAGGCCGAGATAAGGATCTTGAGGTTTAGGAGCCTAACCCTGTGGGGGTCAATTTTGTTGGTTTTCGCACCCGTCTTTATTGCAATTGTTGGAAAGTTGACCGAGAAGTGGTTTGATTGGTTTGTCGCTTCCAAACCAAGCGGTTCAAATCCTCCTGTAGGTGGAAATGGGAGTAAGCCGTCCTACTTTTCTTTTCTGACTTTCCTCGAAGCTATCCCGAGTTGGTTGGTTTTCTCTCTTGGTGTTTTAG
>Ga0315903_10007903_pt1 | contig 13216 bp, 12 predicted proteins | sample LakEriMetagenome_7_FD_203524 | JGI IMG/M metagenome (GOLD analysis project Ga0315903, IMG submission 203524) | Freshwater fungal communities from buoy surface, Lake Erie, Ohio, United States - Buoy 2 MA119 | ecosystem: Environmental > Aquatic > Freshwater > Lake | place: USA: Lake Erie, Ohio...
AGACTTTCGCAGCCAAGTTCCAGCTCAAGGCCGGCGAAAGGCGCGCCTGACGTAGCGAGATTGCGCCCGCTTTTGACCTGCGTCAATGGGTCTCGCCCTGTTCCGCTTTGAAGGACGCAGAGAATGATTTAGGAGAAAGCCGCGGTCGGCACGCCGGCCGCGGTAATGCCCTCTTTGGGCGTTTCCTCCCTAGACTTACAGCCGCCTGCTCGCGTAGGCGGCTTTCTTTTTTCGCCGCCCCAGACACGGCGGCGCAGCCTTACGCTGCGACAACGCCTCCGCTCGCGTCTGGTTCCGCCCAGTCTGGTTCCGCCCATCCGCGCGCTGACGGAGCTTTATCTGCGGCGCCGCCCGCGCCTGCGGGAACCACCCAGCCGACTGGAAGTTGAGCACGCAGGCCGTCGCGGCCTGTGGAGGGCGCCATGTCGAAACAAATCCGCAACATGATTGCGCGCCGCGAGCCTGCGCGCAGGGAAGCGCTTCGACGCCACGCCATGCGCCGCCTCGCCCGCGTCGACGGCCTCTGGCGCGCCCCGCAGCCGACGATTGAAGCCTGGGCTTTGTCTGCGCTGGGCTCCGCCGTCGCCTTCGTCTTGTGGATCGTGTTGCGCTAGGCGACCGCGCGTCGCCCGCCGCCAGCCGCGCGCGCCAGCGCCGCCTCCAGATCCTCGGGCATGAAGGGTTTGGTGAGAAAATCGTCCATGCCCGCCGCCAGCGCCGCCGCCTGATCCTCATGCGAGGCTGCGGCCGTCAGCGCGTAAATGGGCACGCGCGCCCAATCGCCCCTCAGCGCGCGAATCTCCCGCGTCGCCTGCAGTCCATCCATCACTGGCATTTGCAGGTCCATCAACACGAGATCGAAGGATTGCGCGCGCGCGGCCCGCACGGCCTCCGCGCCGTTGGCTGCGAGCGTCGCATGGTGGCCGAGCCTATCCAGCATGGCGCCGATCAGCCGGGCGGAGGACGGCGCGTCTTCGGCGACAAGAATGCGCAGGGAGCGCCCGCCCGTGTGCGCAGGCGCCGCCTCCATCTCCTGCGGCGCGCGCGCGATTTCCGCCGGCATGCGGAACCAAAAGCATGAGCCCTGACCCACTTCGCTCTCCACGCCGATGGAGCCGCCCATCGCATGGGCGAGCGCGCGGCTGATGGAGAGGCCAAGCCCCGCGCCGGCGCGATAGAAGGAGCCGCGCCCGACCTGTTCGAACGCGGAGAAAATCCGTTCGCGATCGCTGGCGGCCACGCCGACGCCGGTGTCGCGCACGCTGAAGGCGATCTGGTCGCCCTCGCGCCGCAGCTCGATGTTTATCTCCCCGCGCTTGGTGAAGCGGACCGCGTTGCTGGTGAAATTGAGCAGGATCTGCTTCACCCGCGCGCCGTCGCCCATGATCCAGCCGGGCGTGTCCGGGTCGATGCTCACATGCAGCGTGACGTCCTTGTCCTCCAGCAGGCCACGGGTGATCTGCTCCACCTCCTGCATCATGGCGCGCAGGTTCATGGGCTCGTTGGCGAGTGTGAGAGCGCCCGATTCCAGACGAGAGAAATCGAGAATGTCGCCCACCAGCGCGAGCAGATGGCGCCCGGAGGATTTCAGCACCGCCAGATATTGCGCCTGCTCTTCATTGAGCGACGTGCTGGAAAGAAGATTGGCGTAGCCGATGACCGCTGTGAGCGGCGTGCGGATTTCATGGCTCATCGCCGCGAGGAAAGCGGATTTCGCCCGGCTCGCCTTCTCCGCCGTCTTGGCGTATTCGCCCAGCATGCAGGACTGCATCTCCAGCGCTTCCTGTGAGCTGCGCAGGTCGTTCTCGCGGCGTTTGAGTTCGGTGATGTCGGTGCGCACGATGATGAGCGAGCCGTCGCTGCCGCGCGCATGGCGCAGCAGAACCCAGCGGCCGTCAGCGAGCTTCTGCTCGAAATAGGGCGAGGCGCTGAACGCCTCGATCTGGACACGCGCCCATTGCGTACGGTCAACATCCTCACCAAAATTGAGGCGCAGGATATGGGCGGAGCGCTCAAGATATTCCTGCCGGTCCATGCCCACGCGCAAGATCGGCGCGAGATCGGGATAGAAATCGAGCATCCGCAAATTCCACAGGACGAGGCGGTCGTCCGGCCCGAACACGATCAGCGCCTCGTTCATATTGTCTATGACGCTGCGTAACTGGGCGCGCGCAGCCGTCAGCTGCTCCTCGCGCTTGCGCAGCAGGCTGAGGTCGCTCAGCTCGTCGACGAGCTTCTCGCGCTCCTCAAGCGCAAGGCGCAGGTCGGTCTGCGAGCGCTCCACCCGCCGAGCCGCGGCAAGGCCAGCCATCGCCACCACGCCCGCCAGCAGCGTGAAACCGAGAGAACGCGTCACCGCCCGGTTCGCTTCCGCCCACCAGGGCTCCAGCACCTCGTCGAGCGCGCGGCTCGCGCTCACCACCACAGGCCAGCCCTCCATCGCGCGGAAGGCGAGAACGCGCTGCGCGCCGCCAAGGCCGGGACGCGTGAAAACCCCGACGCGCTCCCGAGACGCTAACACCTGAAGCTGAGGATCGCTCAGCCCGCGCGTCGCATCCTCCTTCGACAGGCCCGTGCGCGTGATGAGGTCGCCTTCGATCGTCCACAGCGCGAAGGCGATGGAGCCACCCACGTCGGCACCGCGCGAGAGGGATTCAAGGAAGTCCGTTTTGTAAGCGATCTGAAACACGCCGACGAAGCGCTCCTGCGCATCCACAAGGCGGCGCGTATAGGTGAACAGCACGTCGCTGCTCAGTCGCCCGACCAGGCTGGGGCCGACATGACGCTCAAAACCAAGCTCTGAATAGGCGCGGAACCACGCCCGATCCGCAAAGACGATTCCAGACGGCGCAACGTCAAGCGTGGTCATCCGCAGGCGTCCGGCCTCGTCGACGATCATGAAATCATCCGCCGGCGTGCCGTGGGTGATGCGGGACAGGCGCTCGCGCAAAACACTATCGGCCGCCACGGCGTCAAGGCTCGTCGCTTTCACGCGCTCGATCACGTCGTCAGCGACCACATCGGCGCTTTCGAAAGCGCGCTGCACGTATTGTTCGAGGATGAGCGTCAGATCCTGCTGCGCCTTGCCCGCATCCGAGAGCGTGCGGTGATAGTCTTTCCACAGCGAAAACGACTGCACGACGATTTGCGAAAGGGCGAGCGCAGCGCAAACGACGACGATGTAAAGACGCATGAGCCGCAGGTTCCGGACGCGCCCCTCCTCACCGTCGAAACGGCGCGTGCGCGTAGCGTCTTGCACCAGTAGAGACATTGGTGAACCACAACAATAACAACAACACCGAAGTGTTTACAGAACTAACGAAAACACAAGCTAATTGAAGAAAAAAGTTAGCCCTTAGGCGAGCTTCAAGCATAGTCCAAGCTTGGGCTGAATATGGACGGGCGCAATTCAGGACGCCCGCGCGCGTCCCCGCGACAGCCTCACGCGCATCAGGCTCGCGGGACGCGCGGCGGCGGGGGAAAGCGCAGAAGAAACAGCAGACGCAGGCGCGGGCGCGGCCGTTTGCGCACGCAGGTCGACCACCTTGAGCCGCCGCCCCGCCTGACCGGCGATCAAAGCGTCAAGCGCGGCGAACAGGCCAGAGCGCAGGAAAGGCCCGGCGAGCGCGAGATCGGCTCCGCAGCGCGCAGCCGCCTGTCCTTCGCGCCCGCGCAGGCTGGAGGGCCCCATGGCGACCACGAGCGCGCCGTGCGCGCGGAAATCAGCAGGCAGCGCGCCCGCGCCGTCCCAAGCGGCCATCACGAGGTCGCAGGGCTCGCTGGCGGCGCGACGGGCGGCGGCTTCGGCGTCGGCGAAGGGCTCCACCTGCGCGGCGCCCAGAAGCTTCAACGTCTCGGCGACGTAGAGCTGGCGGATCGGATCGGCGTCGGCGACGATGACGCGACGCAGCGGCAGAAGAAGCATGGCGGCCTTCCCAAAGGCGTTTCGTATGGGAGCCTCTTACGCGCCGCCCCGTATCGCCCCCCTTTCCCGATTCATTCAAATTGTTCGCATCGGCCTTTTTTGTTCACCTCAATAGTTCAGCTGACACAAGCGTTTGCATCAAAGCTCAAGCTGCGCTTGTAAAGCATGGTGAAGATCAAGATTGGTAAGAAGACGCGCGAAAGCTCCGGGCGCGCGCGCACGTCGCGCGAGCCGTTGGCGCAGCAATCAGAGGATCTGAGGAGGAAATGGTGCCCAGGGGCGGAATCGAACCACCGACACTGCGATTTTCAGTCGCATGCTCTACCAACTGAGCTACCTGGGCCCGGAGCGACGCAGCGCGTCGTTCACGGCGTCCGCCTTATAGAAAGCGTTCCGCGGATTGTCCAGCGGCAAGGCGGTCTTCTGGGAAAGCAGCCTGTTCGCCTTCGTCAGGCTTGCGCCCCCTCCTCCGTCCGCGCCCATTCCGCGACGAGGCGGGCGCCGAGCGGGCTGATGGGTTCGCGGAACGCCAGCGTGCGGCCTGTCTCCTGCGCGACGCGAGCGAGCAGCCATGACGCGACGCCCTTGCGGCGAAAGGCTGCGCCGACGAACACATATTCCACCTCGCCCGTCGCATCGTATCGGCAATAGCCGAGCGTCGTGTTGACGCTCGCAAGCGTCATCACACCATCGGCGGCGATCACGCGCAGGCTCTCGCCGGGAAAGCGCGCCGCAAGATCGGCGAGCGAACCCGCATCCGTCTGCTTCGGCGTCTGCGCGAGGCTCGTCACATGTCTCTCCGGCGGCTGCGGCCGCGCTTGCCAGTCGGCAGGCGCGCGTCTTGGCGGGATATAGTCTGCGTCCCGCGCAGGTCCAGCCTTCGCATGCGCCCTACCTGCGCGCGCCCCGCCCGGCTAGGTTGACGCAGGAGTCGCGACATGAACGCACCGACGCAAGCGGGACCGAAAACGGCGGGGCTCACGCAGGCCGAGGCCGCCGAACGTCTCCAGCTCGAAGGCCCCAACGAATTGCCGCACGCAGGGCGGCGCACCCTGCTGCGCATCGCGCTCGAAGTCGCGCGCGAGCCGATGATGCTTCTGCTCATCGGCGGCGGCGCGCTCTATCTCGCGCTGGGCGATCTCGCGGAAGCGGTGATCCTGCTCATCTTCGCCTCGCTCTCGGTCGTCATCACCATCGTGCAGGAAAGCCGCACCGAACGCGTGCTGGAGGCGCTGCGCGAACTCTCAAGTCCGCGCGCGCTGGTGGTGCGCGGAGGCGAGCGCATCCGCATTCCCGGCCGCGAGGTGGTGCGCGGCGACGTGCTCATCCTTTCGGAAGGCGACCGCGCGCCTGCGGACGCGACCATCCTGCAAGCGCAAGACCTGCTCGCCGACGAATCCCTGCTCACCGGCGAATCCGCGCCCGTGCGCAAGCGCGCGCAGGACGATCCGCAGGCCGCGCCCGCCGGCAGGCCGGGCGGCGACGACCAGCCCACGCTCTATTCCGGCTCGCTCATCGTGCGCGGCTCCGCGCTCGCGCAGGCGCAGGCCACCGGGCCGCGCAGCGAGATCGGCAAGATCGGGCGAAGCCTGAGCGCGCTCGAAAGCGAACCGCCTCGCCTTGCCGCCCAGACGCGCCGCCTCGTGCGCATTTTCGCCGTGCTCGGCGGCGCCGTCAGCCTGCTCGTCGTCGCGCTCTACGGACTGACGCGCGGCGACTGGCTGCAGGCCGCGCTCGCCGGCGTGGCGCTGGGCATGGCGATGCTGCCCGAAGAATTTCCCGTCGTGCTCACCGTCTTCATGGCGATGGGCGCATGGCGCATATCGCAGGCGCGCGTGCTCACGCGGCGCGCGGCCGCGATCGAGACGCTGGGCGCAGCGACAGTGCTGTGCACCGACAAGACCGGCACGCTCACCGAGAACCGCATGCGCGTGGCGCAGATGCGCAGCGCCGCCGGCGCGACCTTCGATCCCGCCGACGCGCAGGGCGGCGCGGATTTCGACGCGCTTGTGCGCGCCGCGCGGCTGGCGAGCGCAGCCAATCCGGTCGATCCGATGGAGCGCGCGTTTCATGCGCTGGCGGAGCGCGACGGCGCGCTGAGCGCGCAGATCGCAGAGATGCGGCTTGCGGCGAGCTACGGCCTGCGGCCTGACCTGCTCGCGATGTCGAACGCCTATGCGCAGCCCCACGAGGATGGCCTCCTCGTCTGCTGCAAAGGCGCGCCGGAGCCGATTGCGAAACTCTGTCGTCTCGACGACGCGGCCTGCGCCGCGCTGCAGGCGCAGGTGGACGAGATGGCGCGCGAGGGCCTGCGGGTGCTGGGCGTCGCGCAGGCGCGCTTCAACGGCGCGCAGGCGCCTGAAGATCAGCAGGCGTTCGATTTCGCCTTCCTCGGTCTCGCCGGCCTCGCCGATCCCCTGCGCGCGAACGCGGCGCAGGCGGTCGCGGAATGTCGCGCCGCCGGCGTCGCCGTCGTGATGATCACCGGCGACCATCCCACGACCGCGCTCGCCATCGCCCGGCAGGCGGGCATTCCCGCGCGTGAGGCCGTCACGGGCGACGCGCTCGACGCGCTCGATTCCCAAACGCTGGCGCGGCGCGCGCGCGAAGGCCTCGTCTTCGCCCGCATCCTGCCGGAGCAGAAGCTGCGCATCGTCGAAGCGCTGAAGGCGCAGGGCGAAGTGGTGGCGATGACGGGCGACGGCGTCAACGACGCGCCATCGCTCAAAGCCGCGCATATCGGCGTCGCCATGGGCGGACGCGGCGCCGATGTGGCGCGCGAAGCCGCGGCGATCGTGCTGCTGGACGACGACTTCTCCTCCATCGTGAAGGCGATCCGTCTCGGCCGGCGCATCTACGACAATCTGCGCAAGGCCATGGGTTACATCCTCGCGGTCCATGTCCCGATCGCCGGCCTCGCCATCCTGCCGCTGGCGCTCGGCCAGCCCATCGTGCTGGGGCCGGTGCACATCGCCTTTCTCGAAATGGTGATCGACCCCGTCTGCTCGCTTGTGTTCGAAGCCGAACGCGAGGAAGACGACGTAATGGCGCGCCCCCCGCGCGATCCGCAGGAGCCGCTGTTCTCCTGGTCGCTCATCGTCTGGGGGCTGGCGCAGGGCCTGCTCGCCTACGCCGTCGTCGGCGCGGTCTATCTGGGCGCGCTCGCGCGCGACATGCCCGCGGACGAAGCGCGCGCCGTCACGTTCTTCACCCTCGTCACCTGCATCGTGGCGCTGATGTTCGCCAACCGCTCGTTCTCGTCGTCGCTGTGGCGCGCGGTGCGTCGCCCAAGCCGCGCGCTCGTTGCGGTCCTCATCGCCGTGCCTTCGGCGCTGGCCATCATTCTCGCATGGCCGCAGGCGCGCGCCTTGTTCGCGCTCGGCGCCATCCACGCCCATGACGTCGCCATCGCGCTGGGCGGCGGCGCGCTCCTGCTCGCGGTGCTCGAGATCTTGAAGGCGACGCTGGGGCGCGCGTTGCAGCCGCACGCGCGCACGCAAAAGCCCGCCTAGCGGTCGCCGCCCTCGCGGCCCTCGTCCCATTCGTCCTGCTCGCCGTCCTCGTCGAGTTCAGGCGCGGCGGGCACGGCATAGGCGCCGCTCAGCCAGCGGCCGAGGTCCACGTCCGCGCATCGGCGCGAGCAGAACGGATGATAGGCCTCGATCGCGGGCTTGGCGCAGATCGCGCATGGGCGCCCCGTCGGGGCGTCGCGCTTCGCATCGTCCGCGGAATCGCTCATCGCCGCGCTCAGCCCTTGTTGAGCCACAGGAGGTGGACGGGATAGCCCTCGCCCGCCAGCAGCGACATCGTCTCATAGACCGGCAGGCCGACGACGCCCGAATAGGAACCGACGAGTTTCACCGCGAAAGAGCCGGCCAGTCCCTGAATCGCATAGCCGCCCGCCTTGCCGCGCCATTCGCCGCTGGCGAGATAGGCGGAGCGCTCCGCGCCCGACAGCCGCTTGAAGCGCACGCGCGTCTCAACGAGACGGCTGCGCTCCGCGCCTTTGGGCGTGATCATCGTGACCGCGGTATGCACGCGATGGCTGCGGCCGGAGAGAAGCTCGAGACAGGCGGCAGCCTCTTCCGCAAGCTCGCATTTGGGAAGGATGCGGCGGCCCACGCTCACCACGGTGTCGGCGGCCACCACAAAGGCGGGGCCGCCCTCCCCGCGCGCAGCGACGCTGGCGGCCACGCGCGCCTTTTCCTGCGCAAGCCGCAGCGCATGGCTGCGGGGCGCTTCCCCACGCAGCGGCGTTTCATCGAGATCGGCGGGAAGAAGTTCGTCAGGCTCGACGCCGACCTGCTGCAACAGCGCGAGCCGACGCGGCGAGGCGGAGGCGAGCACGAGCCGGGGACGCCATGTCGAGGATGCGTCTTCGGGTCCATTCACGCGGAAAGTCCCCCCGTCGCGGCCGCGAAGCCGCTCACTTGAAGCGGTAAGTGATGCGACCCTTCGTGAGGTCGTAAGGCGTCATCTCAACGAGCACGCGGTCGCCGGTGAGCACGCGGATGCGGTTCTTGCGCATCTTGCCGGCCGTGTGGGCGATGATCTCGTGATCGTTCTCCAGCTTCACGCGGAAGGTGGCGTTCGGCAAAAGCTCCGACACGACGCCGGGAAACTCCAGCAATTCTTCCTTGGCCATGTAGTCCCGTAAGGTTGGTGGTCCGGTGAGGACGAGCGGCGAACAGCCGCCGCTATGAAATCGCGCGGACCCTAAAGGATGCGGCGGCTTTTGTGAACCGTCCGCCAGGCGGCGACCGTCTCATGGTCAAGCCCGGCTGCGCGCCGCGGTTCCCGGCTCCTATACGCAAAGGCCGCGCCCGACGCCACCGCCGCGTGCGCCCCTGCGCCCGCGTCACGTCCCTTCCGGGGATTTCTGCGCCGGCTCCGGCGTTTGGCTGGCCCCAGCGGAGCCTTCCTGCTCGGCCGCGAGGCGCGCGTCGGCGGCTTCAAGCCGCTTGAATCGACGCCAGGCGAAGGGAATCAGCGCGAGATAAGCCAGCGTCAGCGCCACCAGCACCTCCGCCGGATAGGTCGCCAGCAAGAGGAGAAGCGCGATCACGCCCAGCATGACCGGCAGGAACCATTCGCGCGGGATGCGTCCCATCTGCTTGCCGGAGAAATGCGGGATCCGGCTGACCATGAGGAAGGCGACGAGCAGCACATAGGCGATCAGCGCCGGCGCCAGCATCACGCTCTCGGGCATCGAGACCACGGAGAGATGGAGATAGATCGGCAGCAGGACGACGATGGCGCCCGCGGGTGACGGCATGCCGACGAAGAACTGCCCTTTCCATGCGGGCTGTTTGGGATCGTCGATCATCACGTTGAAACGTGCGAGCCGCAGCGCGCAGGCCACCACATAGACCATGACGGCGAACCAGCCCGCGCTCTTGAACTCGTTCAGCGTCCAGAAATAGAGCAGCATCGCGGGCGCGACGCCGAAGTCGATGAAGTCGGCGAGCGAGTCGAGCTCGGCGCCGAAACGCGACGTGCCGTTGAGCGCGCGCGCAAGCCGCCCGTCGAGCCCGTCGAGCACGGCCGCGCCGGCGATGAAGATCACCGCCAGTTCATAACGTCCCTCGACCGCGAAGCGGATCGCGGTGAGGCCGAGGCACAGGCCGATCAGCGTGACGAGATTGGGCAGCACATAGCGCATCGGCACGCGCACGAACGGCCTGCGCCGCCGCCGCCAGCGTCTCGTCGGCTCCCCTCCCTGCATGCGCTCGATCATGCCGCGCCCTCCGCCTCAGGCGGATTTGAACGCGCGCCGGCGCTCGCCGGTCGCGTATTCCGCAATGATGGTTTCACCCGCGACGCATTTGGAGCCCAGCGCCACGCTCGGCGTTGCGCCCTCGGGCATATAGACGTCAACGCGCGAGCCGAAACGGATCAGGCCCACGCGGTCGCCGGTGGCGAGCGTGTCGCCTTCCTTCACGAAACAGACGATGCGCCGCGCGATGAGGCCGGCGATCTGCACGACGCCGTACTGGCCGCGCGGCGTCTCGATCACGAGGCCGTTGCGCTCATTGTCCTCGCTCGCCTTGTCGAGGTCGGCGTTGACGAACAGGCCGGGCTTGTAGGCGACCCGCGTCACGCGTCCGTTCACCGGCGTGCGGTTCACGTGGCAGTCGAAGACGGACATGAAGATCGACACGCGCGCCATCGGCTCGGCGCCAAGCCCCAGCTCCGGCGGGGGAACGAAGGCGCCGACGGAACAGACGATCCCGTCAGCGGGCGAGACGACGAGCGCCTCGTCCATGGGCGTCACGCGCACGGGATCGCGGAAGAAATAGGCGCACCAGAGCGTGAGCACGAGGCCGATCCAGCCCAGCGGCTCCCAGATCCAGTGCAGGACCAGCGATCCCACCGCGAAGGCGACGATGAAGACGTAGCCTTCCGGGTGGATGGGGGTGAGCTGGCGGCGGATGCTGTCGAAGACGTTCATGGTCGGTCCTGGATCGGAGGCGCCGAAGCGCCGCTTCACGGCCCGCCCTCTCCGGAGGCGCGCGCCGCGCTCCTTGTGCCACTTCGCCGGCCTCAAGTCACGTAGCAGGACTACCCCCCGACGCCGGAACAAAGCATGAAAGAGACGCCCTGCCCGGCCCGAAAAGCAAAAACCCCGGCCGAAGCCGGGGTTTCGCGTCTCGTTCGCAGGCCAACGCAACTGGCGGCCCGGACTGGCGGCGCCGACTGAAGGCGTAGATTTGCCTCACCCGCCGCGCGCGCGCTGGCGGATCATGAAGTTGTCGTAATTGTACTCGGCCACCTGCCACCAGAGATACTGGTCGTTGCGGTAGGCCATGTAGGCGTCGTGCATCTTCTTGAACTTCGGGTTCTTGGCCGACTGTTCGGCGTAGACCTCGTTGGCGGCCTTGAAACAGGCTTCCATCACCTCGCCGGAGAACGGACGCAATTGCGTGCCGGCGGCGACCAGACGCTTGAGCGCCTGCGGGTTCTGGAAGTCGTACTTGGCCTGCGCGTCGACATTGGCGAGCGCGGCCGCCGAACGCACGATCGACTGATAGTGCTTGGGCAGTTCGTTGAACTTCTGCCGGCTGATGAGCAGGTGAAGCGCGGCGCCGCCTTCCCACCATCCGGGGAAGTGATAGATCGGCGCAACCTTGTTGAAGCCGAGCTTCTCGTCGTCGTAGGGGCCGACCCACTCGGCCGCGTCGATCGTGCCCTTCTCAAGCGAGGGATAGATGTCGCCGCCGGCGATCAGCTGCGGCACGACGCCGAGCTTCGTGAGCACCGAGCCCGCGAAACCGCCGATGCGCATCTTGAGGCCCTTGAGGTCGGCGACGGTCTTGATCTCGCGCCGGAACCAGCCGCCCATCTGCGTGCCGGTGTTGCCGGCCGGGAAACCCACCGTGCCGTAATCGGCGAGGAACTCGTCGATCATCTGGTTGCCGCCGCCGTGATAGAACCAGGAGTTCATCTGACGGCCGTTGAGGCCGAAAGGCACAGCCGTGCCGAAGGCGAAGGTCGGATCCTTGCCCCAATAATAATACATGCAAGTGTGGCACGCCTCGACCGTGTTGTTCTGCACCGCGTCGAGCGCCTGCAGCGCAGGAACGATCTCGCCGCCCGCGAAACACTGAATCTGGAACTTGCCGTCGGTGGCTTCCGCGACCGCCTTGGCGAAGACCTCAGCCGCGCCGTAAATCGTGTCGAGCGACTTGGGGAAGCTCGACGTCAGGCGCCAGCGGATTTCCGGGCTCGACTGGGCGATGGCCGGCGCGGCGATGGCGGCCGCGCCTGCGACGCCGGCGGCGCCGGCGGCGGCGGTCTTGATGAAGTCACGACGCTTGATCGTCATAGTGGGTCTTTCCTGAGCGACGACGCCCCTCCGGCGCCTTGATAAGACTGGAGCATCGCCGGCTCCGCTTTGCAACCGCGCGCGGCCTCCCGACCAGCCTTAGGGTCATAAGCCTTTCGTATAGTCCGGGGGAAGTCAAGGCAGAGCCGCCGAAGGCCGCGCCATTGATTTGCGCGACCCTGCGCCCGACAATCCGCCTGCGTTTTCTTCACTAAGGAACAGAGAGGCGAAACATGGCGCAGGCGGCGTTCATCGGACTTGGAGTGATGGGCGGCCCCATGGCGCGCCATCTTGCGCGCCACGGCCATCAGGTGACGGTTTACAACCGCAGCGCCGCGAAGGCGCTGGCCTGGGTCAGCGACCATGGCGGCAAAGCGGCGCCGACGCCGCGCGAAGCGGCCGCGGGCAAGGACGTGGTGTTCGCCTGCGTGGGCGCCGACGACGATCTGCGCGCGGTCACGCTGGGGCCTGACGGCGCCTTCGCCGGCATGAAGCCGGGCGCGGTTTTCGTAGACCACACCACCGCGTCCGCCGACGTCGCGCGCGAACTTCACGCGCAGGCGAAGTCGCTCGGACTCGGCTTAGTGGACGCCCCCGTCTCGGGCGGACAGGCCGGCGCGGAGAACGGCCAGCTCACCGTCATGTGCGGCGGCGACGCCGACGATTACGCGCAGGTGGAAGGCGTCATCGCCGCCTATGCGAAATCATGCCGGCTGATGGGGCCATCGGGCGCGGGACAGCTCACCAAAATGGTCAACCAGATTTGCATTGGCGGCCTTGTGCAGGCGCTGTCGGAGGCCATCGCCTTCGGCAAGGCCGCCGGCCTCGACACGCAGGCCGTGATCGAAGTGATCTCGAAAGGCGCCGCCCAGTCCTGGCAGATGGAGAACCGCCACAAGACCATGGCGGCGGGCGAATTCGAATTCGGTTTCGCGGTCGACTGGATGCGCAAGGATTTCGCGATCTGCTTCGCAGAGGCCCGCCGCAACGGCGCGAAACTGCCCGTCACCGCGCTCGTCGACCAGTTTTATGCGCAGGTGCAGGCGATGGGCGGCGGACGCTGGGACACGTCGAGCCTGATCGCGCTGCTCGACGAACCCCGCAAGCGCTGAACGCGCGGGCAGCGCGCCCACATCCCCGTGACCATGCGCCCGGCTCCAGCGCCGGGCGCCTCGCCGTTCAACGGCAGGGCGGCTGACCCGGCCCGCCGCAAGCGCGCTGCTGCTGGCGTTGCTGCTGCATCATCTGCTGCTGACGCTGCATCTCCATCTGCTGCTGGCGCTGCTGCATCATCTGCTGCTGGCGCTGCTGCTCCATCTGCTGCTGACGCTGTTGCTGCATCTGCTGCTGGCGTTGCTGCTCCATCTGCTGCTGGCGCTGCTGCTGCATCTGTTGCTGACGCTGCTGCTCCATTTGCTGCAGGCGCTGCTGCTGCATCTGTTGCTGGCGTTGCTGCTCCATCTGCT
>Ga0315903_10007906_pt1 | contig 13215 bp, 9 predicted proteins | sample LakEriMetagenome_7_FD_203524 | JGI IMG/M metagenome (GOLD analysis project Ga0315903, IMG submission 203524) | Freshwater fungal communities from buoy surface, Lake Erie, Ohio, United States - Buoy 2 MA119 | ecosystem: Environmental > Aquatic > Freshwater > Lake | place: USA: Lake Erie, Ohio...
TTGGGCAAGACCAATATGGATGAGTTTGCCATGGGATCATCGACTGAAAACTCAGCTTATGGTCCAACGCATAACCCTTGGGATTTAACTCGAATTCCGGGTGGTTCAGGTGGCGGTTCATCTGCAGCACTTGCTGCTTTTGAAGCACCTCTTGCTATTGGTACAGATACTGGCGGATCAATTCGCCAACCGGCAGCTGTTACTGGAACTGTTGGAGTTAAGCCAACATATGGCGGCGTTTCACGTTTTGGTTTGGTCGCTTTCTCATCTTCACTTGATCAAGCAGGTCCCTGTGCACGCACAGTTTTAGACACTGCGCTACTTCACGAAGCTATTGCCGGACATGATCCAAAGGATGCAACAAGCATCAATGCACCAGTTCCTCAAGTAGTTGCCGCTGCAAAATCTGGCGATGTAAAGGGAATGAAAATTGGTGTTGTTAAGGAACTCAATGGCGATGGATATCAGCCAGGAGTTCGTGCCCGCTTTGAAGAATCACTAGAACTTTTAGCAAAAGCTGGAGCTGAAATTGTTGAAGTTTCTGCACCAAACTTTGAATACGCCCTAGCTGCGTACTATTTAATCGCACCATCTGAATGTTCATCTAACTTGGCTCGCTTTGATGCAATGCGTTATGGCTTGCGTGTGGGCGATGTAGATGGTGCATCTGCAGAATCTGTAATGAATCTGACCCGCGAAGTTGGTTTCGGTAAAGAGGTTAAGCGCCGAATCATTTTGGGCACCTACGCTCTGTCATCTGGTTATTACGATGCGTATTACGGCAGTGCTCAAAAGGTGCGCACTCTCATTACTCAAGATTTCACCAAAGCCTTTGAAAAGGCCGATGTATTGGTTTCACCAACATGTCCAACTACTGCATTTAAAATCGGTGAGAAAGCTAATGATCCATTGGCTATGTACCTCAATGACATTGCAACTATCCCAGTAAACATGGCTGGAATCGGTGGAATGTCATTGCCTTCAGGTTTGGCAGATGAGGATGGCTTGCCTGTTGGTTTCCAAATCATGTCTCCTGTAATGAAAGATGAACGTATGTACTCAGTGGGCGCAGCTCTTGAAGCAGCACTTCTCACTAAGTGGGGCGCACCATTACTGGATAAGGCACCGATTATGGGAGGTGCACGATGACCCTTTCCTATGATGATGTAGTTGCTAAGTACGAACCAGTATTGGGTCTTGAAGTACACGTCGAACTCAATACGAATTCGAAGATGTTTTGTGGTTGCAGCACAGTTTTTGGTGCTGAACCAAATACGCAGACATGCCCAGTGTGCTTGGCTTTGCCTGGCGCCTTGCCAGTAGTTAATGAAAAGGCAATCGAGTCAACGATCAAGATCGGTCTGGCCCTGAACTGCTCTATCGCTCCATTTTCACGTTTTGCTCGTAAGAACTACTTCTATCCAGATATGCCAAAGAACTTCCAGATTTCTCAATATGACGAACCGATCTGTGTTGATGGTTATGTCGATGTAGAAATTGAAACTGATGAAGGTCCAAAGATGTTCCGCGTAGAAGTCGAGCGCGTTCATATGGAAGAAGACACCGGAAAGTCCTTGCACGTCGGTGGCGCAACTGGTCGTATTCATGGCGCTGAATACTCATTGCTTGATTACAACCGTGCCGGAATTCCTTTGGTTGAGATCGTGACAAAGATTGTTCCTGGCACAGGAAAGTATGCGCCAGAGGTTGCCAAGGCTTACGTTGCCGAACTCCGTGACATTTTGCGCGCTCTGGGCGTGAGCGATGTAAAGATGGAGCAAGGCTCATTGCGTTGTGATGCAAATGTTTCTTTGCGTTTAATCGGTGCCGAAAAGTTAGGCACACGAAGTGAAACCAAAAACGTTAACTCGTTGCGTTCAGTAGAGCGCGCAGTTCGTGGCGAAATGATTCGCCATGCAGAGCTACTGAATGCTGGGGGGCGAGTAGTTCAAGAGACTCGTCACTTCCAAGAGGACACAGGACTTACTCGTTCTGGACGTTCCAAGGAACAAGCTGAGGATTATCGTTACTTCCCCGAGCCAGATCTAGTGCCAGTTGCACCAGATGCTGCCTGGATTGAAGAGCTACGTGCAACTTTGCCAGAACGACCATCAATTCGTCGCAAGCGCTTGCAAGAGGCATGGGCTGTTCCTGAAAAGGAAATGGCTGCAATGATTAACGCAGATGTTCTAGATATTGTTGAAGCAACAGTTTTGCTGGGCTCTGATCCAACGAAGGCTCGCAGTTGGTGGCTGGGCGAGATCTCACGCATTGCAAACGATAAAAATATTGCGATCGCAGATTTAGCGATCACGCCGCAAGATGTAGCAGAGATCGTGGCACTTGTTAACGCAGGTGAATTAACCGACAAACTTGCTCGCCAAGTTGTTGAAGGTGTTATCGCTGGAGAAGGAAAGCCAGCCGACGTTGTTGCAAAGCGAGGAATCAAAGTCGTTAACGATGATGGTGCATTGATGGCAGCAATTGAAAAGGTGTGCGCTGAACAAGCAGAAACTGCTGAGAAGGTGCGCAATGGACACTTACCTGCAGCAGGAGCGCTCATTGGCGCGGTCATGAAAGAGACAAAGGGTCAAGCAGATGCTGCTCGAGTTCGAGAGCTTCTTCTTGGCCACTTAGGTCAAGCGACTAGTTAATTACTAGTTAGTGAAGGCCAGCGCCTTCTTTTTCAACCAGTGAATCTTTACCAATATTGATAAAGAAGAACAACACGATCGCGCCGACAAATAGCAATCCTGCGCTGAATTTAAATGCAACTGTAAATCCATGTGTCATGGCAAATGGATTTAGCTTCTCACCTAATTGAGCGTTTGCCGCCGCATATGTCGTTGTGGCAGTTGCCGCAACAGTGTTAAGAAGCGCCGTTCCTAGCGATCCACCAATTTGCTGACTGGTATTAAGCATCGCACTTGCGACACCTGTGTCATGAGGTGAAACAGCATGCAGCGCGGTCGAAGTTAATGGAATAAAGACAAGTGCCATTCCGCTAGACATAATCAAAAGTGCGGGTAGAACATGTGTTGAATAAGAAGTTTCTGGGGTAATTCGAGCAATCATCAACATTCCAGCACTTGCGGCAATTAATCCTGGAACCATCAAAGCTCGCGGACCAAACTTTGGTAGCAGTTGAGATGCAACTCCGGCAAAGACAATGATTCCAAATGTAAATGGTAGGAATGCAAAACCAGAACGCAACGGTGTGTAACCAAGAATTACCTGAAGATATAGACCCAAGAATAAGAACATTGAAAATAATCCGGCACCGACAACTAGAGACCCTAAGTAAGAACCACCTCGATTTCGATCAGTAACTACTCGCAATGGCATTAGCGGATTCTTAACCCGCTTTTCGATAAGAACGAAGATAACAAGAAGCACCACGGCAGTAAGCAAGAAGCCGATAGTTAATGGATCGCTCCAACCGCTCAGTGCCGCTTCATGGAATCCATATGTCAATGTAAATAGACCGGCAGTTGCAGTTATGACACCAGGGGTGTCGTATGAATTGTCACCTTGTGCTTTTGATTCCTTAACAAACTTAACAGCAAGGAATGCAGCAAAGATTGCAATAGGAGTGTTGACTCCTAGACACCAACGCCACGAGAAGTACTCGGTTAATGCTCCACCCAGAATCAAACCGATCGCTGCACCGCCACCTGAGATTGCTCCGATTACACCAAATGCTTTTGCGCGTTCTTTTGGAACTGTAAAAGTTACTGAGATAATTGCCAAAGCTGCTGGTGCGAGCAGAGCTGCAAATACACCTTGCAGCGCACGTGATGCATAAAGCATGCCCTCATTTGAAGCGACTCCACCAAGGGCTGATGCTGCGGCAAATCCTGCTAGGCCAATAAGAAATATCTTCTTGCGCCCCATGTAGTCACCAATACGCCCACCCAACAGAAGCAACGAACCAAATGCCAATGTGTAGGCGGTAATTACCCATTGCTGATTAGCATCTGAGATTCCTAGTTCAACCTTTGCGCTGGGGATCGCAATGTTCATGATTGAGCTATCTAGAACAATCATTAACTGTGCGATTGCGACGACGAACAAGGTTCGCCATCTTGTTGGATCTAGGGTTTGAGCAGGTGCGGATTGTGACACGTTAAAGCTCCAATTATTCGACTGATAAATGAGTTATCAAGAGGGTAGAATTCTCTCATGCCTAACATGAAGCCGCGTTCCCATGTCGTTACTGATGGAATGGAAAGAGCCCCACAACGAGGAATGTTGCGAGCAGTGGGTATGGGTGATGAAGATTGGGTGAAACCGCAGATCGGTATCGCATCTTCATGGAATGAAATCACACCGTGCAATATGTCACTCGATCGTTTAGCTAAGGCCTCAAAAGAAGGCGTGCTTGCGGCAGGCGGATTTCCTTTGCAGTTCGGAACAATCTCAGTTTCTGACGGAATTTCTATGGGCCATGAAGGGATGCATTTCTCATTAGTTTCTCGAGAGATCATCGCAGATTCAGTTGAAACAGTCATGAATGCAGAACGTTTTGATGGCATGGTCACATTTGCAGGGTGTGATAAATCACTTCCTGGAATGATGATGGCAGCTGCGCGTTTAGATGTTGCGAGTGTTTTTGTCTATGCGGGTTCGACATTGCCAGGTCAGGTTGATGGAAAAGATGTAACGATTATTGACGCTTTTGAAGCCGTGGGCGCATGTGCTCGCGGATTGATTACCAAAGAGCGAGTAGACCAAATTGAACGTGCGATCTGTCCTGGCGAAGGTGCTTGCGGTGGAATGTACACAGCAAACACTATGGCAGCCATTGGCGAAGCATTAGGACTTTCATTGCCAGGATCTGCAGCACCTCCGGCGGTTGATCGCAGGCGTGATACTTATGCGATTAAATCTGGAGAAGCCGTTGTTAACTTAATTCGTTTGGGCATTACCACCAGAATGATTTTGACAAAGAAAGCCTTTGAAAATGCAATCACAATTTTGATGGCGCTAGGTGGTTCTACAAACGCGGTTCTTCACCTTTTGGCTATTGCACACGAGGCCGAAGTTGATTTAACCCTAGAAGACTTCAATCGAATTGGCGCAAAAGTTCCACTTCTCGGTGATTTAAAACCTTTTGGAAAGTTTGTTATGACAGATCTAGACCGAGTCGGCGGTATCCCCGTGGTTCTAAAGATTCTGTTGGATGCTGGTTATTTACACGGTGACACATTGACGGTTACTGGAAAAACAATGGCTGAAAACTTAGCCGACATCAATCCTCCCTTTCCAGATGGCGTTGTTGTTCATCCAGCAGAACGTCCGCTGTCTAAAGATGTAGGAATCACAATTCTTGGTGGATCACTTGCTCCTGAAGGTGCCGTTTGTAAAACCGCCGGAATCGGAATCGATTCCTTTGAAGGCCCTGCACGAGTATTTGAACGCGAACAAGCTGCGATGGATGCGGTTGAAAATGGAACTATTAAAGCGGGCGACGTAGTTGTCATTCGCTATGAAGGCCCTAAAGGTGGACCCGGAATGCGCGAGATGCTCATGGTTACCGGAGCTATCAAGGGTGCAGGTCTTGGCAAAACAACATTGCTGTTAACTGATGGACGTTTTTCTGGTGGATCAACTGGATTGTGTGTTGGGCACATTTCTCCAGAAGCAGTTGATGGTGGACCAATTGCCTTCATTAAAGATGGCGACATTGTGCGAATCGATACAGTAAAGCGAACCCTTGATCTATTGGTAGATCCCGCTGAACTTGAGGCCCGCAAAATCGGTTGGGAACCTTTGAAACACAAGTACACCCGTGGAGTTCTTGCTAAGTTTTCTAAACTTGTGGGATCGGCATCTAAAGGCGCGGTCTGCGAGTAGCCCTCTCAGAATGTGAGATCTACATCTCAACCCTTGACCTCGAGCCTGCTTCATTGGAGAATACGGGCATGAGCACAACATTTGTGGTGGTGATTTAAAGGCGCGTGATCGGTTTTTGATCATGCGCCACCCTCAGTTATCTGGGGGTTTTTTCATTTAGATATGTGAAAGGAGATGGATATGAGCAAGAAGATGAGTGGAGCTAAATCACTCGTGCAATCTTTGGAGTCTGCCGGCGTCGATGTGATGTTTGGAATTCCAGGCGGTGCAATTCTTCCTGCCTACGATCCAATCTTTGATAGCAGCATCCGCCACATCTTGGTTCGCCACGAACAAGGCGCAGGACATGCTGCAACTGGCTACGCCCAAGTAACAGGTCGTGTCGGAGTTTGTATCGCCACATCTGGCCCTGGTGCTACAAATCTTGTTACACCACTTGCAGATGCTGCAATGGATTCTGTACCGATGGTTGCAATCACGGGTCAAGTGCCTTCAGCTGCTATCGGAACTGATGCATTTCAAGAGGCAGATATTCGCGGCATAACAATGCCGTTTACCAAGCACAATTATTTAATTACTGATCCACAAGATATTCCACGTGCAATTGCAGAAGCATTTTATTTAGCCTCCTCTGGTCGCCCAGGTCCAGTTCTTGTAGACATCGCAAAAGATGCACTGCAAAAGGAAACCGATTTTGTCTGGCCAAGCCAACTTTCTCTTCCTGGTTACCATCCGCAAATCGAGCCAACTAGTCAGGCGATTAAAGATGCAGCAGCTCTTATTGCGCAATCTTCCAAGCCAGTGTTTTATGTTGGTGGCGGCGTTATTAAATCCAACGCTTCAAAGGAGTTAATGCAGCTAGCTGAATTAGTTGGAGCACCAGTTGTTACAACCTTGATGGCGTTGGGATCTTTCCCAGATAGTCATCCTCAGCACTTTGGTATGCCTGGAATGCACGGAACTGTTGGTGCGGTTACAGCGCTACAAAAGGCGGACCTACTAATTACTTTAGGCGCACGATTTGATGATCGTGTTACTGGAAAGCTTTCAACCTTTGCCGTAAATGCAAAGGTTATTCACGCAGACATTGACCCAGCCGAAATTGGAAAGAACCGCTTCGCAGATGTTCCTGTTGTGGGCGATCTCAAGCACACAATTGCCGCACTTATTCCTGCGGTAAAGGCTGAATTTGCAAAGGGGCGTGCAGATCTTGCTCCGTGGCTAGCTTCTATGAACAAGTTGCGCGCTACTTATCCACTTGGTTACGACACTCCGAAAGATGGCTCTTTGTCTCCGCAATATGTCATTGAGCGCATCAGTGCACTTACTGGACCAGAGGCAATTTATGTAGCAGGTGTTGGGCAACACCAAATGTGGGCTGCGCAATTTGTAAAGTATGAAAACCCACGTACATGGTTGAACTCTGGTGGTCTGGGAACTATGGGTTATGCAGTTCCAGCAGCAATGGGTGCCAAAGTTGGCGCACCAGACAAAATTGTTTGGGCAATTGATGGTGATGGATGTTTCCAGATGACAAATCAAGAGTTGGTAACCTGCGCCCTTAACAATATTCCTATCAAGGTTGCAATCATCAACAATGAATCTTTGGGAATGGTTCGCCAATGGCAAACTTTGTTCTATGAAGGCCGGTACTCAAATACCAGCCTAGAATCAAAAAGAATTCCAGATTTTGTAAAGCTTGCTGATGCAATGGGTTGCGTGGGCTTAACCTGTGATCGCCCAGAAGATGTTGATGCAATCATCAAGCAAGCTAACTCAATTAATGATCAACCTGTTGTTGTAGATTTCCGAGTCTTCCGCGATGCAATGGTGTGGCCAATGGTTGCTGCTGGCACATCAAATGATGATATTAAAATTGCGCGCGAAATGGCGCCCGACTGGGATTCACAGGAGCTCTAATGAGTACTCATACACTTTCAGTTCTGGTTGAAAACTCACCAGGTGTGCTTGCACGCGTTGCCGGTCTCTTCTCTCGACGCGCCTACAACATTGATTCATTGGCTGTAGGTCCAACTGAAAACCCAGATATTTCAAGAATGACTATTGTCATCAATGTTGAAAGCCATTCACTAGAACAAGTTATTCGACAATTAGACAAATTGGTAAACGTCATTCACATCGCCGAACTAAAACTCGATGATTCAATCCAAGCTGAACTTCTTTTGGTAAAGATTTCGGCAACATCGAAAAATCGATTTGATGTGGATGCGGTACTAGAAACCTACGGAGCTGTCATCGTCGATGAGGATTCAGAATCCTTGACCATTGAAGCAACCGGGGATGCTGCCAAAATCAGTGACCTACTTAACGCATTAGAGCGTTTTGGGATTCGCGAATTGGCTCAATCGGGCTTAGTAGCGATCGAACGTGGCAGCGGTTCTCTGGCAGACCGTACCCTTAGCACTCAAAGTATTCCTACCGCTGACAGCGGTCAGGCTGATTACCAAAACTAAAACCAACAAAGGACGATGAGGAGAAATACCGTGGCAGCAACGATGTATCACGAAGAGGATGCTGATCTATCGATCATCCAAGGTCGCAAAGTCGCGATCATCGGTTACGGCTCACAAGGACATGCTCATGCACTTAACTTGCGTGACAGCGGAGTCGATGTTCGAGTTGGTCTAAAGGATGGCTCACCATCACGCGCAAAGGCAGAGGCTGAAGGTCTGCGCGTTGTCTCTGTTGCTGAAGCTGTTAAGGAATCAACTGTCATCATGATTTTGGCGCCTGATCACTTACAGCGTCACATATACACCGAATCAATTTTGCCAAACCTAAAAGATGGTGATGCTTTGTTCTTTGGACATGGCTTCAATATTCGCTTTGGTTACATCAAGCCATCTGCATCAGTTGATGTTTGCATGGTTGCACCAAAGGGTCCAGGACACCTTGTTCGTCGCGAATATGCAGCAGGTCGTGGAGTTCCGGTAATTGTTGCGGTTGAACAAGATTCAACAGGCAATGCATGGCCACTGACACTTTCATATGCAAAGGCAATCGGCGGACTTCGTGCTGGTGGAATTCTGACAACATTTACCGAAGAGACTGAAACAGATCTATTTGGTGAGCAATCAGTTCTTTGTGGTGGTGCATCACAGCTAGTTATGTACGGCTTTGAAACTCTTACTGAAGCTGGATACCAGCCAGAAGTTGCATACTTCGAGTGCTTGCATGAACTTAAGTTGATTGTTGATCTTATGTACGAAGGCGGAATTGCAAAGCAGCGCTGGTCAGTTTCTGACACAGCAGAATTTGGTGACTATGTTTCAGGTCCACGTGTTATTGATCCACGTGTGAAGGAAAACATGAAGGCAGTTCTTGCCGATATCCAAAGCGGAGCATTTGCAAAGCGCTTCATCGATGACCAAGAAGCTGGTGGAGTTGAATTTAAGGCACTTCGCGCAAAGGGTGAGACTCATCCAATCGAGGCTGTTGGCCGCGAACTTCGCAAGATGTTTTCATGGATGAAGCAGTCAAAGGGTGACGATTACAAGGAAGGCAGCGCAGCGCGTGGCTAAACCTATTGTTTTAATCGCTGAAGAGCTCAGCCCTGCAACACTTGAAGCTCTTGGCCCTGATTTTGAAGTTGTGAACTGCGATGGTGCAAACCGCGCAGAACTTCTAGCCGCTTTAGCAAAGGGTGTTGATGCGGTTTTGATTCGCTCTGCAACCAAGATGGATGCAGAAGCAATCGCAGCAGCAAAGGGATTAAAGGTAATTGCACGTGCAGGTGTTGGACTAGATAACGTAGATATTCCTGCAGCAACTGCTGCAGGTGTCATGGTTGTTAACGCTCCAACTTCAAACATTGTTTCAGCGGCAGAACTTGCAATTGCATTGCTGATGGCATCAGCGCGTTTTGTTTCACCGGCGCATGCAGCTTTGCGTAATGGAAAGTGGGCACGTTCCAAGTACACAGGTGCAGAGATCTTCGAAAAGACTCTGGGCATTGTTGGCTTCGGACGCATTGGTCAATTAGTTGCACACCGTATGCAGGCATTTGGAATGGATGTAGTTGCTTACGATCCATACCTACAGCCAGCACGTGCGGCCCAACTAGGTGTTCGCTTAGTTGAATTAGATGAACTTCTTAAAGTTTCAGATTTCATCACTATTCACCTTCCAAAGACCAAGGAAACTGCAAACCTAATCGGCGTAGATGCTTTGAAGAAGGTGAAGCCAACAGTTCGAATTATCAACGCTGCTCGTGGTGGCGTTCTTGATGAGGTTGCATTGTTTAATGCAATCACCGAAGGTCGTGTGGCAGGCGCTGGACTTGATGTGTTCTCAACTGAACCATGTACAGATTCACCACTATTTACTCTGGATCAAGTAGTTGCAACACCTCACTTGGGTGCATCAACTGATGAAGCTCAAGAGCGTGCGGGTATTGCGGTTGCGGTGTCAGTGCGTAAAGCACTGGCCGGCGAGCTTGTTCCTGATGCGGTAAACGTTAAGGGTGGCGCTATTCATGAAGAGATTCGCCCAAGTTTGCCTTTGGTTGAAAAGATGGCACAGATTGCAACCGCAATCGCAGGTGAAGCTCCAGTAAGTATGGACTTAACTGTTAAGGGTGATATTTCTGAACATGATTCATCAATCCTTGCAACCAGTGCGCTAAAAGGTGCCTTACTTGGTTGCGGATTATTAGATGTCACCTACGTTAACGCACCAGCTTTGGCTGCAGAGCGTGGTGTTACTTCATCTGTAACAACAGATCCAGAAAGCCCCGAATACCGCAGCATGATTTCACTTCGCGCCGCACTTGCCGATGGAAAGATTGTTACAGTCGATGGTACTTTGATGGGAATTCGAAAAGTTGAAAAGATTATTGCGATCGATTCATTTGATCTAGATCTTCCACCAACTGAAAACCTCTTGTTCCTTCGTTATGCAGATAAGCCAGGTGTGGTTGGCGCTGTAGGTAACGCACTCGGAAAAGCCGGCATCAATATCGCAGGTATGCAGGTTGCACGCAGTACAGCGGGTGGCAATGCTTTGATGGCACTTACCGTTGATTCACAGATTAGTGATGAACTTATTACATCCGTAAAGAAGGAAACTGGAGCAGAACTAGTTCGCTCTGTAACTTTGGTGGGGTAATGAGAACAATTAATTTAGCGGTCATTGCTGGCGATGGAATTGGACCTGAGGTTGTTGCTGAGGGGCTCAAGGTTCTAGATGTTGTTGCAAAGAAGTATTCAGTAGAGTTTAAGAAAACTTCATATGATCTGGGCGCAGCATTTTGGCATCGCACAGGCGAGGTATTACCTGATGCAACTTTGGCAGAGCTTGCAAAGGCAGATGTGATTTTGCTGGGCGCAGTGGGAGATCCAACTGTTCCCAGCGGTGTACTAGAGCGTGGTCTTCTATTGAAGCTTCGTTTTGCTTTTGATCATTACATCAACCTGCGACCAGCACGCTTAATGCCTGGTGTTACAGGCCCGCTTGCAACTAAAGCACCCATTGATTTTGTGGTTGTTCGCGAAGGTACTGAAGGACCATATGTTGGCGCTGGTGGCGTCCTTGCAGAAGGTACTGATGCCGAAATCGCAACTGAAGAAAGCCTCAACACCCGACGCGGTGCTGAACGGGTAATTCGTGATGCTTTTGAGCGTGCTTCAAAGCGCGAACGTAAGAAACTGACTCTGGTACATAAGAACAATGTTCTTACCCGCGCAGGTGGTTTATGGACCCGCACATTCAACGAGGTTGCTAAGGAATACCCAGCGATCACAACCGATTATTTACATGTTGATGCGGCGTCAATGTTCTTTGTAACCAACCCAGAGCGATTTGATGTTGTTGTCACGGATAACTTATTTGGAGACATCTTGACCGATATCGCCGCAGCGATTTGTGGCGGCATTGGTTTGGCCGCGTCTGGAAATATCAATCCAACTGGAAAATTCCCATCAATGTTCGAACCTGTTCATGGTTCAGCCCCTGATATTGCTGGAAAGAATTTAGCCGATCCAACTGCCACAGTTATGTCAGTTGCGATGATGCTTGATCACCTAGGTTTACCAGATGCAGCACGTGAAGTTGAAAAAGCGGTTGCTGCAGATCTTCTGGCACGCGGTGACAATAAGCGAAGCACAACTGAAATTGGAGATGCGCTAGCAAGCGCACTGTAATAATGAAGATCACTCTTAATCCAAATGCTAAAGATGCGCCAACGCGCGATGCGTTAGTTGCTGAAGGTGGATTTGGTAAGTACTACACCGATCACATGGTGATGTGCGAATGGAGTGAAAAGGATGGTTGGGGAGAACCTCATCTGATGCCGTACGGCCCAATTTCATTGGACCCGGCAACAGCGGTTTTCCATTACGGACAAGAGATTTTCGAAGGTATGAAGGCGTATCGCCAGCCAGATGGATCAATTGCTTTGTTTCGTCCAACAGCGAATGCAAAACGATTTGCAAACTCAGCTAAGCGTTTAGCACTTCCTGAAATGCCCGTAGAGTTATTTATGGAAACTGTTGAAGCACTCGTACAGCAAGATGGTGGTTGGGTTCCAAGCAAGGTCGGAGAATCGCTGTATATCCGTCCATTTATGATCGCAACAGAGGTCGGATTAGGTGTACGTCCAACAAACAAAGCCACCTACCTTCTTATTGCAACACCAGCTGGTGCTTACTTTGATCCATCAAAGGCGGTCTCGGTATGGATTTCAACTGAATATGTGCGAGCAGCACAAGGTGGAACTGGTGAGGCAAAGTGCGGTGGAAATTACGCAGCCTCTTTAGTTGCGCAAAAAGCTGCAGCTAAAGAGGGTTGCGATCAAGTTGTATGGATCGATGCAAAAGAACGCAAATGGGTTGAGGAAATGGGCGGCATGAACCTTTACTTTGTAAAGGGTAAAGGTGCTGATGCAACCGTTATTACTCCAAAACTAACCGGTACTTTATTGCCAGGAATTACGCGCGATTCAATTCTTTCAGTTGCAGTAGACCTTGGATACAAAGTTGATGAGGTAATGCTCTCTGTTGATGATTGGCGCGATGGCGTTACTTCAGGTGAGATCACAGAAATTTTTGCTTGCGGAACCGCAGCGGTGGTTTCACCAGTTGGTCAGGCAAAGAGTGCGATGGGTACCTGGGTAACAGGTGACGGTCAGCCAGGGACAATCACAATGCAGATTCGCAACCACTTATTGGGTATTCAGCACGGCACAATCGCAGATAAGCACAACTGGATGAGTGCGGTTGAATAATGCCAGTTAATGACTCCTTTCATATCTATGACACAACCTTGCGCGATGGTGCACAACAAGAAGGGTTGAATCTTTCTGTTCATGACAAGATGAACATTGCTCGCCACCTTGATGAT
>Ga0315903_10007909_pt1 | contig 13209 bp, 9 predicted proteins | sample LakEriMetagenome_7_FD_203524 | JGI IMG/M metagenome (GOLD analysis project Ga0315903, IMG submission 203524) | Freshwater fungal communities from buoy surface, Lake Erie, Ohio, United States - Buoy 2 MA119 | ecosystem: Environmental > Aquatic > Freshwater > Lake | place: USA: Lake Erie, Ohio...
CATAAGACGCCAGTGCTTCGGGCTTGGCCATCCCGCCCGCCACCAGCTCGTCAACCAGAGGGCCGCTGAGCGCGGAAATCGCCGGCTTGATGATCAGCGGCAGCATCAGCAGTTCGTAAATGTCAAACGCGAACCCGATCGAGGCGATGATGCAAATCAGCCAATGGGTTGTCGTCATCCGCACGCCATCGCCGCCACCCGAAGAACTCATGGTTGCCGTCTCGCAATCACAGGACTGAACTTGCCCAGCCGCCCGGTTCGAGACTCCCGGAGCCTGGCCGAACTGCGCTGAAACGAGCAGTAGACCAGATTTTGTGCAGTGCCGCAAACAGTCAGAAATCTGGAAAGCGGCGATGATCGCCGGGGCAAATGCGCTGCCACCAATCGCCGACAGGGGTTGCGTTTCGGCCTGACTTGGAGACAACTAAAGCGAGCCGACCCTCGCCCGGAGAGGCGATTTGGCCAAGCACTCGGCAACGAGCACCTGTCAATCGAGCACGGGCTTCCTGCACCTCGTCCTTCCCCACCCCATTCCTTATCTCACCTGGCAGCACCCATGGCCAATCGTCTCGTGCACGAAACGAGTCCTTATCTTCTGCAGCATGCCCACAATCCGGTCAACTGGTGGGCTTGGTCGGAAGAGGCGCTGGCAACCGCGCGGCGGGAGGACAAGCCGATTTTCCTCTCGATTGGTTACGCAGCCTGTCATTGGTGTCACGTGATGGAGCGGGAAAGTTTCGAGAATCCGGCGATCGCCGAGTTGCTCAATCGCGACTTCATCAGCATCAAGGTCGACCGCGAAGAGCGCCCGGACCTCGACCAGGTTTACATGCAGGCGGTGATGGCCATGCGGGGCGGGCAGGGAGGCTGGCCCCTTTCGGCGTTTCTGACTCCCGAGGGGCACGCCTTTTTTGGTGGCACGTATTGGCCTCCGCGGGAACGGATGGGGATGCCCGGTTTTGACCATGTCCTGCAGCGGGTCGCTGCCGCCTGGCGCGAGCAGCGGAGCGAAGTCCTCAGGCAATCGCAGGAGGTGACAGCCTGGCTGCAGGAGCAGACGACGGCCGCCGCGCCGGCAGCAGCCGTCGACGCCGAACTGCTCGGCCGCGCGACCGACCGACTGTACCAGAGCTTCGATTTCCAGTGGGGTGGCTTCGGTGACGCCCCGAAGTTTCCGCATTCGATGCACCTCGACTTCCTGCTGCGGGCGGCGCTCAGTGGAGACCTCGCAGCGAACCTGCGGTCCGAGACCGCTCGGGAAATGGTGCGGCTGAATCTCGACGCCATGGCCTATGGCGGAATGTACGACCACCTTGGTGGCGGGTTCGCCCGTTACAGCGTCGACGAGCGATGGCTGGTGCCGCACTTTGAAAAGATGCTTTACGACAATGCCTTACTGGCGCCGGTGTACTGTAATTTCTACCGCCAGACCGGCCAGCCGCGGTTTGCGGCCGTGGCCCGCGAAACGCTCGACTACCTGCTCCGCGAGATGCGCGATGCGGCGGGTGGTTTTCACAGCTCCGAAGATGCGGACAGCGAGGGGGAAGAAGGCAAATTCTACGTCTGGAGCAAAGCGGAGATCGAAGCCGAACTCGGCTCGGCCGCGGCTGATTTCTGTCGCCATTACGGGGTCTCCGCAGGCGGGAACTTTGAAGGCCACAACATCCTGTTCAACCCGCGCTTGCCCAAAGGTTTGAGCCTTGAACCGGGCGAAGAGTTGAACAGGGAACTCCAGGCAGCCCGAGCGCGGTTGCTGGAAGTCCGCAGTCGCCGGGTGCGGCCGGGGAAGGACGACAAGATCCTGACCAGCTGGAACGCCTTGGCGATTTCGGCATTGGCAACCGGGGCCATGACGTTTGCTGAACCGCGTTACCATAATGCCGCCCGCGAGGCGCTGCGGTTCCTGCTGTTCCAGCTCCGCGACCCGGAGGGACGATTGCTCCATGCCTGGCGAGAGGGGATCGCTAAACAACCAGGTTTCCTCGACGACTACAGTTACCTGCTGACTGCCTGCCTCGACCTGTATGAGGTTGAATGCGATGAGTCGCTGGTAGAGACGGCCCAGCGGTTGGCCGACGAACTGCTGCACCTGTTTTCGGATCCAGCGGGCGGAGCGCTCTTCTACACAGCCAATGATGCGCCCCAGCTGATTACCCGGCTGAAGGACCAGCATGACTCCAGTTTGCCCAGTGGCAATTCCGCTGCGGCTTGTGGATTGCTGCGACTGGCTCAGCTGACCGGACTGGCGCGGTACCGACAACGGGCGGAACAAATCATCGCGGCGACCCGGCCACTGCTGGAACGGGCGCCGCTGGCTGTCGGGCAGATGCTGGTCGCGGCATGGAAGCAGGTCCAACCGAACGAAGAGCTGGTGCTGTTGACTGCCAACCAGGCGGGTCGGGACGAGGGGCTGAGGTTGCTGCATCGGCACTGGCTGCCGCAAGCCGTGTTTGCGGTGCGGGCGGCGACCGACAACGGCAGCCAATCGCCTCGGCTGGACCACCTCTTCCAAGGTCGGGAGTGCCGCGGGGGCCAACCGACGCTCTATCATTGCCGCGGGAACCAGTGTTTGGCTCCGGTTATTGGGTCAGAAGCAATCGAGCAATACCTGGCCGACTTGAGCAGCGGGGCTTTGGTTCGCTGAGCATTTGCCGCCGCGGATCTGGCAAACTGATTCCGCAGGATGGGCGCAAGAAAAAGGGCTTGCCGCCGAGCAAGCCCTGAGGGGTATCTGAGTAGTGTGGACTCGTTGCCGGGTCTCCAGCGGAGCCGCAGCAGGAACGACAGCGATTCGCCAGTCACAGGGAGTCGGCGAGTTGGCCTGCAGACGAATACGCTGCAGACTAAAACGCTGCAGACGAAAACGCTGCAGGCTAAAACGCTGCAGACTACTTCTTTTTGGCGTCGGCCTTCTTGCCGCCGGCGGCAGCTTCTTCGCCTTCTGCCTTGACCTTCTTCTTCTTTTTCAAAGCCGGCTTTTCGACACGCACTTTCGGCATACCGAGGACGTTTCCGCCTGGTTGCCAGCGTTCCTGTTCCTTGAGCTTGGCGAGCCGTTCGGCGCGAGTCATCACATTGCGGAGTTTGACCGAACCGGCTTTGATTCTCAGGCTTTTGTCGATAGTCATGGCAGTCAGGGCGAGAAAAACGCGGGAAAGTTGTTGAAATTTGGAGGTTCTATCTTAGGACCGGGGGCCCGGAAGAGCAAGGGCCGAAGGGCTGCGGGGAAGCCGGCTGGGGCTTCGAGACCCGGCAGAGCCGGGGCGGCGAAGGCCGTGAACCGCTGGTTTTCAGCGGCTCCCGGTCCGCGAAGCTTCCAGCTCCGAAATCCGCTGCGGGGTCAGGTTTTCCCGCTTGTCAACCGAAAGCCCGATCCAGCCATCGTTGAGCTCCAGTTGGGTGATCATGGCTGAGGGACCGAGCTTTTGGGCGATGTTTTTCGGCAGGATTGGCAATTCGTACTGGTCCTTGAAGAGGGCGGTGAAAATGGCCCGGACGGCGACTTGATCTCGCAGGCCGAGGCGGTGTCCGGACAACTCGACGCCCGACCCGTCCTGAACGAACACAATCTTCCCGCCTTCGGTTTGAGGGATGAAGTTGCAGGTCGCGCTCAGGTTTTTCCAGGTCTTCCCGTTGCCGATCCGCAGCCGTTTGAGGTTCAGTTGAACCGCAGCCGAGCCATGCGAGAACGTGACTCGAATGGGATCAAAGTGAGCGAATTCAAAGGTCGCTTCCCGGGCTTGCGGCGCGTCGCTGGTTTGCCAGCCAAACACGTTTGCCAGGTGGCTGGTCAATTCGTCCGTGGTGAACTCTTCGCCATTGAGGTCGATGCGATTGAGCAGATTGTTGATCGAGGTTTCATGGATCTGCATGCTTAGCAGACTGTTCTGCAGTCCGCGCGGACGCGCCGTGTTACCGCCCATCTGGTCAAAGCCGGCCAAGCGGTACCGCATGATCACCCGCTCCTCGGTGCTTCGCATTTCGAGCGGAGTCGGTTCCAGCTCGAGCGCCGTCAGGGGCTGGATCATATTGCCATTGAGGTACTGCTGCATCTCGCTGAGCTGGCGTTCAATTTCGGAATTGAATCGATGTTTGATTGTCGTTTCCAGTTTGCGGCGGGTGTAACGCTCGACCTGCGGCGACTGTTCGGCGATCTTCCGTTCCGCGATTCGACGAGCGACCCAGCCCAGGACGGGGACTCCATCCAGTTCGGATTGCATGCCAACCATCCGATTGGTGGCGCGCGACCAGGCTTCAGGCTGGTCGGTGATGATTCCTTCGCGACCGATGGCGAGGCGTTTGAAGACTTGGAACCGGGCATCGCCCTCGCTTTGGACGGTGAAACCGCTGCGCTGGGCTTCCGTTTGCGAGAGCACCTTGCCGATTGCCTCGAGCCGCATTTGAATCCGCGAGGTGTCTGGAATCAGACGGATCTGCAAGCGGTTTGCGACGCGACTCTGGCCCCGCACCTCGGCGCCGAAAACGTTTTCGTTAACTGGTTCCTGGGTCTCATCCGCGTCCGGCAGGAGCAGGTTGAGCATCTCGTCCGAAACCGAAATACGGAAGTTGGCGTTGCGAAAATGAGTGTCGATGGTCGCCGCCAGTTCGCGGGCTGCCGGGTCGTCCTGCCAGGCGAGATTCTGGAACATCTGATTCACTCGATGCTGGGCGACGCCATTCCGATTTTCCTGGATCGCCTCGACCTCGGTCAACAATTGCTCGAGTCGGATCTCTTCGCGGGCGGCGCTCTTCAATTGCTCAACCAGTTCGGTGTCGAATTGGGTGGCGAGGAACTGCCGCTGCGGTTCGCTGAGAATCGGCGAATGCAACCGCGAAAGGAAGCGTCGCGCCGCAGCCCGCTGTTCCTGCGGATTGGGCGAGGACGAGTTAAAGGCTGTTTCGACCTGATCGAGAACCAGATAGCGCTGCCATTCGGGACTCACCCCTGGCAGCGTCAGCTTCTGCCGGGAGACCTGCAGTCCCCGCAACACGGTTGCCGAGTCAAAGTCACCGATCGTGCGGAAATTGCGGACCGCCAGTTCATGGGATGCATACCAGACGTCAATCTGCTGGCGGAGCTTATAAGCCAAGCGGCGCAGGGCAATGGACTCTGGCCCGACCGCCTCGTCCGCATTTTTTGCGGCGACCGTCGAGAAGCGAATCACCAGCGGCTCGAGAGCAACCGTCTGCCGTTCCAACTCTCCGAGGATCGTGACCACTTCCCGGTCGCTGAGCGAGGAGACGACATGCAAGTCCTCGAGCAACTCGGTTGTCTTCTGGACCCAAGGCTCCAGCCCGGGGATCGTCGTCACTTCGGCAACGCGATTCAGCAGAAATTCGGGGCGCGGCCAGGGCGCGACTCGCTTCTCGGGAGCGGGCTCCGCGGGAGCAGCGATTGCTTCCGGGGCTTTCGCCGGAACAGTGGAACCACTGCTGGGCAAAGTCGCGGGCGTGGCCGGCTGGCTCGCAGGTGTCGACGATGGCTGAGCCCGAAGTGGCTGCAGTCCGAAGGCGGGACGCAGCGGTTTGGGCTCGAGCGGCGTGATTTCATCCGAGGGAGCGAGTTGGATTGGTGCGGACTCAGTTTGTTTGACGCTTTGAGTTGCGGGAGCCGAATCAACTCCCGGATCCGGTTGGGAACCAGTCCCATCGGAATGCTCCAGCGGGACCAGCGGCGCTTCCACTGCCGCGCCTGCTTGCGGCTTGTCGGTGTTGCCAGCCGAAGCAATCGGCTCAAGGGGCAAAGGCGCTGCTGACGTCGAATCGCCAGCTGCCGGTGCTGCCGGTGCTGCCGTTGGCCGTTCGATTGGGAGCGGCTCGAGCACCTGTCGCAAACCGGAATCCAAATCAGCTTCGGGGTTGGTCAACGAATCGGAGGCTACCCCAGCCTGATCATCCTGGGCATTCAGGGGCAACGTGGTCCACGGCATCCGGCGGACGGTGGGGCGACTCAACGATCGGTGCAGCGACCCGGTTGTGCCGAGGCCGCGAGGTTGTTCGAGCTGAGGCTTTTTTTCCAACCCGTTGCTGGGGGAGCCGACGTTTTGCGGAAGCAGCGGTTCGGCAGCAGGTGGGTCGAAAACCTGCTCCGCTTGTTGCGGAGTCAGCATCGGAACGGCCAAGGGAGCGGCTGCCTTGCGGAAGACACCGTTGGCGGGCGATTGATTTGCGGGGTTTGCAGTCGGGCCAGCTTGCTCCTGGTCAGGACGATTCTCGACATCCAGGACCACGGCGGCGACGGCCAGCGAAGCTTGAGGGCGACCGTTGTGGCTGGGTAATCCAAAAGGCGAAGCGACTGTTTCCGCGGATTTCGCAAGTTGAGCGGTGAACAGACCCGTTTTCGCCAAACCCGGCTCAGCCGAATCCTGGACGGGAGTGAACTGGTCCAAGCAGACCTTGAGCAGGGCGCCTCCGGTGAACGTATTGGCCAGAATCAATCCCAAGGCGGAGAGGGAGAGGGCCACACCCCAAAGAGGCCGCGCCAGCGGAGCGGAACGCCGCGGAAAGTGGACCACCGGACTGCCCGTTTGACGGTCCAGGTAGACGACGGAGCTTTCGGAAGGAGCTGGCATTCGATGCAGGCTGTCGGCTGGAGGAAATGGAGCGACCTTACCTTTGTTAAATCGGTGAACGAACAGCCCGAATCAATTAAGAGAGCCAAAAGTAGCAAAGAGATCTGTCGTCCCGAAAGTCCGCATTCGGGGCTTTGGGAAACCCAGGAAGAACAGGCAGGGCCACAGGAAGCATGGGCAAGATGCGCAGAATTTATGGGCCGGTCTGCCAGCAGTGCTTGGCAAAAGAATCGCACCGGAGATCGGTCGCGGTTCAGGACGTCTGGAAGTCGGATTGGGTTGACCGGGCGTTGCGCCAGACGGAGAGGGTTGCGGGCGCGTAATGCCGGATTCGCCACGCTTCCGGGTCGGGCAGCTCAGCGGGCGAAAACCGGTCATCGGATTCGACCACCAACAGGCTGTCAGGAGGTGCCGCTTTCATCAGGTTTTCGATGCTGGCCAGCAAATCAGCTTTGTGGTTGACGAAATGGTTGTAGGGCGGAGAGCAGAAGACAGCCCAGGGCAGTCGGGCTTGCGAGGGCGGCTGTTTGAGAAACTGGCGGACCCAGAAATAACTGTCGGCGGAGTCGATTTGCACGCTCAGGTCCGAGCCGAGCGAGTCGACGTTGCGTTGGATGATCCGAGCCGTGGGCAGGTGTCGCTCGACGAGGATGGCGGCAGCAGCCCCGCGGCTGAGGGCTTCGAGACCGATGGCCCCGGTGCCGGCAAAAAGGTCGATCGCGAGTTTGCCTTCGACGAAGCCGCCGACGAGGTTGAACAGCGCCTCGCGGATGTTGTCTTTCATCGGGCGGGTGCGGAGGTCACCGGAGTATTCGAGTTGGTGTCCACGAAATCGGCCGCCGATAATCCGAATTTTGCCGGCCCCCTTCCCGCCGGGGACAGGTTTCCACTGGTTCAAATCGCGGCCGTGTTTTTCTCGTGTCATCTGGGGAAAATGGCTGTGGTGTTGTTTGGCCGCCGCTGCTGAAATTTCTCGGCCCCGCCAAGATGCTCGAGCAGCGCCGGGTCATTGGGGGTTTGGGCAGTTTCAGTGGTTTCGATAATCGATAGCGAGACGCTGTGGTCAGCGAGAGCCGACGCGGTTTCGCCCCCGCGGAGAGCAGCAGGGAAAATCAGGAGGTAGCAGCAGCAGCGAGTTACCGTCTGGGATGTTGGCTGGCCGCCAACGGGAAAGCGTTTCGACGCTGTCATCTGCGGTCGCTGCACTGCGAAGAAATCAGTTTAACCGCAAACTGAATGTTTCGGGAGAATTTCGGGAAAATTGGCGATTGCCTGCGGTGAGTTTGAGAGGGGCCCAAGATCATCGCGGCAGAGTTTGTCTCGTGCTCGGTCATCCAAACATCGGTTGCTTTCGAATATGATGAACAGTTCGGGCAAAGCGGGTGGATTGGTTCCACTGCGACCGAACCCTTGCCTGGCCGGGCGGATTGTCTGAGAACCTTCAGCCCAGCCGAATCTTTGCCACTGCTTTTGTGGTCCGGGGGGATGGATGATTGAATTTCCTTTTTCTGAATGGTTGCCAATGGTTCGGGCTCGCAAGGTTCTCGGGTTGGTCTCTGGCTTTGCCCTGTTCTTTGGCTTTGCCGCCGGCGGGTTTGATTTCGAGGCGAGGGCAGTTCAGGGTCAGGAACCGGCCGGCGGACAGGCGAGTGTCACCCCGAGTGGAGACGACTTGGCTGCGGCTCAGCAGGAATACGAACAGGCGTTGACTGAGCTGCGCCGGCTGACCAAAGAGGCGACGCGGGCGCGGGTCGCTTACCAGACCGGAACACGTGAAGAGAGCGACCGTCATCGCCGCGACTGGGACGCAGCGATGGAAGCGGGCGAGCGGCAGCGGGGTGTGCTGGAGGCGGCAGCTTTACGTTTCATTTCGCTCAGCCCAAAACCTTCCAAGGAATTGGTGGAACTGGTCAATCAGATTCATGGCTCCTATGTGCTCGGGGGTCGGTGGAGCAAGGCGGCAAAGGTTGCCGAATATCTCCGCGTTCTGCTGGCCGAGGATGATGGCTTTCTTTCACGCGATGCGGTCGCCGCAATTTCCAGCAACCAATTCGCTGCGGCGGCGAAGTTTCGAGCCACCTATGGGCATCTGATTTCGAACATGCCGAAAGAGTCCCAGCAACTGTACAGCACCCTGCCTGAGTTGCAGGAGAAGTACAACCGGGAACAGAAGTTTCTTGACCAGGATGCTGCTGGCGAGCCGCTGCCTCGAGTGGCTCTGAAAACAACCAAGGGTCGAATTGAATTGGAGCTGTTCGAAAACCAAGCCCCGGATACGGTCGGCAATTTCATTTATCTCGTGGAGAGCGGGTTCTACACCAACCACAATTTCCACCGCGTGATTTCCGGATTCATGGCGCAAACTGGCGGCTACGGCACCGACAAGCTGTCGCGGGACCCGGGGTACACGATTTTCGATGAGTTTGAATTGGCCCAAGCCAGACATCATTTTCAGGGCTATGTGAGCATGGCCAATGCGAGCGTCCCGCAGTCTGCCAGTTCGCAGTTTTTCTTCACCCTCGTCCCGACTCCGCATCTCGACGGAAAGCATACGGTTTTCGGTCGCATCATCAGCGGTCAAGACGTCGTGGAGTCGCTGGTCAAGACTCACGAAGTCAATCGCGAGGGTGAGGAAAAGGAAATCCCCGGCGTGATTCCGGACTACATCATCTCGGCCGAAGTTATTCGCAAACGGGACCACGAATACAAACCGCGAAAAGCCCAATGACGGGATACCAATGACGGGATACCAATGACGGGATACCAATGACGGGATACCGAGGCTGCTGTCGGAACCAGCAGCCCAGCTCCCACCCTCCCGTCGGGCTCTCCCTGAGCCCGGCCAGCACGAATGAGAAAAGGCAATGTCCATGAAAACGAGAACTGTTCGATCGCCTCGCCTGCGGAATGACAAGCGATTGCCCCGGCGGTGGCAATTGCTCGCCGCGCTGGCAATTGCCGCGCTCGTCCCCAGCAGTGCCGCGGAAGTGGCGCGCGGGAACTGCCAGGAACCGGAAGCGCCGGCAGCGCCGGCACAGGAGCCTCAGCCAACCGAGCCCAAAGCGGACGACAACGCCGCCAAGCAGGAACCTGCTCCGGCGGTGCCTGCTCCGACGGCACCTGCTGCTCCCGATGGGAAGACGCAGGCGGCGGTTGGGCCGATGGTCCAGACGTACCTCGACAAGCGGAAAGAGCTCCGCGAGCTGGACAGCCAGATCAACCGTCAATTGACCTCGGTCTCGCCGTCTGCATCTGCCGATTACCAGTCGATGGTCAAGCAACTGAATCAGCTCCGCGAGCGGAAAGCGGCTTTGGCCAACGAGATCCTCGAAGCTTCAGTCGACGCTTACCTCGAAGCGCCTGACAAGTATCGCGAAGTCAACGATGACCTGACGAAATTCATGCGCTCGCTGCTGGGAGAGCAGGGGAGCGGCACAAGGTTTGACCCGGAGAAGGCTCGGGCCGCAGCGGACAGGCTGATCACTTCCGGGACGAAGAACCTGAACGTTTACTTCTACGGTTCCTACGCGGCCTACTGCCTGAATGAGTTTGAACTCGCTCGGAAGTGGTTGCAGCGGTTGCTGGATTCGGGAGCAAAACCGGAACAGACCATTCTCAAGCAGATCGAAGACGCTTCCGGAAAATGGGGGCGGGAGTTAAAGCTCCGCGAGGCGGACACCCAAAGCGTGGTTCCCCAAGTCGCGATTGAGACCGACTTGGGCGAAGTGGTCGTCGAGCTGTTTGAGAATGAAGCGCCCAACACCGTGGCCAACTTCATTTACCTCGTGGAGAAGAAATATTACGACGGCTCGTTTTTTTATCTTTCCCAGCCGGGGCGGCTGGTGATGGCTGGTTGCACCAAGGGGGACGGCCGCACTGACGCCGGCTATTACCTGCCCGATGAGGTTGACCGCCCCGAGATTCGACATCATTTTTCCGGTGTCTTGGCGATGGCTGCCGAAAATCCCAACACGGCCGGTGCCCGCTTTTCCATCCTGCAGCAACCAACGCCCGGCGGCGACGGAAAGTTGACTGTCTTTGGCCGCGTGATCTCGGGAATGGACGTGATTTACCGCGTTCCTTCCATTAAACCGACCGACATCCGGCTGGGAGCCCAGCCGGTTAAAATCGTCTCGATGCGGGTGCTGCGGAAGCAGGACCACCCCTACGAGCCCAAAACTCTCCCCTTGTCCGAAGCGGACAAATCGGGGAAATAAATAGACAGTTTGATCGCCCCGGCAAGGGCTCCAGAGCCAGTGCCACCGAAGCAGGAGCTTGACTAGCAGCAGCTTGACTAGTAGCCCTGCTTCCAGCCTGACCGGCAGTTTTGCGTTAACCCATGGAGAACCTGAGGATGAAGTCTCTGTCCACCTGCGTCCTGATCGCTTTGCTGATCGGTTTCTTGAGCAGCCTGTCCAATGGCCTGCCAACCCTCTCAGCTGCCGCCCAGGAACCCGCGGCGCCAGCAGAGACGACTCCCCCTGCGGCTGGAGCACCGGCTGCGGCACCGGCTGCCGCTCAGGAACCGGCCGTCACTCCGCCAGCGTCCGAGTCGACTCCGCCGGTTGTCGTCCAATCTCTGGAAACGCTGCTGGCCCAGTTCAAGGAGCTGGACGGTAAACTGGCCGCCAAGCAGGCCGAGTACGACGCTGCGACAGATGACAACGCCAAAAGCGACCTCCGAACCGAATATCTCCAGCTGCTCAATCAGCAGGAGGTTCAAATCGGACTGATTCGCAAGGCCGCCGTCGACCAGCTGAAGGCGAGTCCGGGCGATGTTTCCCTGCAGAAGACGCTGCTGGGTGTGCTGATGCACGAGGCTCAAGCGGGCCGCGATGCGGAAGTTCTGGCGGCTGGCGAGGCGCTGATTGCCGATGGCGTGAATCCCAAACTTCTGGAATTGGCCGCCGGAGCGGAACGACTCTCGCTGGCTGCCAAGGAACTGCTGGAGGAACTGATGCTGCGGCAGCGCGATGCGTCAGCCAACCTTCCGCGGGTCAGACTGAACACTTCCAAGGGCGCAATTGAAGTCGAGTTGTTCGAAGACCAGGCTCCCAACACGGTCGCCAACTTCCTTGAGCTCGTTGGCAGCAAGTTTTACGACGGCGTCACATTCCATCGGGTGCTGGAGGGTTTTATGGCCCAAACCGGCGACCCCAAGGGCGATGGCAGCGGCGGCCCCGGTTACACGATCGCTTGCGAATGTCGAACGCCGGAGGCTCGGCGGCACTTCACCGGAAGCCTGAGCATGGCCAAGCAGCCAGCGCCCGACACAGGCGGTTCTCAGTTCTTTATCGTCTTCGATCGAAGTGAAGGCGTGCAGCGTCTGGACGGCCAGCACACGGTCTTCGGACGCGTGATTTCCGGTCAGGAGATCGTCAACTCGCTAACCCGGACCCACGAGACCACGTTGACCGGAGAACAGAAAATCGCGGGCATCTCCCCGGACAAGATCCTGTCCGCCGAAGTGCTGCGGAAGCGCGACCACGAGTACAAGGTCAAGAAGGTTGGGGAAGTCCCGGCCCAAACCCCGGCTCCCACGCCGCCGCCAGCCAATCCGCCAGCCGAAGGCAGTGGCGGGCAGTCATGAATCGGCAGCAGCGGGCGGACTATGTTCGCCAGCGGCTGGGGGAACTCTATCCGCAAACGCCGGTTCCTCTCGATCACACCGACCCGTACACGTTACTCGTTTCGGTTCTGCTGAGCGCGCAGTGCACCGACGTCCGGGTCAATCAGGTCACGCCCGCGTTATTTCGGTTGGCGAATACCCCGCGGAAAATGATGCGGGTGCCGGTCGACAAGATCCGGGAGATCATTCGCCCTTGCGGTCTCTCACCCCGCAAGTCTGTCGCAATCTCGGAACTCTCGCGGATTCTGATAGAGGAGCATGGGGGCGAGGTTCCCTGCGACTTCGCCCAACTCGAGCGATTGCCGGGAGTCGGGCACAAGACAGCCAGCGTCGTCATGGCTCAAGCCTTCGGCGTCCCAGCATTTCCGATCGACACTCACATTCACCGTCTGGCCCAGCGCTGGGAGCTGACCAGCGGCAAAAATGTGGAAGTCACGGAGCGCGATTTGAAGCGGCTGTTTCCCGAGGAGCTCTGGAACTCACTGCACCTGCAGATCATTTTCTATGGGCGGGAACACTGCACCGCTCGGGGTTGTAATGGTACCGTTTGTGAAATTTGCCGAACGCTTTTTCCCAAACGCCGGCGAGCCAAAATCACGCGCAAGTAATCCAGTCACCCGGCCGTGACTCGATCTGAGCCGGGGATTCCCACCGCACATTCTTCGCGTTGCGTTTACTGGGCCAGCCCCGCAGCCAGTTTTCCCAACACGGCTGTCACCAGTTGGGTCCGGGGGACGAGGCTGTCGACGAGGAGATATTCGCGGGCGCTGTGAATCTCGCCCCCCATCGGACCGAGCGAATCGACATTCGGCAAACCGGCGGCAGCGAATTTATTGCCATCGCTCGCTCCACCCGAACCTTGCCAGCGGATCGGTATTTGCAGCTCGGCCCCGCACGACTCGATCAGCTTCTGCAGCCGCTCGGTCTTCTGGTCCAGAACTTTGGGTGGCGAGGTGAACGACCCGGACAGCTCGACCTGAATCCCATCGGCGGCGTTGGCCGCAGCCA
>Ga0315903_10007920_pt1 | contig 13194 bp, 9 predicted proteins | sample LakEriMetagenome_7_FD_203524 | JGI IMG/M metagenome (GOLD analysis project Ga0315903, IMG submission 203524) | Freshwater fungal communities from buoy surface, Lake Erie, Ohio, United States - Buoy 2 MA119 | ecosystem: Environmental > Aquatic > Freshwater > Lake | place: USA: Lake Erie, Ohio...
TGAGCGGCGACGGGCATGAGTTCGCCGAGATCACGGCCGGATCTCCCGAGCCGCAGCGCGAACGGTGGGACGAGTTCGTCAAGGCGCATGAATCCCCGTATCAGCCGGGCGTTTTCGGCCGGAGTCTCGTCAGCGGGGCCTATTCGTTGTCCTACCTCTCCGGGCCGGAGGCTCGGCTGGCCGGAACGGGTGCCGTGGTGCTGTGGCTCCGCGGCGAAACGCTCCAGCATCGCGGCGAATACTATTGGCCGATCCGGCTGCATGTCGCCGACAGCCACCAACTGATGTTCGGCCGGGCGGGTGATCCGCGCAACAAGGAGCAGTTGTACGCGTACCTTGAACACGGTCCTCATCACACTTCGGCCGAGATGGGCAGCATGGCCGACTGGCGGCCGGGCGACTGGCATCTGGTGGTTGTGAATTGGGATCGGCACGGCGTGGAGCTGTCGCTGGACGGCCAGCCACCCACGCGGGCGTCCCTGCGCGAGCCGCTGCCGGCCGTCGATGCCAAGGAGTTCCGCGTGGTCGTCAATTCGGCGACCGACGAGACGATCCTCTTGGACGAACTGTTGATCCTGAACGTCCCCCTGCGTCCGGCGGACATCACATGGTTGTGGTGCGATGGCAGGCGAGATACGAGCCCGCCCAAGTGAGAACGGGGATGGCAGTCACCAGCGGCTGCGGGACGAAGTGAGGTGGACGGTGCGCCCTCGCCGGCTCGCTCATCCTTCGCTGCCGTGACGGCCCGCCCGGGAATCCAGCGGGGAGCGACCGCATCGGGAAGAAATCCGCCGCCACGGCTCGTCAGTTCGAGGCCGGAGCGTGAGAATCATGGTCGTCCCACGAGCGACCGGTTTCATCCCAGCGGAGCCAGCCATGATCGTCCCCAAGCTCGCCGTGCTGCTGGCCGTATGTTTCATGCAGGCGGTCGCGGACAAAGCCCGCGCACCAGTTCTGGACTTCGCCGCCCCGGAGACGGCCGAAAGGTGGCAGGCCGTGAACGACGGCGTGATGGGCGGTGTTTCAGAAGGCCGGTTCAGGATCACCGCCGACAAGACGCTGGAGTTCTTCGGCACGCTCTCGCTCGAAAACAACGGCGGCTTCGCGTCGGTCCGGACCAAGCCCACGGATTTGGATATCAAGGCCGGGGACACGCTCGTCGTCCGGGTGAAAGGCGATGGCCGGGAATACGTCCTGAACATCTACACGAAGAGCCGCCGGATGGCCTTCTCGTACAGAGCTCCGCTGCCGACCACGAAAGACGAGTGGACGGAGGTCGAGATCCCACTGGCCGACTTCATTCCCACCGCCTTCGGCAGGCGGGTTCAGGGCATGGGGCCGGTCGAGCCGGACCAGATCAACGGGCTGGGCTTCATGCTCAGCGACAAGCAGCCGGGAAAGTTCCGGCTGCAGGTCGAGTGGGTGAAGGTGGTGCGCAGGTAGCCGGAGCCGGGAGTTCCCCGAAGCCAGCCCGGCGATCCATGAGCGAAGAGGAAACGCCGCCCGATGAACCCAGGCTGGGATAATGCACGCCGCCGCCGTCCTGCGGTTTCAATGTCAACATAGTCCGCCAACCCGGAGGCCCACCATGACCGGCCCACTGCTCCACACCTGGACCCTGAACCTTGGCTACGCCAAACGCCTCGTTGCCGACATCCCGGACGAAAAGATGGCCCTGCAGCCGGCACCTGGCATGAACCACGCAGCCTGGGTTCTGGGGCATCTGGCCTGCACGGCGGACATGCTCGGGGCCATGATCGGCGCGCAGCCCGTCTGCCCGCCTGGCTGGGTGTCCCTTTTTGACTGGAACTCGAGCCCGTCGAGTGAGGCCAGCCGGTATCCATCCAAGGCCACGCTGCTCAAGGCTCTGGAAGACGCCCATGCTGGAATCGCTGCCGCCCTGCCCTCTGTTCCCGAGGCCCGCTGGTCTGAAACGACGCCGCTGGAGGCCGTCAGGGGATTCCTGCCGACCTTGGGCGACTGCCTCGTGTTCGTCATGGCCGCCCACGAGAACATGCACCTGGGGCAAGTTTCGGCCTGGCGGCGGGTGCAGGGCATGGGGCGGGTCTAGAACATGCCGGCTGACGACCTGCTTGATGACGACGAGAAAGCCCCGCAAGCCCCGCCACAGCCCGACTGGTATTTCGAGAACGGCCTCCTGGTCTCTACAGCCGCCTTCCACCTGAAACGAGGTTTCTGCTGCGGATCGGGCTGCCGACACTGCCCCTACGAGCCCAGGCACATCGCGGGGAATCAGACTCCGGCCCCCCGTGACTGACACGCTCCTGGCCCCGATTCACGCCGCGTGCCCGACACACATGAGCACCCAGCAGAAAGTCATCGTCGTGACCGGCGGCCCGGGTGGCGGCAAGACCACGGCCCTGGACTTGTTCCAGCGAGAATTGAAAACAGCCGTCAAGATCGTGCCCGAAGCCGCCACCATGCTCTTCGGCCACGGGCTCGACAGGGAAGCCGGGAAGGGAGACGGGAAACTTCTGCAACGCTCCATCTACAGGATGCAGATCGGTCTCGAGGGAATTTTCCGAGACTTCTATTCGGACCGGCTGCTGATTTGCGACCGCGGCACGCTCGATGGGCTCGCGTACTGGCCCGCCGACGAGCAGAGCTACTTCGAGGCGCTGGGCACGACGTTCGCGGCGGAGGCGGCGCGATATGGCGCGGTCATCTTCTTTCAGACGGCGGCGATCCATGGCGAGGACGTGAAGAGCAACAACCCGTATCGCACGGAAGACTCCCGCACCGCCGTGAGCCTCGACGAAAAGCTGCAGCGGGTCTGGTCAAGGCACCCCAACTTCCACTTCATTCCCACGGAGCTGTCGTTCATGGCGAAGATCAACAACGGGCTGCAGGCGATCGCGAGCGTGCTGGACCAGTTGGATTTCGAGCGGGTGCCGGGGCAGGGACGCGGCTGACGCCAGCACACAGGTGCCCCACGAACGCCGCATGACCGCCAATCGAGAGCGGCTCTGGTTGGCCCGCCTGCCCCCCGTAAACGCTGCTCCTCCGGGGCATGAGGATTCGCTCACAGGGCCTGGGTCACGATTGGGGGATGGGATCAACACCCCGCCGCGGGTCAATCATTCCGAAGCGGTTTTGGGTCGTGGCGCTAGATCGTTCATCCGGACCTCGGCCAGTCTGTTTGCGAGTTTCTCCCGGAATGCCGCCACGACTGGTCCATGCTCGGGCTTCGTTGCGAGGTTGGACAACTGTTTCGGATCCGCCCGCATGTCAAACAGCTCCACTCCCCCCGCAGCGTCCTCCCCATACTGCAGGTAGGCCCACCGATCGTCCCTCAGCAGGAATCCCTCGCTCGATGGCGCCACGCAGAACGCCGTGTCACGAACCACAGCCTTCGGATCGTCGAATAGGTGCGCCAGGTTTTCTCCCTGGAGACGCGGTTGTTCTGCAAGACCACACAATCCGGCAATCGTCGGATACAGGTCAATGAGTTCGACCAGCGACTGGCAGACCGCCGGCTTCTTTCCGGGAACGCTGATGATCAGCGGCACCATGGCCGACTCATCCCGCAGGCTGACCTTCGCCCAGAAGTCATGCTCCCCCAGGTGGTAGCCATGATCACTGGTGAAGATGACGATCGTGTTGTCCGCAGTCCCTGTCGCGTCCAGCGCATCGAGCACCTTGCCCACCTGGGCGTCCATGTAGGCCACGGAAGCGTAGTAGCCGCCAATGGCCTTCTTCTGACGCCGCTCATCCATCTTCATGTTCGCGCTGGTCTTGTAGTTGATCCCCGCCTGGGGAATGTCGTCCCAGTCACCAGGCACCTTCGGCGGCAGCACCATCGAGTCATACGGCAGGAACGGCTCGTAATACTTCCGCGGAGCGACAAACGGCACATGCGGTCGCACGAAGCCGACGGCCAGGAAGAACGGTTTCCCCGCATGCTGCTTCAGCAGTTCGATGGCCTTGGCAGCGGTCTTGCCATCCGCGTGCACCAGGTCGTCGCCATCGGCCTCCACCACCGCAAATGCGTTGCCACCCACGACCGGCCGCTTCCCATCCGGATTGCCCTCCAGCGTTTCGCCCGTCCCCGGCGCTTTCCATTCCGGACCCGGGCTGTTGAATCGATCAGTCCACGAAATTGGATCATCAGCCCCATCGCTTCCTTCCTCGATGTCCCCTGGCACGCCCATGTGATAGATCTTGCTCACCCGGGCCGTGTAGTAGCCGGCATTCTTGAAGTACTGTGGCCACGTCGGGCGGTCGCCGATCTCGGGACGCGGGCTCGTGTATCCCAGCGCCCCCGTGGCATGCGGGTAATAGCCCGACAGGAACGAGGCTCGCGAGGGTCCGCAATACGTGCCGTTGCAGAACGCCCGCGTAAACCGCGTTCCCCGCGCGGCCAGCCTGTCGATGTTCGGCGTCTGGCAGACCGGGTTGCCATAGCACGACAGCGCGGTAGCGGTCAGATCGTCTGAAATGATGAACAGAACGTTCGGCCGGTCAGCCGACACGCCGGTGGTGCTCGACGCCAAGAGAACGACGACAGGCATCAGCATTCGCACGGGCAGCAGCATGCGAGTCTCCCGAAGGCCACGAGGAAGCTTCGAACGCACAGCGATCCTATTCGACTTCTGCATGCTCCGAGTGTCAAACTGACGAGACGTCTCCAGTTCTGCCGATTGCCTTCACACCCCCGGATGCTCCGATTGTTCGAGTCTGCCCATCGACTTGCGGTAGTTCCGCATGCAGCGGCTCCGCGACGCCGATACGGCCGCCGACACGCTCGCCTGCGAGGACGCCGGTTTTTCGGCAAACGCGCTCCGTATCTCGGTCATTGGTCTTTGCGGGAACCAAGAACCGTGCCGCGGTCTTCTCCACCGCCGCTACTTCCGAGACGCGGTGGCGGTACGGCAAAAGATGCTGGAAACCATCCTCGAGCTGCTCCTGGCTCCGTGTGCTGCGGATGGTCTTGATGGCCGTCACGCGGAGGCGTAACGCAGAATCCGACGCACTCGTAACGCACAAAGCCACGCAGCACACAGCCGCACCACAACGCACCGCGCCGACCGACGCGACGAAATTCCCTGGCGTTGAACGACTGATGCGCCTGTACGCGGAACTGTGCGGTTTCCTGCCAAACACCTCAGCGGATGGGGTGGGATTCGAACCCACGAGCCGCTTTCGCGACTGCCGGTTTTCAAGACCGGTGCATTCAACCGCTCTGCCACCCATCCGAACGCAGGCCCGGCCATCAGCCTCGATTCTGCCGCAACCACCCAGCCGTGGCTACCGCCCATCGGCGACGTCCAATCCCCGATGCCCTTCTGACCCCAGGCCCCCGCCCCGGCTCCCTCCTCGGCCATCGGCCACGCCGAACCACCGCCTTTCGCCTGCCGCCCGCCGCGGCTTTGACGCAAAACGCGTCTTTCCGTAGAGTCTCGTCTCCCGAACATTCCCCGACAGGAAAGCAGCGTTCATGGGCGGCATCAGCAACCGGATGAAGGAAGTCAAGCGGCGTCGGCACCGCCGGCAGAAGCTCGCGAAGATGCAGACCAAGCTCAAGAAGGCCACGACCAGCGAGAAGCTGGCGATGGCCGCCCGGCTCCGCAAGATGACGCCGGGCTGCAACGAACTCATCTCGCGGATGGGGCTCGAGGACCGCAAGCGCTGAGCCACCCGCCGGCGCCGGCCGCGGCCCACCGTGGCGGCGGCCTCACGCGGCCTTGGCGAACGTGAAGCCGTCCTGCACGAAGTCGATCCGCACCGTGCTCCCCTCGGGGAACTTCCCCGCCAGCAGTTCCCTGGCGAGCTCGTTCTGCAGCTGCTGCTGGATCACCCGCTTCAGCGGCCGGGCACCGTAGACCGGGTCGTAGCCGAGCCGGGCGATCTCCTCCAGCGCCGCGTCGGTGCATTCGAGCACGATCCCTGCCTGCTCGGCCTGCCGCACCAGCCGCTTCACCTGGATGTCCACGATGCGGCGGATGTGCTTCCGGTCGAGCGGATGGAAGACGATCGTCTCGTCGATGCGGTTGAGGAACTCGGGCAGGAAGCGGGCCTGCAGGGCCTCCTTCACGGCGTCCCGCACCTCCTGCTCGCTGCCCCCCTCCTTCGTGATCTCCTGGATCGCCTGGCTGCCGACGTTGCTCGTCATGACGACGATCGTGTTCGTGAAGTCCACAGTGTGGCCAAGGCTGTCGGTGAGCCGGCCGTCGTCGAGCACCTGGAGGAGCACGTTGAACACGTCGCGATGGGCCTTCTCCATCTCGTCGAGCAAGACCACGGAGTACGGCCGCCGCCTCACGGCCTCGGTGAGCAGGCCGCCCTCCTCGTAGCCCACGTAGCCCGGAGGCGCGCCGATCAGCCGGGCCACCGTGTGCTTCTCCATGAACTCGCTCATGTCGATCCGCACCATGGCGTTCTCGTCGTCGAACAGCACCTCCGCCAGGGCCTTGCACAGCTCCGTCTTCCCCACGCCCGTGGGCCCGAGGAAGATGAACGAGCCGATGGGCCGGTTCGGGTCTTGCAGGCCGGCGCGGCTGCGGCGGACGGCATCGCTCACCGCCGTCACCGCCTCGTCCTGCCCGACGACCCGCTGGTGGAGCCGCTCCTCGAGCACGAGCAGCTTGGCCCGCTCCGTCTCCACCAGCCGCGTGACCGGGATGCCCGTCCAGGCGCTCACCACCTCGGCGATCTCCTCGGGGCCCACCTCCCGCCGCAGGAGCCGCTTGGCCGGCGTCTTGCCCGCGTCCTTCTCGCTGCCCTCGTGCTCGAGCCGCTGCTGCAGCGCCTTCCGCTTCACGTCGAGCTCGTAGAGCTGCTGATACAGCTCCTCGCCCACGGGCTGCCCGGACGCCTGCCGCTCCTTGATCTGCACGCCCGTCTGGTCGAAGGCGAGCTGCACGGCCTCGAGCTGCCTGCGCAGCTCCTGGGTGCTCCCCACGCCGCTCTTCTCGGCCTCCCACTGCTGCCGCAGGTCGGCCAGCGTCTTCCGCAGGGTGGCGGACTCCGCCTCGATCTCGGCGAGCCGCTCCTTCGCGTGCTCCTCCGTCTCCTCCGCCAGCTGCCGGGCCGCCAGCTCGAGCTGCACCAGCCGCCGCTGCACCTCGTCGATCTCGCTGGGCACGCTCTGCAGCTCCATCGCGATCCGGCTGGTGGCCTCGTCCATGAGGTCGATGGCCTTGTCGGGCAGGAACCGGTCGGCGATGTAGCGGTGCGAGAGTTCGGCCGCGGCCACGAGGGCGGAGTCCTTGATCTTCACGCCCTTGTGATGGGCCTCGTATCGCGGCTTGAGGCCGCGGAGGATGGCGATCGTGTCCTCGACGCTCGGCTCGCCGACGAACACGGGCTGGAACCGCCGCTCGAGCGCGGCGTCCTTCTCGATGTGCTTGCGATACTCGTCGAGCGTGGTCGCCCCGATGCACCGCAGCTCGCCCCGGGCGAGGGCGGGCTTGAGCAGGTTGGCGGCGTCGGAGCCCCCCTCGGCCGCACCCGCGCCGATCACCGTGTGCAGCTCGTCGATGAACAGGATGACGTTGCCGGCGGCCGCCTCGACCTCCCGGAGGATCGCCTTGAGCCGGTCCTCGAACTCGCCGCGATACTTCGTGCCGGCGATCAGGGCGCCCAGGTCGAGGGCCACGACGCTCCGGCCCTTGAGCGTCTCCGGCACGTCGGCCTGCACGATCCGCAGGGCGAGCCCCTCGGCGATCGCCGTCTTCCCCACGCCCGGCTCGCCGATGAGCACGGGGTTGTTCTTGGTGCGGCGGGAGAGCACCTGGATCACGCGGCGGATCTCCGCGTCGCGGCCGATCACCGGATCGAGCTTGCCCTGGGCGGCCCGCTTGGTGAGATCGATGCCGTACTTCTCCAGGGCCTGGAACTTGGCCTCCGGGTTCTGGTCGGTGACCCGCGACTGGCCGCGGACGGCCTGCAGCCCGGCGAGCAGTTCCTTCTCGCCGATCGCCGCCAGTTGCAGCACGTTCTTCGCCTTCGACGGCACCTTGACCAGCGCGAGCAGGAGGTGGTCGGTGGAGACGAACTCGTCCTTCATGGCGAGCGACTCGGCCGTCGCCGTCTCGAAGACCTTGAGCAGCTCGGAATCCGGCTGCGGCTGGGCCCCTCCGGAGACCTTGGGGAGGTGCGACAGTTCCGCCTCGACGATCCGCTCCAGGTGGCCGCGGTCGGTGCCGATCTTCTCCAGCAGCGGCCGCACGATCCCCTCCCGCTCGGTGACCAGCGCCTGCAGCAGGTGGACCGGCGTCACCTGCGGATTGCCGCGGCTGCCGGCCAGCTCCACGGCGGCCTGCACCGCCTCCTGGGCCTTGATCGTGAACTTGTCGAATCGGAACGGCATCTGTCAGTCCTCCCTCTCCGCCCTCACGTCACCGATACGGCTCGCCTTGACCTCTGGCTCGCGCGTCTTGGTCGGGAAACCGTCGAGCGGTCGCCCGGAGCCCTGAGCGCCGGCGTTGGCGGCGAGCGGAGCCCCGGATGGCGAACCGCAGCCGGCAGCGACTGGGCGCAGTCCAGGATGGCCGCAGCGGACGTCCGGCGACGGGGCACGGGCGAACCCGGGCTACGCCAACGGCCACCGACCATCCGGGATCCGCATCAACCCTTGACCTCGAACTCCGCGTCGATCGTGTCGTCGGGGCCCTTCCCCGCGCCGCCGGCCGCGGGCTCGGGCGCCGGGCCGCCGCGTTGGGCCGTCGCCTCGTAGAGCACCTTCGACAGGGCGTGGGCCGCCTGCTCGAGCGCGTCGTGGGCCGAGTTGATCGCGTCCACGTCCTCGCCCTTCGCGGTCTCGCGGGCCTTGGCGACGGCCGCCTCCAGCGGCGCCTTGTCGGCCGCCGAGAGCTTGCCGTCGTTCTCCTTGATCAGCTTCTCGGTCTGGAAGCAGAGGGCCTCGGCCTTGTTGCGGGCCTCGGCGAGGCGGAACTTCCGCTTGTCCTCCTCGGCATGGCTCTCCGCGTCCTTCCGCATCCGCTCGATCTCGGCCTCGTTGAGGCCGCTCGACTGCTCGATCCGCACCGTCTGCTCCTTGTTGGAGCCCAGATCCTTGGCGCTCACCGACAGGATGCCGTTGGCGTCGATGTCGAACTTGACCTCGATCTGCGGCGTGCCGCGGGGCGCCGGCGGGATGCCCTCCAGGTTGAACTGGCCGAGGAGGCGGTTGTCGCGGGCCATGGGCCGCTCGCCCTGGAACACGCTCACGGTCACCGCCGTCTGCCCGTCGGCCGCCGTGCTGAACACCTGCTTCCGCTCCGTCGGGATCGTGGTGTTCCGCTCCACGAGCTTCGTGAAGATGCCCCCCTCGGTCTCGATGCCCAGCGAGAGCGGCGTGACGTCGAGGAGCAGCACCTCCTGCACGTCGCCGCCGAGCACGCCGCCCTGGATGGCCGCGCCGAGGGCCACGACCTCGTCCGGGTTCACGCCCTTGTGGGGCTCCTTGCCGAACAGCTTCTTCACCAGCTCCTGCACCTTCGGGATGCGGGTGGAGCCACCCACGAGCACCACCTCGTCGATGTCCTTGGGCTCGAGCTTCGCGTCCTTGAGGGCCTGCAGCACCGGACCGCGGCACCGCTCGATGAGCCCGTCGCACATCCGCTCGAACTCCGCGCGGCTGATCGTCATCTGCAGGTGCTTGGGGCCGGAGGCGTCGGCGGTGATGAACGGCAGGTTGATGTCGGAACTCTGGGCCGTGGAGAGCTCTTTCTTGGCCTTCTCGCAGGCCTCCTGCAGCCGCTGCATCGCCATCGCGTCCTTCCGCAGGTCGATGCCCTGCTCCCGCTGGAACTGGTCGGCCACGTGGTTGATGAGCGCCTGGTCGAAGTCGTCGCCGCCGAGGTGCGTGTCGCCGTTGGTGCTCACCACCTGGAACACGCCGTCCTTCGACACGTCGAGGACCGAGACGTCGAACGTGCCGCCGCCGAGGTCGAAGACCACGATCTTCTCGTCCTTCTTCTTCTCCAGGCCGTAGGCCAGGGCCGCGGCCGTCGGCTCGTTGACGATCCGCATCACCTCCAGCCCGGCGATCTGGCCGGCGTCCTTCGTGGCCTGCCGCTGGGCGTCGTTGAAGTAGGCCGGCACGGTGATCACGGCCTTGTTCACCTTGTGTCCGAGGTAGCTCTCGGCGGCCTCCTTGAGCGCCCGCAGCACCTTCGCCGACACTTCGGGGGGCGTGAACGTCTGGTCGCCCGCCTTGACCTTCACGTAGTCCTGCGGGCCGCCCACGACCTCGTAGGGAACCATCTTCTCCTCGGTGGCCACCTCGTTGTGCCGCCGGCCCATGAACCGCTTGATCGAATAGATCGTTCGCTTGGGGTTGGTGACGGCCTGTCGGCGGGCGATGTCGCCCACGAGGGTCTCCCCCTTGTCGTTGAAGGCCACCACGCTCGGCGTGAGGCGGTTGCCCTCCTTGTTGGCGATCACCTTGGGCTCCTTGCCCTCCATGACGGCCACGACCGAGTTGGTGGTGCCGAGGTCGATGCCGATGATCTTTTCGCCCTGCTTGGTAGCCATGGTTGCTGGGTCCTCTCTGTCTCGCGGGGCCGGGGCCGAACGACATTTTTGGCCGGAAGCGACTCGCCGGAAGGAGGATGCAAAGGCCGTGCCAGCCTGCGGTGGCGGGGCCGGCCCCGGGCGATTGGCCGTATTTACGCCGCGGTTCGGCAGGGTAGAGTTGAGCGGCGTTTTCCGGGGTGTATGCGGGGCTGCCATTTTGGCCGTCTCGCCATGCCCGCCTCGATGACCGACGGCAGCGCCCCGCCCCCGCCCAGCGAACCCATGGCCAAGACACCCCGCACCCCGCCCGACGTGGCCACCGGCAAGGCCGGTGGGCTCGCCGCCCTGCGGGCGCAGATCGATCGCATCGACCGGGAACTCGTCGGCCTGATGAACGAGCGGGCGGAGGTGGCCAGGCGGATCGGCCACCTCAAGAAATCCTCGGGCCAGGAGACGTACGACCCGTCCCGTGAGGAGGTCGTGCTGGAGCGGGTCACGGCTTCGAACCAGGGCCCGCTGTCGGGCGATAGCCTGAAGGCGATCTACCGCGAGCTGATCTCGGGCTCGCGGGCCATCGAGCAGCCGCTGCGGGTGGCCTACCTCGGGCCGGCCTGGACCTACAGCCACCTCGCGGCCCTGCATCGCTTCGGCAGCTCGGTCGATTTCGTGCCGGTGGCGAGCATCTCCGCCGCCTTCGAGGAGGTGCACGCCGGCCACTCCCACTACGGCGTCGTGCCGCTGGAGAACTCCACCGACGGCCGGATCGCCGACACGCTCGACAACTTCTCCCGGCTGCCCGTGAAGATCTGCGCCGAGGTGCCGCTGCGGATCCACCACACGCTCCTGGCTGCCTGCGACCGCTCGTCGATCCGGGAGGTCTACAGCCGGCCCCAGGCCCTGTCGCAGTGCCGCAACTGGCTGGCGCGGCACCTGCCCGCCGCCCGGCTCGTCGAGGTGACCAGCACGAGCGTGGCCGCCGACCACGCCGCCCGGACGCCGCACGCGGCCGCCATCGCCAGCCGCCAGGCCGGCGTGCACCACGGCCTCGACGTGCTGGCCGAGAAGATCGAGGACGTCGCCGGCAACACGACCCGGTTCGCCGTCATCGGCCATGCCGACGCCAACCGCACCGGCAACGACAAGACGTCGGTGATGTTCGAGATCGAGCACCGCCCGGGCGGCCTGGCCGACGCGCTCTCGATTCCCAAGAAGCAGCGTCTGAATCTGACCTGGATCGAGTCGTTCCCGCTGCCCGGCCAGGATCGCGGCTACGTGTTCTTCGTGGAGATGGAGGGGCACCGCACCGATCTGCGGGTCCGCCGGGCCATCGCCGCCCTGGAGCGGCGCTGCAAGCGGGTGGTCATCCTCGGCTCCTACGCGGCGGCCGCCGCCGTCGGGTAGATTCGGCCACGTCCCCTTCGCACCAGGAGTGCCCATGCCCCGCAGGAAGATCGTCGCCGGCAACTGGAAGATGAACCTCGACCGCCGCGCGGCCCGCGACCTGACGGCCGCCGTGGCGGCCCGCCGCGCGGAGGCGGGCGCCGTGGAACTCGTCCTCTGCCCGCCCGCCGTGTACGTCGAGACGGTGGCCGCGACCCTCGCCGCCGCCCCCGCCGACATCGGCCTCGGCGGACAGAACGCCCACGACAAGGCGAGCGGCGCCTTCACCGGAGAGGTGGCCCCGGCGATGCTCGTGGATCTCGGCTGTCGCTACGTGATCCTCGGCCACTCCGAGCGCCGCACGCTGTGCGGCGAGACCGACGCCGCGGTGAACGCCAAGACCAGGGCGGCGCTCGCCGCCGGACTGACGCCGATCGTCTGCGTGGGCGAGACGCTCCAGGAACGGGAGGCCGGCCGGACCGCCGCGGTGGTGACGACCCAGGTGCAGGGCTCGCTCGCCGGCATCCCGGCGACGGACCTCGACAAGATCGTGGTCGCCTACGAGCCGGTGTGGGCGATCGGCACCGGCCGGGTGGCCACGCCGCAGCAGGCGCAGGAGGTTCACGGCCTGATCCGCGGGCTGCTCGCCGGGCTCGCGTCGCCGGAAGTCGCCGGCCGCATCCGCATCCAGTACGGCGGCAGCGTCAAGCCCGACAACGCCGCCGACCTCGCCGCCCAGCCCGACATCGACGGCGCCCTGGTGGGCGGGGCGAGCCTGAAGGCCGACGACTTCCTGGGCATCGCCCGGGCGTTCACGGGCTGACGCGGCCCGGCTCTCGATGGTGGGCACGCGGACGCCCGCACGCCGCCGGGCGAGCGTCAGCCGCAGGCCATGCCCGGCCGGGGTAGGCCGGGCAGCGGTCGTCGGGTAACCTGATCGGCCCTGTCGTCATCCCGGACCCGAGAGATTTCCGTCCCCCATGACCGCCTTCATCCGTTTCCTGCTCGGCTTCTCCCTCGTCATCACGGCGCTGTTCCTCATCCTCCTCGTCCTCATCCAGCGGGGTCGCGGCGGCGGCCTGGCCGGGGCGTTCGGCGGGGCGGGCGGCCAGAGCGCCTTCGGCACCAAGGCCGGCGACGTGTTCACGAAGATCACCGTGGCCGTGGCGGGCTTCTGGATCCTGCTGTGCATCCTCGCGATCAACTTGCTCGGTCGGCCGACGTCGCTCATCAGCGAGGGCCTCGGCGGCGCGGCTCCCCCGCCGGGCGCCCCGGTCGCTCCGGGCGGCGGCCCGGCCACGCCGCCCGTCAATCAGCCCGCCACGCCGCCGG
>Ga0315903_10007924_pt1 | contig 13192 bp, 9 predicted proteins | sample LakEriMetagenome_7_FD_203524 | JGI IMG/M metagenome (GOLD analysis project Ga0315903, IMG submission 203524) | Freshwater fungal communities from buoy surface, Lake Erie, Ohio, United States - Buoy 2 MA119 | ecosystem: Environmental > Aquatic > Freshwater > Lake | place: USA: Lake Erie, Ohio...
CCGTGGAGTGCCAATTCGCACGCTCGTCAAGAGAGCCTGGTCCTGCTCACCAACACTCCTTCCCATCCCAAACTCAGGAAAGCGGTCGCGTCGATGTCGTACGCTAAGATAACTGAAACCTGTTTAAGGGACCGGGAACACTCGGACAAGCCGGTTCTTGGACGCGCGCATTCCGGCTGGGGGCACCCTTGCCAGTTTCTATCCCGCTGTCGAGAATCTCGCCGGGGCGTTCTGCGTTGGTCGGATGATTCCAGGAGTTCCATGTTCCACCCCTTCGCCGTTCGCCGCCTGATCTTGCTCGGGTGTCTCGTCGCCCCCGCATCGATGCTGGGCGTGGGCTGTGACCCGCGGGTCAAGCCCCCGGTGCCGCCGGTGGCTCAGGCCCCAATCTCTGCTGGTGAGATTGCTAAAAGTGCCGGCCTGTCACCGGGCGGAACTGGCGACACGATCGATGCCCTGCGTGATGTGGCCGAGGCGTCGGGGCTGCAATTCACTCCGACTGGCCAGCCCGCCGCCGGGTATTTCATGCCCGAGATCATGGGAGCGGGGGCGGGGTTTCTCGACTACGACAGCGATGGCCTGCTCGACGTAGTCCTCATCGAGGCGACCTGGGACGCTCAGACCCAGCAGCGGCGCAGTCGAGCCCGCCTGTTCCAGCAGTTCGCCCCCACTCAGTTTCGGGATCGCACTGAAGTCGCCGGCCTCGATTGGTTCGACAGCTATGGCGTGGGATTGGCCATTGGCGATATCGATGCCGACGGGGATCCCGATCTGTACCTCACGGCGTTTGGCCCAGATCAGTTCTTCCTCAACAACGGGGATGGGACGTTTCAGCAGGCCAACGACTGGTTCGATCAACCGAATCCCCGCTGGGCGACCGCTGCGTCGTTTGTCGATTTCGACGGCGACGGACTGCTCGACCTGCACGTCTTGAATTATCTCGACTACTACCCCTCGGCCATCTGCGAAGACAACCGGCAACGCCCCGATTACTGTGGACCGAGGTCGTTTCCCGGCACTCTCGGTAAGCATTACCGCAACAGTGGGGAAAAACCGGCCGAGGGGGCCGCGATGCTCGACCACACAGCCCGCGTTGGGCTGACCGGGCCCGCCGGGCCCGGATTGGGGCTGATCTGCCGCGACTTTGATGGCGATCGCCGGCCCGACATTTACGCCGCATACGACCAAAGCCCCAACCCGCTGTGGCTGCAACAAGAGGGGGGGCAGTTCGTTGACGATGGGGTGGCCCGGGGAGTGGCGACCAGTGGGCTGGGGCAGCCGCAGGCCAGCATGGGCGTCGCTTGGGGTGACTTCAACGGGGACGGTTGGACAGACCTGTTTATCACGAACATTCGGGGAGAGATCAACACGCTGTACCACGGCAGCGAAACGGGGTCGTTCCGCGATGCGACCGCACAATCGGGGATGACCACCGACAGCCTGACGCGGACCGGCTTTGGCGTGTCGGCCTTCGACTTCGAACTCGATGGCGACCTCGACCTGGCGGTCGTGAACGGCCGGGTAAAACGCGATGTTCCGCTTCCGTTCACTGACACGCCCAACTTCTGGAGCGACTACGCCGAGCCCAACCAGTTGTTTCTCAACGATGGCCGCGGGAAGTTCATGGTGCGGCCCCAGGCGGGGCTGTATGCCATGCGGGCCGAGGTAACCCGGGCCCTGGCGGTCGCCGACTTCGACAACGATGGCGATCTCGATCTCCTCACCACTGGCTGTGGGGGGCCGGTGCGACTGTGGCGGAACGACGCCCCCCGCGAAGGAACCTGGCTGCGAGTGAGACTGATCGATGCCCGGGGGCCGCGCGACGGTGTGGGAGCGAAGATCACGGTGCGAACCGGGGACCGCGTGCAGGTGCGTGAAGTCAATCCGTCGGCGAGCTACCTCTCAAGCCACGACCCGCGAGCCCACTTTGGCCTGGGAAGTGTCACCACCTACGACCAGTTGACGGTCGAGTGGGCGGATGGAACTCTCTGGCAAGACGCCGGGGGGCAGGTCGATCGCGAGGTGGTGGTGCACCGCTAGGCGACACCCGAGCCGGGGTCGCTGGTGTGTGCGCAGCCGCTGCCCACGGTAAGCGGCGTGTGTTTGACTCGGCTTGGGCGATCGGCGTACGATGAAATCGTGCCGGTTGTCATGGGAACTCGCCTGTCACTCGAACACGGGCGGCACAAGATCCTGGTCAGCACGGGATCTTGTGGGGCTTTCCCGGCCCCGGTCCTCGCCTGCTGAGGACCCCGAGCGCAACCTGCCGCACTCCTCCCGCGACATTCGTCCGAGTGCTTGAAAGGTTTCCATGCACGGAGAGCTGGTACCCGTTGGTGGTGGAGATCCTGTGCCCCTGGTCCGCACGCGGCTGGTGGTGGGTCGCCGGGAGGGCTGCGACATCCTGCTGGAGTTCGGGAATGTCTCCAGTCGACACTGCGAGCTGTCGCTGATCGACGGATACTGGCAGGTGAACGACCTGGGCAGCAGCAACGGGACGAAGGTGAACGGCGTGAGGGTCAAGCGGTCGTGGGTGTTGCCTGGCGAAGAGCTGGCCGTTGCCAAGCACCGTTTCCTGGTGGAGTACGACCCCCCTGCCGGGTCGCAGCCTCCGCCGCCGCTCGATACGGCCGAAGATCTGCAAATGAGCCTGCTGGAGAAGGCGGGGCTGGCCCGTCCCGAACGGCGACCCCAGCCCGCCCCGCAGAACCCCAAGCCGCGTCCGGGCGCGACGGGCAATCCCGCGCCGGGCCGCCCCACTACCCCTGAGGACGAGGCCTTCCGGTGGCTGCAATCCGACGATGAGTAAACGCAAATCGCGGGTCCCTCTGCGAAAAAACCGTGAACAGGCGCAGCGGTTTCGCAATCTCAAGCCGCTGGATGAGGCCCGCCTCGACGATCTCGCCGCCGATCAGCGGATCTCGGGCAAAGGGGGACTCAGTCGGCACCGCACCATCCTGGTGACCGAAGACGACCCGAACCTGCGGGCGATCGACACCACGGGACTGCTGGCGGGCCGGGTGTTGAGCCCGCGCGGAGCGGGGTGCCTGGTCGACCTGGGCCAGGGACGCGAGCTGGAGTGTTCGGTCAGGCAGGTGCTGAAAGACATGGCGGTCGAGGGACGTACCGTGGTCGCCGCTGGGGACCGGGTGCTGGTCCGCCCGGTCGATGACAGGCAGGGAGTGATCGAACGGGTGGAACCCCGGGGCGGGGTACTGGCCCGCAAGATTCGCAACCGCAAACATGTGCTGGTGGCGAATGTCGACCAGGTGCTGATCGTGGCGTCGGTGGCCCAGCCCAAGCTGAAGCCCAGCCTGATTGACCGCTACCTGATTGGGGCCCACGCCGGGGGTTTGCGGCCTATCATCTGCCTCAACAAGATCGACCTGGTCGAACTCGCCGATCTGCAACCGGTGCTGGGCGTGTACGCGCAGTTGGGCTACGAGATTCTCCCCGTCAGCACCCGCAGCGGACAGGGGCTCGAGCGGTTGCAGGCGCTGCTCCGGGATCGGGCGACCGCCCTGGCGGGTCAGAGCGGCGTGGGGAAGTCCTCACTGATCAACGCCGTCGAACCGGGGCTGCAACTGCGGACTCACGAGGTCACCACCGAAACGGGCAAGGGGCAGCACACCACGACCAGTGCCCGGCTCTGGCCACTCTCGCGGGGGGGCTGGGTGGTCGATACACCGGGCATCCGGCAGCTGGAGTTGTGGGACGTCCCCGCCGCCGAAGTCGGAGCGCACTTCCCCGAGTTCCACCCCTTTCTGCGGTTCTGCCGGTTCGCCAGTTGCTCGCATTTGCATGAAGCCGAATGCGGTGTGAAGCAGGCGGTGACCCGCGGCCAGATTGCCCGCCAGCGCTTCGCCAGCTATTGCCGGATCCGGCTGGGCGATGGCGATGAGCCGTGGTAAGACGGGGATTCGCCCCGGAGGGTGACGCCGCACTGTTGACGCCTGGTCCCACTGCGGGACAGTGACGTGGCGGTTCCGTGAAGCTGCAGCACCAGGGGTTGGGGTCACCGGCCCAGAGCCAAGCACCGCGCGGGTTTCCAGGGTGGCTTCCCGCGGGTGTTGATCCACGGATTGTTTGCGACCAGCAGGAGGGTCGTGTAGCCTTGAGCGACTGTTTCGCCCCGGTGGGCGACCACTCTCTCAACCATTCTCGATTCGCTCTCTGATCGCGGTTTTTCCCGGGCACGTCTCCCGGCGTGTGCGCTGCTCCCAGTTCGAGGTCCCTATGCGCGGTTTGCAGTTTCAACAGGTTCCCGGCCTCGCCCACGACATCTCCGTCGGGCCTGATGGAACCCCGTGGGTCATTGGCACCCAGCCCCGAGGCAACCAGGGGAACTTCGGAATCCTGTTCTGGAATGGTCGTAACTGGGCCGACACCGGGGGAGGTGGACTCCGCATCGCGGGAGGCCCCAACGGGACCGCCTGCACCTGTAACTCGGCGGGAACCATTCACCTTTGGGAACGCGGCGCCTGGTCTCCCGCCATGCCCGGGGGAGCCATCGATGTGACTGTCGGCCCGTCGGGACAGATCTGCATCCTCGGGAACGAACAGGTCTCGCAGCAGGGTGATTACGGACTCTGGCACTGGTCGGGGCAACAATGGACCCCCTTGGGCGGTGGTGGCGTTCGACTGGCGATGGCTTCCGACGGTGCTGTCTGGGTGCTGAACTCCAACGGGGAAATCTGGGTCTACGCCCGGCAAACGTGGAACGGCCCGCTCCCCGGGGGGGGAATTGACATCGGGACCGGGGCCGATGGCTCGGTCTGGCTGATCGGCACGAACCAGGTCAGTCCGACGGGAGACCGCGGCCTGTACCGCTGGAACGGGCAGGATTGGGCTCCCACCGGGGGAGGCGGCCTCAACGTCTCCGCTGGCCCCGATGGTCGCCCCTGGGTCACCAACGCCAACACCGAAATCTACTGCGGTCGCTGATCGCCCGCTGCGAGCCCCATGCATGCCAGCACTTCCCCTGCTCCGCGTCAAACGGCGGCAGGAGGGGCTCGACACTCAAAAGTGGTGTCCCCGGACCTGGCGCCCCCTCAGTCTGAGTGATCGGAATCTCCGATAGCCCGACGAGTGGGGCTGGACTGAACAGCAAGCTGTTCAGTCCGAGTCGGCGGGGACTCTCTTGGCGCAGTGCCGTTTCACCGCATCCAGCGGCCCAGTGACTGATGCACCACGACTGGGCCGAATGGATACGGGCGCAATCGTGCAAAGCGCGGTGTCACTGGGTCGCGCCACTGGTTGAGGGTCTTTTTGAGCCCATGCGGGGTTACGGTTCAGGGGCCGACGGGTCCACACTCGATGGTGCGGCACCGGTCCACTGACTCGCTCCAACAACCTCAGCCGAACAACCGCGTCAGGGGGGTGCCGTTTTCGACCAGCGACACCGGGCGTCCCTGTTGGTCGAGAATTCGCGACTCGGGATCAATTCCAAGACCGTGCAGAATGGTCGCTGCCAGGTCTTCGGGCGAAACTCCGTTTTCCAGCGGATACGCCGCGTCGCGGTCCGAGCGGCCCCACAGGACGCCGCCACGAATGCCTCCCCCGGCCAGGAGAGCCGGGAAACAGTAGCTCCAGTGGTCGCGGCCCCAGTTGGCTTTACCCACGGGGGTCCGCCCCATCTCGCCCACGCAGACCACCAGGGTCTCGTCAAGCAGTCCACGGTCTTCCATGTCGAGCAGCAACGCCGACAAGGTCTGGTCGAGACCGGGGAGCAGGTGCTTGTCGACATCGTGGTTGTGAATGTGGCTGTCCCAGCTGTAACCGTCGGGACAATCCCACAGCAGGGTCACAAACCGAGCTCCCGCCTCAAGCATCCTCCGGGCGACCACTGCGGATTGCCCAAACAGGTGCCGGCCATAGCGGTCGCGGAGGGCCGCCGACTCTTGCCGGATGTCGAGCGCGTCGCGGAGCGCCTGCGAAGTGGCCAGCGTGAAGGCCCGCTCGCGGGTCTGGTCGAACCCGGTCAGCCGCAATGACTGATCGAGTTGCCGCCGCTGGTCGTCCAACTGCTGCAACAGGCCCCTTCGGCCAGCCAGCCGATCGAGCGTGACCTCTGGATTGCCGTCGAGTTCCTTCAGGCGAAACTGCAATTCTTCGTCGGTGCAGTCGCGGAAATAGGGATTGTCGGTCGAATTCTGTTTACGAATCGAAGTAGCGAGGGCGTTGTGTTGCCGCCCCAGCCAACCGGCATACTGCCCCAGACGGTCGTAGCCCTGGATGTGGCCCAGCGGATTGGGGAGGTAGACGTAACCGGGCACATCGCCGGCCCGCCCCGAGCGAACGTCGAGGTAGTCCACCACCGAGCCGAGCGCGGGCCAGTCTTTATCGGTGGCATCCACCCCCGCAGCCCCCCGGGGGACAATTGGCATGGGCCGTCCGGTCTGAATGTAATGACAGGCGTTGTGGTCGTTTTGCGGGTGATTGACCGTGCGGACGACGGCGTAGCGGTCGGAGATCTGCGCCAGTCGGGGCAGTTTCTCGCCCATCAGCAGCCCGGGGGTCTGGCAGGCAATCGGGCGATAGGGACCCCGAATCCGCTCGGCGGCCTCGGGCTTCAGATCGAACGTCTCAAGCTGGCTGGGCCCCCCGAAGAGGAAGACGAACAGCACCGACTTGGCGGTGGCGTGCTGCACCAACCCCGCCTCCTCGGCGGACAGCAGGTGATTGGCCGAAAGCCCCAGCAGACCCGCCCCCCCGGCCCGCAGCACATCCCGCCGACGCCAGCCCGCGCAGGTGGGCTGGCGTGTCCCCAAAATCCGCAGCATGGCTCACCCCGGAAAAAGGAGGGCTCAAACCGGGCTGCTCACCCGGCACAACGACTTCGAAAATATCGGCTTCCAATGGGCCAGACAAGCACAGGTTGTTGCCCAACCAGTGTCACCAGCCCAGGGTGCCCTCCCCTCGTGTTGTGACTCCGGGTGCTGCACGACCGGTCGCCAAAAGTTTCCCGGAGGGCGGGACCGAACCTGGACCACGCCCCCAACGGAACGCCAACCCGTAAAAAGCCACCCGGTTCAGAGCCCATCAACGGCTCAGCCCTTCCGGTTCGCTACTCGCCCTGCCGCGGCACCGTGTGGTTCGGGTTGTGCGGCCCGCCCCACACGGCCCTGCCAGCTGTCCGACACCTCGACCTCAGGTCTGGCCACCCGAACCGTCACGGGCCAGGGCGAACGCTTCGATTTCGATCAGCAGGTCCTCAAATGCAAACCCGGCCACCCGGAAGGAGGTCGAGACCGGTCCGGGAGTCCCGTAAAACTCCCGCTGGACCCGGTCGATGGTTTCCCGCGTCGCGGCGATATGCTTCCAATCCCCTTCCCCGTGGTAATAGATGAAGAGCTTGATCACATCGCGCTCGTCGAGCCCCCCTTCGGCCAGCACATTGTGAATGAACTGGAACACATTGCGGGTCTGCGTTTCCATATCGTGCCCGACCGCGCGGGCCCGGTTGTCGGCGGAGATCTGCCCGCCAATGAAGGCATACGGCCCAATCCGCCAGCCTTGTGTGAACTGCGTGTTCGGAATGCTCCAATCCCAGTGATTCGCCGGCTGCAGTCGCTGTTTGTCTGCGCCGAGAGCCCCAATTCCCTCCACCTGGATCAATTCGGCGGTCTGTGGGAAGCCCTGGATCCGTAATCCGGCCCCGGCCGCCGAGGGAATCGACATGTACCGTCGGCGGACGTTGGTCATTTTCTCCCAGTAATCGGTCACTTCGCGTCCTTGGCCGAAGAAGCGGAAGTAGGTGTTCTGCTTCATCAGGCTGTGGCGATCTCCCCCGCCGGCCCGCAGCAGCGTGTCGAGATTGCGGAAGGCGTGATCGGTCTGAATCTCGATGTCCCCTTCGCCCAGCACCCGGCCGGCTTCATCGACCGACCGCTGTCCGCTGAGGAACAGGAGCCGACCAACCTTCCAGCCCTGCACGAAGGGACCAGGTCGACTCCAACTCCAGTGCCCCGAGGGATCCAGCCGTTCACGCGGTTCATTCACCACCGCCCAGGCGTCGAGTTGAATCAAGGCCCCCTCGACATCGAGCCCAACGCGGATCTCGGTGGTCGTCGGCCCCGGATTCGGGAAGTATCCGAAGCGGACCGCATCGATCTCGGCCAGGGCGGCGTCGGCATGCGCCGCGGCGACGGAGTAACAGATCGTGTGCTTGACCACATCGGCGAGCGTCGCCCCGGCCCGCTCCAGCACCCGCCTCAGGGTGTCGAACACAAACCGGGTCTGACCGGCAAGATCGTGGGCGACAAGGCGGCCCTCGGCATCGACCGGCAGCAGGCTTCCCACCAGGATCAGGTTCCCCACTCGCACGGCGGCGGCCCCCTGGGGCCGGACGGAGCCTCCCTCGGCGGGCCATTCAATGAACTGCGTCTGCATGGGCATGGGCTCTCTCGACTTGGTGAGGGATGGGCGGCCGAATATCTCGCACGAGCGTTGCGGCGGGAATGGTAAACAGGGGTTGCTCCGGAGGGGAGGGACAGCCCCTCACGAATTCCTCCGTTCAGGCACGCGGAGCGGTTCGCGCTGACCAACCCAGCGCCGTCGCCTGGTGTGAATCTGATGGCGGTTAAGCTCTTTCCCCCTCCGTCGTGCCGTCGTTGTCCCGAGCGGCCTCGGCTTCGAACCTTCGCATGCGCGTCAGCGCTCCGTGCGGTCTTTCCATTCGCCCCGCTGCTCGAAAGCGAGAGGGGGCACCGCACCGGCCCGCAGTCCACCCACGAGGGAGCACACCCGCGGCGGCTGCCCCCCCCCCGCCCCCGACGACGGCACACGATTCGAGACGCCTCACCGTGGCAGACCAGCCGCAGTTGCGGACGAGGGCGACTGGCACGTGAGTCGCCACAATCCTGCCGGTCTACCGATCGGCGTGTTGCGGCGGCGACCAAATAAAGCCGCTCGAGATGGGCCCACCCTGCCGGGGCGAATCTCTCGGCGAACCTGTGTGTGTCCCACTTTTCAGTCGCCCCGCGCACTCGATACGATCAGCCGCAGTGACGGATCGGTTTCGTGCCGGCTTGCCAATCGCGGCTGACCAGCGGAGCAACGTCGGTGACACAGCCGCAACTTTCAGCGGTGTCGGGACGGGCAGTGGCTTCGGGTCGGGCAGCGATCTGGGGTTGGAGACCTGCCGATGGTGCTGTCCGTTACCGATAGTCGCTGTCTGTACCACCTGCTCGATTTGTTGTCCGGAGTCACTCGCTCCTGCCACCCTTCCGCCGCACCGCGTCTCCCGCGTTTCTCTCTTCCACCACTTCTCCCACCGCATGCAACTCCGCCCGCTTGGCACCTCTGGCCTGCTGGTCTCTCCGATCTGCCTGGGGACGATGACCTTCGGTTCTCCGGTCGAAGGCCCCGCCGCCGAGGGGCTCATTCACGCCGCACTCGACCTGGGAATTAACTTCATCGACACGGCGAATGTCTACGAAGGCTACCGCCGCTTCCTGGGCAGTCCGGGGGGAGTCGCCGAGGAGATTGTGGGGCGGGCGCTGAAGGGCCGGCGCGACAAGGCGATTCTGGCGACCAAGGTGGGGGCTCCCGTCGGACCCGGTCCCCAGGATCGCGGCCTCTCACCCGTGCATGTGCTCCGTGAGGTCGACCGCAGCCTGCAGCGGCTGCAGACCGACACCATCGATCTCTATATTGCCCACTGGCCCGATCGGGAAGTTCCCCTCGAGACCACGCTCGCCGCGATGGACGTCGCCGTAAGGCAGGGAAAGATCCGCTGTTTCGGAGTGTCAAATCACGCGGCGTGGCAGATGGCCGAACTGCGGGCTCTCGCCGACCGAGGGCTGGGCCCCAAACTGGTGTCGTCGCAAATTCCCTTCAGCCTGCTGCGACGGGAGTTCCAGCACGACCTGGACTATTGTCGCCAGCGGGGCATTGGCGTAACCCCCTACCAGGTGCTGCAGGGGGGACTGCTGACGGGCAAGTACCACCGTGGGTCACACCCACCGGTCGATTCGCGACTGGCTGAAAAACCCGAATGGATGTGGAAGACCGACGACGCCCTGTTCGATCGGCTCGACGCCCTGCGGCAGCTGGCCGCCGAGGCGGGTGTCGACCAGGCGGGGTATGCCCTGGCCTGGGCGCTCACACAACCGGCGATGTCGTCGCTGATTGTCGGGGTCAAGACTCGTGCCCAGATCGAGCAGGCAATTGCGGCCGCCAGCCTCGCCATCTCCCCAGAGCACTTCGCCAGGATCGATCAAGCCTTTCCGGGCCCCTGGAAACAACCCGACCCTCTGCGGGGTTGAGGACAGGAGCTGGCTGATTCACTCTGCCCTCAAAGGCCCCTCGAATCGCCGGTCCTCCTGGCTGCTGAACAGACCGCCCCTCCCCTGCTCTTTCGTCGACTTCCACCCGCTTCCCCCCAGTCAACACCCCGTTCGTCCGCCATGAAAATCAAGCACGTTGAAATCATCCCGCTGGTCGGCGCCACCGTGGACGGAGGCTGGCCGCAGGGGCACGAGAAGAAAGAGAACCTCCACACGCTGCTCGAAGTGGTGACCGACGAGGGACTGACCGGTGTCGGCAGCGTCTTCACTTCCGGGGCGCTGGTCGAGGGAGCCTTGGGGCTGTTGTGGCCGCTGCTGAAAGACGAGTCGGCGGTCGAGCCCGAACGCGTCACCGAAAAACTGCGGCAGTCGAGCTTCTGGCAGGGCCGCGGCGGATCGGTCGAACACGCCATCAGTGGCATCGACATCGCCCTGTGGGACCTGTTCGGAAAGGCGTGCGGTCAGCCTGTCTCCCGACTGCTGGGGGGCAATTACCGCGACCGCATCAAGCCGTACGGGTCGATCCTGTTCGACGAGCCCGACGCCCTGCGGTCGATGCTCGAGTCGGTGGTTTCCCGCGGCTTCAAGGCGATCAAGATGGGCTGGCGGCCGTTCGGCCGCCGCAGCCGCAAGTTCGATGAACTGCTCATCCAGACCGCCCGCAAGACGGTAGGGCCCGACATTGAACTGATGGTCGACGCCGGGGGGAGCGAGCAGTTCTGGCCGCACGGTCTGAACTGGGCCCGCGAGACGGCGAAGATGCTGGCCAGCTACGACATCACCTGGTTCGAAGAAGCGTTGCCCCCGGATGACATTGAGGGCTACATCGAATTGACCCGGCAATCGCCCGTGCCCATTGCAACGGGCGAGGTGCTGACGCGCCGGCAGTCGTTCCTGCCGTGGATCGAGCGCCGGGCGGTGGACATCATTCAGCCAGACTGCACCAAGAACGGGGGTCTGTCGGAGTCGCGACGGATCGCGTGGAGCGCGTTCGACCACAACGTGCTGATGGTCCCGCATGGCTGGAACACGGCAGTCGGGGTGGCCGCCGACCTGCAACTGGCGGCCGCCCAACCTGTAGCCCGCTACGTCGAATACCTGACCCCCTGCGACTACATCGAGCAACTGACGACCGAACCGTTCCAGCTCGACGCCGAGGGCTTTCTCAAGATTCCGCAGAAACCGGGGCTGGGAATCGAGTTGGACCACGACCGGCTGAAGAAATTCCGGGTGACATGAACGTCTGGCACGGGTGGGATCAAGGCGTCGTCCGCGGCGGGCTGGTCTCGATTGGCAATTTCGACGGTGTGCACCGCGGCCATCAGCGGATGCTGTCCACGCTCCGTGAGCGGGGGGCTGATCTGGGTGTCCCCACACTGGCGGTCACCTTTGACCCACATCCCACCGAGCTGCTGCGCCCCGGCCAGGCACCGCAGCAGCTCACCACGCTCGGTACCCGGCTGGAGCGGATCGCCCGCGTGGGGGTCTCCGACACGCTGGTGCTCCGTCCCGAGCCAACCCTGCTGCAGATGTCGCCCCGCGAATTCTTCGACGAGGTGCTGTGCCGCGTGCTGGACACGCGGGGAGTCGTCGAGGGAGAAAACTTCCGCTTCGGGCGCGGCCGGGCGGGAGGGGTCGCCGAACTCGCCGAGTGGTGCCAGGCCGCCGGGCTCGAGTGCCACGTCGTCCCTCCCGTGCTGAGCGATGGCTGGCAGGTCTCTTCGTCGGCGATCCGGCAATCGATCGCGGCGGGCGAGGTGACGCGGGCTGCGGAGCTCCTGGGGCAGCCTCACCAGGCCGAGGGGTTTGTCGAGCACGGTGCCGCGCGGGGCCGCCTGCTGGGCTTCCCCACGCTCAACCTGGGCCAGGTCAAGACCCTGCTGCCTGCCGAAGGGGTATATGCGGGACGCGCCCGAACCACCGCGGGAGCTTACCCGGCAGCGATTAACCTGGGGCCGAACCCGACCTTCGGAGAAGCCACCCGCAAATTCGAAGCGCACCTGCTGGACTTCCAGGGCGATCTCTACGATCAGCCGGTGACGATCGAGTTTCTCACCCGCCTCCGTGCGACCCGTCCCTTCGCGGGGAAGGACGAGCTGATCGCGCAATTGCAGCAGGACATCACCGACACCCGCTCGGCTGTGGCGGGTTGGCGGGCCAACCCATGAGCCAGGCCAAGACACCTGCGGGACCGGGCGTCGATGCGAAGCCTGCGGGCGCCCGTTGGCTGCCGGCGAGAGCGGTGCCTGCCACACCCCCCTCGAATGCCCGGCCCGCCTGATGAACCAATCAGCCCACCGCGGAATTCTCGCCGGCGTGTTGGGGCTGACGTGCCTGGCACTGCTGGTGAGGCTGCCCGGACTGGGTCGAACATTCTGGCTCGATGAATACGCCACTGCCTGGGTCGTTCAGGGACCTTGGTCGGAAGTCCCGGCGCGGGCCGCGCTCAACAATCAGCCGCCGCTGTACTTTGCGCTCACCTGGTGGGTGGCGCGGGGGGTGGGGTATCACGAAGCGGGGCTGCGGCTGGTTTCTCTGCTGGCGGGTGTCGGGCTGGTGCCCGCAGCCTGGTGGCTGGCCCGCCAACTGGGGCTGACCAGTGCCGGTGCCCTGCTTTCGGCTGCGCTCGTCGCGGTGGATCGGCACTGCGTCGCCATGTCACTGGAAGTCCGGCCCTACGCCTGTGTGCAACTGCTGGCCGCCTTGCAATTGGCGCTGTTTGCGAAGCTGCTGCGTCACACGACAACACCCATTGGGGCGCCCCTCGAACGTGACCTGGCCTGTTCCCAAAGTCCTCAGACGTGGGTCTGGGTCGGCTGGATCTGCTCCTCGGCCCTGCTGTTGTACCTGCACTTTCTGGCGGGCTTGATCCTGATCCCCCAGGTGGCGTGGGTGCTGCTGCT
>Ga0315903_10007926_pt1 | contig 13188 bp, 11 predicted proteins | sample LakEriMetagenome_7_FD_203524 | JGI IMG/M metagenome (GOLD analysis project Ga0315903, IMG submission 203524) | Freshwater fungal communities from buoy surface, Lake Erie, Ohio, United States - Buoy 2 MA119 | ecosystem: Environmental > Aquatic > Freshwater > Lake | place: USA: Lake Erie, Ohio...
GAAACAAATGAATTACCCATTGCTTTTTTAATAAACAAAGAGGGAAGAAAGTATAAATTTAGTGAAACTTCTGCTGAATTTATAGAAGAAATACCAAAGCTGTCTAGTCTCGATGAACTGATAAGTATTTTTGATATTGATAAAAAATTTAAAAAAGAGTTAGAGCAATCAAAGAAGGATTTAGATGAAACTAAAAAGAAGTTAAAAAAATTACAGGAAGATCTAGAACAATTTCAGGAGTTATCTAAACCTGAGGATTTTTTCAGAGATAAATTAACCGAGGAGGATCTTGAGATTCCAATCTTAGGTGAGGACCAAAAATATAAAAAGGATGTTGCTTAAATGATACCAGAATTAAGAAAATCCATTGATGCAAAAAAATATTATAGGCCACCAATAATAAAATTATCTAAGAAAACTAAAAGAAAAGTAGCAAATATTGAACTATTTATTTTAGAATTATTTGAAAAAGTTTATTCTTTCTTAACTTTATCCTTAATCCGAAAATCAATTGATAACTTTCTTTTTATGAGAAGATTACATCTCACTAAATTTTTTGAGAAAAAAAATAAAGTCGATCGTAAAGCTGAGAAGTGGGCAAAACAAAACAAATGGTTTGGAAAAGATATGCCAATGACTTACACTGCATTTGATATTCACAAAAAATTAGTTGATGAAGAGGGCATTAATCCTAAGTCAGATAAATATTACGAGGAATTAGATAAAAGAATTTATACTGAATTTCCAGACAAAATAAAAAAATATTTCTCGAGTAATAATTAGATGAGCAAAAAAATTAATTTAGATCAAGGAACTGATTTACCAGAGAAATTTATTTTAACAGATGAATTTAAAAAACTTTATGACAAAATTGAAAATACTGACGCAAATTTATTCATCACAGGAAAAGCTGGATGTGGAAAGTCTACGTTACTTGAATATTTTAGACAAAATACAAATAAAAATTACGCAATTGTAGCTCCTACGGGTCTTACAGCAATTAAAGCAAGGGGAATGACAATTCATTCTTTTTTTAAGTTACCACCAAGATTTATTCAAAAGCAAGACGTCAAAATGATGAAGGATCCAGCGGTATTAAAAAAACTTGATATTTTATTGATAGATGAATGTTCAATGATGAGAGCAGATATTTTAGATGGCATAGATGAGTCTTTAAGAAAAAATAGAGGAAGTAAAAAAATTTTTGGTGGTGTTCAAATTATTTTATTTGGTGATTTATTACAACTTGCCCCTGTTGTTAGTTCAACTGAGGAAGGTTCAGTAAAAGAAATTTATTCAGAAGGTAGTTATTTTTTTAATGCTAATGTTTTTGAAAAAGCCCAGTTCCAAACTAATGAATTAACTAAAATTTTTAGACAATCTGATGAAGAATTTATAAATTTATTAAATAAATTTAGAATAGCTAAAATTGATGAAAAAGATCTCTCTTTAATTAATGAAAGGTTTCAAGGTGAAGATTTTGAGCCTCCTGAAGGAGTAATAATGTTAGCAACAAGAAATGATAAAGTTGATCGAATTAACAATTCTAAATTAAATGAGATTGACACAAAGTTATTCGAATATGAAGCTGACATAAAAGGAACATTTAAAGAAAGTGAATATCCAGCCCCAAAAACTTTAAAATTAAAAGTTGGTGCTCAAGTTATGCTTACTAAAAATGATACAAATAGTGAGCCAAGAAAATGGGTTAATGGAACTTTAGCAACAATCCATGAATTAAAATCGGATTATATTAAAGTTAAAATAAAAGATAAAATTTTTACTGTTGGAAAAAACAGGTGGGAAAAATACGACTATAAGATTGATGGTGGCTCAATAACTCATAAAGTTGTAGCTACTTTTTTACAATATCCGCTAAAATTAGCTTGGGCTTCAACAATTCACAAATGTCAGGGACAAACTTTTGATAAAGTAGCTATAGATTTTGATAGTGGTTCATTTGCTCATGGACAAACATATGTAGCTTTGAGTAGAGCAAGATCAATAGAGGGAATATACTTAATGAGAGAAATTACCTTTAAAGACTTGATATTTGATAATAAAGTTTTTAACTTTTTAGGTACTGAATTAGAAAAGAAATATATGGATGAAATTGATAATAAAAAAAATATCAAAAAAGTAACTTCTTCTAAAAAAATTGAACAGCCTGTAAGCGATATAGAAACTGTAGAGTGGTCTAAAGAAGACGATAAAAAACTTATTATGCTATATAAAAAAAATGTACCAGAGCATGCATTGGCAAACATTTTTAAAAAAAGAAGAACTGAAATAAGAGCAAGGATTCTTAAATTATTAGGTTGATTTATAATTTTTCAAGAATTTTTTCTAAATTTTTAAAATATGAATAAGGTGCAGATAAAGTGTCCTCACCACCACCACCACCTCTACTAAAACTCCAGCTTACACCTTTTAAAAAATCATCAATCCATATAGAATCCCATTGAAGAAATTTTCGTTGCTCACGGTCTTCTATTTGTCGAACGTTGTAAAGAATTGTAAAATTAATTTTTTTTAATAAATATAAATACCAAAGCAATCTTCTAGAATCCCATCCATATTGCCAGTAAATTTCTTCATTTAATTTTTTATTTTTATTAGGTGTTTTTTCTTTAATTTCTACAAGAATAATTTTATTATTTTTTACTATAAAACCATCAAGATCTAAGATTTGCCTCCCTCTCGCTTGACGCAAAATATGATCTAAAAAATATCTGGTAGCATATATTTTTTTTAATGTAGTATTTTCATATTCTAAAAAATATTTAAATTTTTCTTCTCCTCTTAATTTATAAATACTAGATTTTTTTTCAGGTTTTTCAAAATTATCTAATATAATTTTAAAATCTTGTACTTTAGAAGTTATAAATTTATCTTCTTGAAAAACATAAAAATCAAAATTGGGTTTTAAAATATTTGTTTTTATTTCTTTTTTATCGTTATCCTTTGCTGTAAATGGTTCTTCATTCCAGTCGTTTTCATTTAATTTAATAAAATATAAGCTTTTGACTTCATTCCATTTCGATATTTGCTTATAAATTTCAATATATTTTTCAGGATCTCTATTATCTATTGTTGTGTAAATAAAAGAATTATTATCATTTTTTTGTCCTGATATTTTTTTTGATATAAATTGTCCACCTTCTAAAAATTCTATTTTATTTTCAAATTTTTCTTTAATAAATTTTTCAAATTCAATTTCTGCTTTAAATCCTAAGATTCTTCTTTTAAAATAATCATTATTAGCAATTTTTACATCAACAGCAGTTGTTATTGCTGAGCACATTAACTTTTGTAAACTATCTATAATTTTTTCTGAGGTTATCATTATTTTTAATGTTGCCTAATTTCATGTTATAATTAAAAGTGATTCAAGCTTTAAAATATGAACAAAACTATAAGAATTATTGATTTATTTGCAGGAATAGGAGGCACTAGACTTGGCTGTGAGCTTGCAGGCAAGAAACTAGGTTATAATGTTAAGTGTGTTTTCACATCTGAAATTGATAAATATGCCATTAAAACCTATGTCGATAATTTTGGAAAATGTAATATTTATGGAGATATATCTCTTCTAAAAACAAAAGACATCTCATCTTTAGTTCCAGATCATGACTTGTTGGTAGCAGGCTTTCCTTGTCAGCCATTTTCTCAAGCTGGTCATAAAAAAGGTTTTGACGATACAAGAGGAACTTTATTTTTTGATATTCAAAGAATCTTAGAAGTAAAAAGACCAAAAATGTTTTTATTAGAGAATGTAAAACATCTAAAAGGTCATGATAATGGAAATACTTTAAAAACAATTCTTAGAGTACTTAGAAAAAATTATTATGTACCTGAGCCAGAAATTTTAACTTCAAAAGATTTTGGAGTTCCTCAAAACAGACAAAGAATTTTTATTATTGGATTTAGATTAGATAATACAAATGGAAATTTTGAATATCCAAAACCTTTAAACAAATTAACAAGGTTGGGAGATATTCTAGAAAGTCGTTATGAAAAAAAATATATTATCTCAGATAGAATTTGGAAAAGTCACAAGATGCGAAAAAAAAGAAATATAGAAGCAGGCAAAGGTTTTGGTTATGGATTATTCGATAAAAATAGTGAGTATGCAAATACTATTTCAGCAAGATACTATAAGGATGGTGCTGAAGTATTAATTTCTAGAGGTGAAGATAAAACTCCAAGAAGATTATTACCAAGAGAATGTGCGAGACTACAAGGTTTTCCTGAAAGTTTTAAAATAACAGTCAGTGATATGCAGGCTTACAAACAGTTTGGAAATAGCGTTTCAGTACCAGTAATTAAACATATTTGTATTAACATGATTAAATTTGCTTACGAAGAACAAGGACTTGAGACAAAGCAATTGCATTTGAGGATAGTGTAGTTATTCTAAATTAAAATGTCTAATTTAGAAAATAATAAATACACAGGAATTTTTAAAGCTGTATTAAATACATTATTACTTCAGGACCCAAAAAAAATTTCAGAAAAATTAATCATTGAAACTTTGGATAAGTTTTTAGATGATAATAATTTTAAAAAATATGCTTTTAGATCAAATCTTGCTAAGGAATTAGTTGATCATTTTATCGTTAAAAGCACCGAAACCACCTCTTTAACTAATCTTGGGGACCATATTAATTGGTATTTGCCTGATACCAAGAAAACTCCCATGTGGAGCACGTATAGAGAATATCTTGTTGAAGAAAAAAGATTTTCAAGAGCTGCTGTAAACGATATTGATAAATCAACAGACCAGATAATGAGCTTTATCGAAGATCCAAAAAGATCTGGTTTTTGGGATTCTAGAGGATTAGTTGTTGGTAGTGTTCAGTCTGGAAAGACTTCTAATTTTTTAGGATTAATTAATAAAGCCGTTGATCATGGTTATAAATTAATTGTGATACTTTCTGGATTAAATAAAAACCTAAGACAGCAAACACAATATAGAGTCGATGAAGGCTTTTTAGGAATGTATACTTCAAATGCTGATTTAAAAGCTAACTTATTAAGATTCAATGATTTAGGAATATTAAGATCAAAACAAAATATACAACCACCAAATTGTTGGACAACAAGTGACATAGATGGTGATTTTAATAAAAATATTTCATCGCCTTTAATTTATGGTGATAAGCCAGTTTGTTATGTAGTTAAAAAAAATAAAAGTGTACTTACAAGCTTAATTTCTCATTTTTGTAAGGATCCAAGAGAACCTGGAATCATTATTGATAAAGCAAAAAATTCCATTGGTTTTCAAATAAGAAAACAGCATCATGTAGGTATGGGTTTCATAAAAAATTCTCCAATTTTGGTAATTGATGATGAGTGTGATCAGGGCTCGGTTGATACCGGCAGACAAGATTATGATGTGACATCTGAAACTTGGGACCAAGATTATGATCCAAAAGCCATAAATGCACTTATAAGAACTTTACTAAATTTGTTTTCGCGAAGAGTATATATTGCTTATACAGCGACACCTTTTGCTAACATATTTATTCATCATGAGCGTCATGCAGGTGAGTTTGGATTTGATTTATTTCCAAAAAATTTTATAGTTGATTTACCAATTCCTGAAAATCATATTGGTTTAGAAAAAATATTTCCATCAGGTACGTTAGATGATGGAGTAGTTGAAGATAGTGAAATAAGAGAAAATATTTTTTTTGAAATAGTAGATGATCATTGTGATTTTCCAGAGGACAAAACCTGTTCATCTGGATGGTTACCACCTAAACATGATAAAAATTGGAAATTAAATGAAAAGATATTTCCTAATACGCTTAAAGAAGCGATTTTATCATTCATATTAATTTGCGCTTGTAGAAATTTTCGAGGTTATATTGACCAGCCTAAGTCAATGTTAGTTCATGTTACAAAATTTAACGATGTTCAGGATCAGGTATTTTTTCAAATTGAAAAGTACATTACAGAAATTAGAAAACTTGTTGAAGCTCCAACTATAGAATACGAAACTTTTATTAAAAATTTAGAAAATTTGTGGGACAAAAAATTTTATAAAAATCAAAAACAATTTGAAAAAGAAAATTATCCTAAATTTATTGAATTATTAAATCATAAAATGGGTATTGGCTGGGTAATGAATCAAGTTTGTAATAATTTAAAAAAACTTACTGGAACAAGTAATGATATTCTTGATTATCAAAATTTTTTTAATAAAAATAATTTCGCCTTACATACTATTGTTGTGGGAGGAGATAAATTGCAAAGAGGACTTACTCTAGAAGGATTAAGTGTTAGTTATTTTTTAAGATCAGCTCAAATGCCTGCATATGATACTCTGATGCAGATGGGCAGATGGTTTGGATATAGACCAGGATATCAGGACTTATGTAGACTTTACACTACTAGAAATATGTTTATTTATTTTTTTAAAATTTCTAGAGCCATGGAAAATTTAAGAACACAATTTAGGATTATGGCTGACAGAAAACCTCCAGCAACGCCACTTGAGTTTGGATTACTAGTTGAAACTCATCCAGATTTAATATCAACTTCAATTGTTAAAAAAAGATATGCGCAAAAAATAAAAACCTGTTTTCAAATGGAAGGAACACAAACAGTTACTTTTCATAGAGATGAAAAAATAATAACATCTAATTTTCAGCTTGTAGAAAATTTTATAAAAATTTTAGGAAATTATAATCAAGGTGGTGATATTCTTAAAAAAAATAATGAATCATGGAGAAATTCTTATTTGTGGGAAAATATAAATAGTTCATTCATCATAGATTTCTTAAATAAATATCAAAGGTATTCTGAGGATCCAAGAACACACTCGACCAAACTTTATGCAAAACATATTGAAAAAGTAAATAAGTACAATGAATTAAAAAATTTTACAGTTTGCCTTTTTGGAAATGGAAGTTCAAAAAAAGAGATCTTGTTAGCAAAAAAATATAAATGTAATTTAATAGTAAGAACACCAGCTGACACTAACGTTCAAGGAAAAATAAGTTTAAAAACAACGACCCAGCCAAAAGACGAAACAATAGACTTGGACGCATCAGAATATTCTAATTATTTAAAAGAATTTAATGAAAATAAAAAAAAACTCAAAGATGCTAATCCTGACTATACCGAAAAGTATTTTATTAGGAAAAATAGAAGTCCGCAAAAAGGATTGATTTGTATATATCCTGTTTTAGGAATAACTGACTTATCTTCTTTTAGAGAATATTTTGGGTTTAAAAGTAAGGATGGAAAAATAAACATTGAAGGACATTATAATTTTGAAAAAATAAACAAGAAACATCTAACAAACTCACCTTTAATGGCAATAATGTTAAGTTTTCCTAGAACAGAACAAAATTTAGATACTGTATCGGTTGAATGGGACGCAAATCCAGTCTTTCAAGATCAAGAAGCAATTTATTAATGAATTTTTCAATTGATGAAATAACTAAAACTTGGAGTGAAATAGAATTAAAAAAATATAAAGGTAAATACCAAAAGAGTATCTATACAAATGCAAAGATTAAGATTAACGCATCTGTTATTTTTGATCAAAATTTAAGATCTGTAGATTTTACTTTTGATATAAATAAAATAATTGAAAAAAAAATTAATTTTAAAGAAACAAAAGGAATTAAAGTTGACATTTTACAACATCAGGATTTTCCTAATTTAATTATAATTTGTATATATCTAAAAAATTTAAGTTTTTTAGAAGCGTATCTTCGTTTGCTGGAAAAAATTATATTCATCATTTATGAAAACGAGGATCAACAATATAATTTTAATCAAATTTCAAAATCTTTATTAAACTGGCGCAAATGCTTCGAAAATGAGAGTGCTGGAGGCCTAAAATTAGAAGAGCAAATTGGATTATTCGGTGAGTTAGTGCAGTTAGAAAAAATTATAAATAAAGGCGTGAGTAAAAAAAATTCATTAATATATTGGCAAGGACCAGAAAATGGATTGCATGACTTTAAACATTCTAGATTTTTAGTTGAAGTTAAAACTACTCTAAATGACAAAGAAGAAATAGTAATAAATAACATTGAACAATTTAATTATGTTGCTTTTAATAATTTATATCTTTGTGTAGTTTTTTTTGAATTTAAAGACTCAGGACCAACATTAACTGAATTTATAAAAAGAATAGAAAAGAATATATTTTATGAAGCAGAAGATAAATTATTGTTTAATGAAAAGCTTAATCGAGCTGGTTTTTTTGATTTTCAAGCTAATAATTATAAAACAAATTTTGTAGTTGAAAAAATAAAGTATTTTAAAATCTTGAATGACTTTCCGACAATATTACCAAATAATCTACAAAAAGGGATTAAAGATGTAAAATTTAAAATTAGTGTAAAAAATTTGCATCTTTTTGAAGTAAGTAATGAGTTTTTAAAATAATTTGGAGTAAGTTTAAGTAAGCTTAAATTACTACTAGGGGTTGACAGAATAATACTATTAATATAAATTAATAATTCAGGATTAATTCCTGCGAGCTTTAGGCTCTTAAGTTTCGTAAGCCTTTAAAATTACGCACCCTTAAATAAAGCCGCTTGACGGTGGGTATTCCAAAAATCTAACGTGAGTCAACAATCAGTCATTTGCTGTGCGTTGACGAAAATAAATTTTATACAAGGAGTATAAACTATGCGAACTATTCGCAAACTTAAGATAGTCTCTGACAATAAGGTCAGAGCTAATAGAGCAAACGCCAAGTTGAGTACTGGCCCTAAAACCTTATCTGGAAAAGAAAAAGTTAGTGGCAATGCACTTACACATGGCCTTACCGCAGAAAAGCATGTGATTATTGGAGAAAGTATTGAGGAATTTAATACTTTCAAACATAGCATGCTTAAAGTGTATGAACCAGTTGGAGCACATCAGGAAGAAATCTTCATTAAACTCGTCGAGTTATTATGGAGATTGAGAAGGGTTGGTCTCATAGAAACAGGAATTTATGGAAATGAAATTCTTGAATTTGATGCAGACTCTTACAAACCTCAAGTATCAGAAAAAATAATGCATTCTGATTTTAAAGAAGGCGATCAAAGAAAGGTTTTAAAAAACCAGTCTTTAATTGGAATTGCATTTACCAGAGACTCTACAGCTGGAAGTTCTTTGTTGAAGTTAAATACAATTGAAGGAAGATTAATTGGCAGAGTTCAATTGTATGAAGATCTTCTTTTAAAAGCGAAGAAAAAGAAAAGAAAAAGAAAAGAAAAAAAAAGAGGTAAAAAATGACTAATATTTCTCAATCTAAAATCAGCTATTATTGGCGAAATAGAAGGAGTTTTTTAAACAATCCTCGTTATAAAAGTAGGGGTCGTGTCAAAACAAAGCCAACTCTAAATCAACTTATAAAGCAAGCTCATAATCAATTTGTTGAACAGTGGGGACCTTATATGGAGGTAAATCAACCAGCCATATATGAGTCAATGACTGGAAAAAAAGCAAGAAAACCGATTATTGAGCATGCATTACCAAAAGAGGAAGTTAAAGAAATTAAAACTTCCCAAGATGACTTATATGCTTACCAAGAGCAGAGAGACGCTGAACGTAAGGCTGAGCTTGAAAAAGTTAGAGAAAAACAAAAGAAGGAAGCCAAATTTAACTTTGTAAAGCCAAGGATAAATTGGTCCATCTATGGAGGCTGGGTAAATGCTTACGAACCTGTGAATAAAGGCAAATTAGGTAGTACCCAAGAATGGAGAAAAGAAAAACCTTATCCGGTTTATTATTAATCCATTATGCAATTGTAGGTAATAACTTTAGGTTTAATGGTACTTCTACCAACAATCTTAATTTTATTATCTACATGCGCATAGATCCAATAAAAGGTTTCTTTATCACTTTTATTATTTATTTTTTCGATTCGAATTTCATGAATCTTTTGTTTTCTGACATCTTTCATAATTAATGATTGTTAAATAAAAAAATTTGATAAACAAAGAAAAAAAAGTAGTTGCTTTTTATTTTCTGTTGATATATACTGTGTTTTATTAAGTTAACCTTGTTATGTGAAACTTAGTTAGAGTTCTTCAATTTAACTATTTCCAACATAAACAGATAAACTTAAGTCAACTAGACTAAAGGTTTTTTGTTATGGAAAGTTCAGTATTTTTAATAGGTTTTTCAACCTTTTTATTAGGCTTTATTATTGGAGCTGCAGTTATTTATTTTACCCAAAAGAAAAATGACGATGTATCAACAATTAGAACAAATCTTAATGAACTAAAAAAAGATCTTAGTGAAAGAGATGGTTCATTTAAAACAATTCTAGATGATATTAAAAATGAGAAGAATAAATTTTCGGAAATTGCACAAGAATTACAAATTACTTTAATAAGAGGCTCTTCTAAAAAGCAAGGAACTTGGGGAGAAAAAGTACTAAAAGAATTACTTATTCGTATCGGTTTTCAAGAGGGTACCCATTTCACAGAACAGAAACAATTTTCTGGTGATGAAGATGAAAAAAAATCCCCTGATATTATTATTAATTTAGGTGATAATCGTCACGTTGTTATTGATAGTAAAGTTTCATTAAAAGCTTGGGACGAATATGCAAATGCAACAGATGAAAATATTAAACAAGCAGCATTAAAAGAACATTTAAAATCTTTAAAAACTCATATCAAAAGCTTAAGTAGTAAAAATTATTCAAATCTTTATAAAATAAACACAGTAGATGCTGTTTTAATGTTCGTTCCAATAGAACCATCGATCGCTGGACTTGGCAAAGATGGTTATGAAATTACCGAATTTGCGTTAGAAAATAAGGTGAGCATCGTAGGTCCTTCGATGTTGTTATACATCTTAAAAACAGTTGATCAATTTTGGAAGGTTCAAAAAAGATATAATAATTTTAGTGAAGTCATAAGGCTTGCAAATACTTTATACGATAAAGGTGTCGCAATTTACAAATCTGCAGAAGCTGCAATTGATAGCTTAGATAGTAGCCGTAAAAAATTAGAAGACGTTAAAGATAAGATGCAAGATGGCAGAGATAGTTTTCTTGGCAAATTAAACAAGATGGAAAAACTTGGAGGTCTTTCTCCTAAAGAAAAAATTTCAGAGGAAGTTGTTGAAAAAATTGAAGAAGAAAAAAAAAAAATTGAGGTTAAGCATTAATGCACTATGTGGTTTTTGACTATGAAACAGATGGTTTGAGTGTAAATCACTCTCAACCAATTTCTTGTGCAGGAATAATTTTTAATGATAACTGGCAAATTTTAGATGATCCGCTAAATTTAACTTGCAGATTAAAGCCTGGGCAAGTTGTAAGTCCTGAGGCACTTTTAGTGAATAATATCTCAATAGAAACCTTACAGAAAACAAACCTTAGTTATGGAGGAATGATTGAGGAAATGAAAAAAAAATTTGATAAATGGTCACCAGCAGTATTTATTAGTTTTAACGGATGTAGCTTCGACCGGGAGCTACAAAGAAGAGCGTTATGGAAAAACTTATATGATAATCCTTACTTAACTGAGTTTAATGGAAACTCTCATTTTGATTTATTAGGCGTAGCTCGAGCAGTAAATCTTTTTTTTCCAAATGCAATTAAATACAAAATGAATGAAAAAAATAATATTTCATTTAAACTTCAAGATCTTTGTGTAGCAAATGGAATTATAAATACGATTCAGCATAGCGCATATGAAGATTGTCTTGCGACCGCAGAGTTGGCAAAATTAATTCAAAAAAAAGCACCAGAGGTTTTTAAAAGTGCTTTAGAGACAACCAGCAAATCAGGGGCTAATAGTTATTTACAAAAGTTAGACGTTTTTTGCACAACGGAATATTATAGTCAAAAGCCACATGCATTTTGTGTTAAATTTTTAACTTACCATCCAAAATATCAGTGGATGCAAGCATGGGATCTCAAGAATCACCCAAGTGATTATATTAAAATGCCATATCAACAATTAAAAGAGGAGCTTCGAAAATCTCCAAAAAAAATTAGACAAATTAAAACAAACAAGCATCCAATTGTTATGACAAAAGAATACGCTTTACAGTTTGAAAGCTATGCTCAGTTAGGCATGACTAAGCTTATGGAGAGAGCAAAAATAATTGAAGAGAATCCTGATTTTGCAGAAAAAGTTAGCCAAATACTACTAGAAGAAGCTAATGAAAAAGAAGCATTAGATAGTCCAATAGGTCTTTTGCCTGAGGATACTATGTATCTTCATGGTTTTGCCAATGATGATGAGAAAAAAATTATGAATGAATTTCATAAAGTTGATTGGTCTGAGAAGCTAAAGGTTGCAGAAAAATTTAAGGATGAACGCTATAAATATTTTGCTGAGCTATACTTATATAATGAGAACCCAACAGCTCTTCCAGAGACCCTTTATAAGAAAATACATAAATCTATAGCTGATAAAATTTTATCAACAGATGAGCAAAAATATCAAACAATTCCTAATGCAATGAAGGAGATCGACGATGCTAGGGCTAAATATGAAAATGATAAAGAAAAATTAAAAATTTTGGAGGAAATTAATGCGTATATAATAAATATGGAAAAAATATATCTAAATGCCCAAAAGGGTTAGATAATAAAATTAGTATATTACATAATGATATTCAAAGATCCTAAAATTAAAGGCGCTGATATAACTCCAAAAGAAGTATTTAAGAATCGTCGAAATTTACTTAAAATTTTAACCCTTGGATCATTAGCTGCAGGATTTAGTTCTTCACTACAAAGTGATGCCTTTGCAGTTGGTGAAAGTAATAAAAAATTAAAAGCTAAATTTAATAAAAAATATTCAGTAAATGACAAACAAACATCTTTTAAAGATGCAACCACTTATAATAATTTTTACGAATTTGGCATGGATAAGGATGATCCAGCTCGATATGGTAAAAGTTTAATTACTCGACCTTGGACTGTTAGCGTTGAAGGGTTGGTGCAAAAACCTCAAATGTTTGATTTTGATAGTTTGATAAAACTTTCTGTTATGGAAGAGAGAGTTTATCGAATGCGTTGCGTCGAAGGTTGGTCCATGGTTATTCCTTGGAATGGTTTTTCATTATCAAATTTATTAAATAAAGTTGAACCCTTAGGTGCTGCAAAATATGTTGAGTTTGTAACCCTTGCAGATCCAAAACAAATGCCGGGATTAAGTTCATCTATTATTGCTTGGCCTTATTTAGAAGGACTTCGATTGG
>Ga0315903_10007928_pt1 | contig 13187 bp, 11 predicted proteins | sample LakEriMetagenome_7_FD_203524 | JGI IMG/M metagenome (GOLD analysis project Ga0315903, IMG submission 203524) | Freshwater fungal communities from buoy surface, Lake Erie, Ohio, United States - Buoy 2 MA119 | ecosystem: Environmental > Aquatic > Freshwater > Lake | place: USA: Lake Erie, Ohio...
ACCAGTGCCGCCGCCAGCTGCTCCGCCGCCCGCCGCGACCGCTGCGCCTTAAGGGCGTGCCAATCCCGGTCGCCGATCGCCAGACGGCGCTGCAACTGCTCCGCCAGAGCGGCGCTGCCTTCCGGCCAGAGCCGTTGAGGCTGAGCGGCACGATCCGTTTCGGACCGGGCTGGCGGTCCATCGGAGGGGGGTATGGCGGCGGCGACCACGGCTGGACGATCGGGGGAGGCAGGGGCCATCCTGGCGCCATGAACCGCAGGACTCCTCGTCGGGCCGGCCGCCCCACCCGCCTCCTCCACCAATTGGAGGCCCTGCTGACCGTGGCGGGTCCGCGCCAGGGGCCCCACCCCGCCGGGGCCAGCGACCAAGCCAGCGAACGGCGGCGTCAGCAGCGTCTCACCCTGGCCCAGCGGTTGCTCGATCCGCTACCCGTGGGCTTGAGGGCACCTGGGCAGGCTGCCGACATCTTTTGGCGGGCCCTGCGCTGGGGCGGTGGGGGATTGCTGTTGGGATGGATCCTGCAGCGCCTGGCCGCCCTCGGGTCCTGACGGCGATCGAGGCAGCCAGCCAGCGATCCAGGCTCGGGAGCGACCTCAAGTCACGGTTGGGCGAGGCCGGCGCCCAGCGGCGGCAAGGCGGGGAATCAGGCGATTGGGGCGTTCGGCGCCTCCTCAGCGGGGCCGGCGGCGCTGGCGCGTTTCCCGGTTGCCCCAAGCGGGGCTTCCCCGCTGGCCGCAGGCGATCGCTTGCGGCAGTCGCGTTTCTAACGAGCTGTAAAGCGGCGGCTCCGCCCGGCCAGGCCACCATCACAATGGCTTCTGTAACAACGGATACAGCCGTGACCAGCGCAAACCCTTCTAAGTCAGCCGCAGCCCCTGAATTTGTGGCCTGGGCCCAGCAGCATCAGCGGGCCAACCGCCTGCACAAGGCTGAACTGGCCCAGATCACTGAGCATCCAGATCCCGCCGCCAACCGCGACGCCATCGCCCAACAGCGGGCCTGGGCCCGGCGCCATGACCACGAGCGCCAGCTGCACGACATCGCCATCCACCAGATGCGGCCCCAGCAACGCTGAACCCCTGGCTCTGAGCCGTCAGGGAGGTCTGGACGACAAACCGTTCAGGGCCGCGATCGCGCACCAACGCGCAAGACAAGCCTCTTGAGCACGCGGCTCCTCAACGTGGTTGCCCTAGAGGCTTATCGGTGACCAGAACAACGCCCACTGGGTCACTGGCCCCGGGATCAGCCGGGGTCCAGGGACAAGCCAAACCGCAGCAACCCGTTGGTCACCGCGGGGTGGTAGCGGGCGGGGCTGATGACCGTTCCTGGCGGGGTTAGACCCAAGCCTGGACGGTCAGGTCAGCCAAGGCCAGGTCCGCCATGGGCAGGGCTGCTTTGGGCAGGCCTGCCCATGGTTAGGTCGGCCGGATCAGGCGTCGTAGTACATGGTGAACTCATGGGGATGGGGACGCTGGCGCAGTTGCTGCACCTCCTCGTACTTGAGAGCGATCCAGTTGTTGATGAAGTCCTCTGTGAACACGCCTCCAGCCAGGAGGTAATCCTTATCCGCATCTAGGGCCTCAAGGGCACCATTGAGTGATGCTGGGACAGTGGAGATCTTCGAGAGTTCCTCCGCCGAGAGCTCGAACAGATCGACATCGGTGCCGTCGCCCGGATCGATCTGATTGCGGATGCCATCGATGCCGGCCATCAGCATGGCCGCGAAGCTCACATAGGGATTGGCCAGGGCATCGCCGGAGCGGAACTCCAAACGTTTGGCCTTGGGATTGGGCCCGGTCAGCGGAATGCGCACGGCGGCGGAGCGGTTGCCTTGGGAGTAAACGAGATTCACCGGGGCCTCGAAGCCCGGCACCAGGCGCTTGTAGCTGTTGGTGGTGGGATTGGTGAACGCCAGGAAGCTGGGGGCGTGCTTGAGCAGGCCGCCGATGTACCAACGGGCCGTCTGGGAGAGGTTGGCATAGGTGCCTTCACCAAAAAACAGCGGTTGACCACCCTTCCAGAGGCTCTGGTGCACGTGCATGCCACTGCCGTTGTCAGCGAACACAGGCTTGGGCATGAAGGTGGCTGTCTTGCCATACTTCTTGGCAATATTTCGAACGACGTATTTGTAGATCATCACGTTATCGGCCGCGCTGATCAGTTCAGCGAACTTGATGCCGAGTTCGTGCTGGGCGGTGGCCACCTCATGGTGCTGTTTCTCGATCGGCACGCCCAGGGATCCCATCGTCAGCAACATCTCCGTGCGGATGTCTTGAAGGGTGTCATTGGGGGCGACTGGGAAATAACCCTCTTTGAGCTGAATCTTGTAGGCAAGGTTACCGCCTTCTTCGATGCGGTCGTTGTTCCAGGGAGCCTCGATTGAATCAACACTGTAAAAGCTCAGCCCATTGCTGCTGCGATAGCGAACATCATCGAAGATGAAGAACTCGGGCTCCGGACCAAAGTAGGCTGTATCGGCGAGCCCAGTTGAGTTGAGAAAGTTGAGAGCTTTCTGAGCCAGGGCCCTGGGGCAACGGCCGTAGGGCTCGCCGCTGCGGGGTTCCTGGATCGAGCAGATCAAGCTCAGGGTTTTGTGGCTGTAAAACGGGTCGATCCAGGCGGTGCTGGGATCGGGCACCATCGCCATATCGGACTCGTTGATCGCCTTCCAACCGCGGATTGATGAGCCATCGAAGGCGACACCTTCCGTGAAGGCGGCCTCATCGATCAGGTCATTGCAAACCGTCAGATGCTGCCACTTGCCGTGCAGATCCACGAACTTGAGGTCGATCATGTCGATGCCGTCGTCCTTGATCTGACGCAGGACGTCCTGGGCGGTCTTGGCCATGGGGCGTGGGGACAGGGGGTGACGTGGGGCCGGTATCCGGCACAGCCGTAAATGTTCGCCTTGATACCGACACCTCTCCCGTAGCGGTTGCGACGAAACGGTCGCTTCGCTGGCTGCGGGGCCACCTGCAGGGCCACCTCCCTGCGTCACCTCCTTGCACAGCCGCCACAGCCAGCACCTCAGCCACCGCCGTGACTACAGCCGTGACCACAGACTTGTCCACCGCCGCCTCCGCGGGATCGCGGCGCCAGGGCGCCGCCCGCAGGCGCCTGGGGATCGCGTAACCGTTTCTGTCAGATTCGCGAGAACGGCGCTCGGAACTGGGGTCTTGCCCGTTCTTGAGTGCTAGCTTCCGCCCCAGGTACGACCTGCCGTCCCGTCCATGCGCGATGCCATCAGCGGCCTGATCGGTCGCTACGACCAGCTCGGCCGCTATTTCGACCGAGGCGCCATCGAGCGCATCGACAGCTTCTACGCCCAAGCCTCCCTGCGGTTGGCCGCGGTGGAGCTCATCAACCGTGAGGCGGCGACGATCGTGCGGGAGGCCTCCCAGCGGCTCTGGCTGGAGAACCCCGAACTGCTCCTTCCCGGTGGGAACGCTTACACCACGCGGAGGCTGGCTGCCTGTTTGCGGGACCTCGATTATTTTCTGCGCTACGCCAGCTACGCCCTCGTCGCCGACGATCCCACCATCCTTGATGAGCGGGTGCTCAACGGCCTCGACGACACCTACAAGAGCCTTGGCGTGCCCACGGGACCCACGGTGCGCGGCATCGCCCTGCTCGGGGAGGTAGTCACGGAATTGCTGGCGGCCGAGGGAACGGCTGAACCTGCCGCCCTGGAGCTGGTGCGCGCCCCGTTCCTGCACCTCTGCCAAGGCCTGGCCGCCCGCAACGTGCGCGCCCGCTGAGCGAATCACCCATGCCGTTGCCTAACCTCCTGATCACCTCCTCGCCAGTACAAGGGTCTTGACCGTCAGCGCCACCCTGCCCACCGTGAACGATCGCCACAGGCTCGGGCTCGCACCGATCGCCACCCCCGATCGGCTGCTGCTCGGCCCTGGGCCCTCCAACGCCCATCCCACGGTGCTGCAGGCCCTGGCCCGCACCCCGATCGGTCACCTCGACCCGCTTTACATCGAACTGATGGGCGAGGTCCAGGAGCTGCTGCGCTACGCCTGGCAGACCGACAACCGCCTCACTCTGCCGATGAGCGGCACTGGCAGCGCCGCGATGGAAGCCACGCTGGCCAACACGGTGGAGCCCGGCGACAAGGTGCTGATCGCGATCAAAGGCTATTTCGGCCATCGCCTCGCCGACATGGCAGGCCGCTACGGCGCCGAAGTGATCACGATCGAGCGTCCCTGGGGAGAGGCCTTCGATTTGGCCGAGCTGGAGCAGGCCCTGATCACCCATCGCCCCGCCATTTTGGCGATCGTGCACGCCGAAACCTCCACCGGCGTGTGCCAGCCGATGCAGGGGGTGGGTGCCCTCTGCCGCCGCTACGACTGCCTGCTGCTGCTGGATACGGTCACGTCCCTGGGAGGCGTGCCGCTGTTTCTCGATGAATGGCAGGTCGACCTGGCCTACAGCTGCAGCCAGAAGGGGCTGAGCTGCCCGCCAGGCCTCGGCCCCTTCAGCATGGGACCCCGCGCCGAAGCCAAACTGTCGGCCCGCCGCGGCAAGGTGCCGAACTGGTATCTCGATGTCTCCCTTCTCAACAAATATTGGGGCAGCGATCGCGTGTATCACCACACCGCCCCGGTGAACATGAACTTCGGCATGCGCGAAGCCCTGCGGCTGCTCGCTGAAGAGGGGCTGGACCAGGCCTGGGCTCGGCACCGCAGCAACGCTGAACGGCTCTGGCAGGGTCTGGAGCGGCTCGGCCTCGTGCTGCATGTGCCCACAGAGCTACGCCTGCCCACCCTCACCACCGTGCGAATTCCTGATGGTGTGGACGGCAAGGCCTTCAGCCGACACCTGCTCGATCAGCATGGCATCGAGATCGGTGGCGGCCTCGGCGAGCTGGCCGGCAAGGTCTGGCGGATTGGTCTGATGGGCTACAACAGCTCGCCCGAGAACGTCGACCGCCTGCTCAATCTTCTCGAGACCGAACTACCAGCCTTCCGCTCCAGCGATCGGGTCATGGCCGGCACGTCAGCTTGAGGCCGGCACGCCGCTGGCGGAACCAACGCTCCAGTTGCTGAGCGGCTTCTTGCCGCAACACACCGCCCACCACCCGCATGTGATGGTGGGCGCTGGCATGGCTGGCCAGGTTCAGGCTGCCCCCAAGCCCCCCCCGCTTGGGATCGGCGGCGCCGAAGACCACGGTGCCCACCCGGGCTTGGATCAGCGCAGCGGCGCACATCGGGCAGGGTTCCAAGGTCACCAGCAGCGTGCAGTCGTTCAAGCGCCAATCGCGGCGCGCCAGGGCCGCCTGCCGCAAGGCCACCAGTTCCGCGTGCCCCAAAGGATCAGCCTGGTGATGGCGCCGATTGCTGCCCCAGCCGATGCAGCGGCCCCGCCCATCCAGCACAACGGCTGCCACCGGGATTTCGCCCGCCGCTCCCACCAGCGCGGCCAGCCGCAGCAGCCGCGCCATCCACATCTGCCAATGGGGGGGCGGATCTGAGGCTGGTAGAGGCGCCGAGCGGGCCGAAGGAGCCATGGGGACAGGGGGCAGAATGCGTGCATCTCTGGCATCGTCGTTGGCCAGCCCTACCTCTGCCCAGCGGCTGCGGCCGCAGCCTGCCGCTCCTGGACCCTGCCACGAGCCTGACGCCAACCCCACGGCCGGGGCACGAAGCGAGGCTGGCAGCGAACCAGCGCCCCACTTGGCCCCCTTCGCCAGTCCCCTGCCCGGCGATCCGGAGCTGGAGGGCTTCCTCACCGATGCCGTTCGGCTGTTGAGCTGCTGGATCGGCTCCTCCGCCAGTGCCGCCCCCCTGCCGGCCCTGAGCGTGCTGCCCAGCCCGGAACCGCAAGGCCAGGGACTGTCGCGCCAGCAGCTGCTCTCCGACCTCCAACAGGTGATGGAAGGCGCCTATCGCCCCCACCACCCGGGCGCCCTGGCCCATCTCGATCCACCGCCCCTCACCGCCTCCATCGCCGCGGAGCTGATCGGCGCCGGCATCAACAACAACCTGCTGGCCGAGGAGCTCTCCCCCAGCCTCAGCCGCCTGGAGCGCAGCCTCTGCGCCTGGCTGGCCACCAGCCTGGGGCTACCCGAGGGGGCCGGTGGCGTAGCCGCCAGCGGCGGCAGCCTCAGCAACCTGATGGCGTTGGTGACCGCACGCCACCACGCCGGTCTTGGCTGCGACAACCGGGCGGTGGTGGTGTGCAGCTCCGATGCCCACGTGTCGCTGCAGAAGGCACTGGTGGTGATGGGGCTGCCGGGGGATTCGCTGATCCGCGTGCCGGTGGATGAGCGAGGCGCGCTTCGGATCGAGGCCCTGGCAACCACCCTGGCGGCCCTTGAACAGGCCGGGCGGCCGGTGCTCGCCGTCGTGGCCACCGCGGGCACCACGGTGCGCGGTGCCATCGATCCGCTGGCGGCCATGGCCGGCCTCTGCCGGGGCCGCGGGCTCTGGCTGCACGTCGATGGAGCGATCGGGGCCCTGTTCGGCCTGCTTCCCGAGCCGCCGCCGGAGCTGATGGGCCTGGGGCTGGCCGACTCGCTCACGGTCAACCCCCAGAAGCTGCTGGGGGTCACCAAAACCTCATCGTTGCTGCTGCTGGCGGAACCGGATCGACTGGGCCAGACCTTCGGCACGGGCTTGCCTTACATGGAACCCTCCTGGGGCGGCGGCCACGGCGGCGAGGCGGGCCTGCAGGGCAGCCGTCCCGCTGAGGTGCTCAAGCTTTGGCTGGGGTTGCGCCATCTCGGCCTTCAGGGCATCCACACCCTGCTGTTGGCGGCCCAGGCCCGCTGCCGCCAGCTGGAGGCGCTGCTGGCGGCCGACGACCGGCTGGTGCTGCGCGGTGGTCCGTTGCATCTGGTGGCTTTCCGGCCCCGGCAGGCGGATGCGGGCGGCTGTGCCGCCTGGAGCGCCCGCACCCGCCAGCTGTTGCTCGATCACCAGCTGATGCTCTCCCGACCGCAGTACCAGGGCCTGCACCACCTCAAGGCGGTGCTCGGCAACCCCCACACCGGCGAGGCAGAGCTGCGGCAGCTGGCCGATCTGGTCCGGCGCAGTCTCGATCTGGAGGCTCCCCATGGCTGATCAGGGTTCGAGCCGGGCCCGCTGGGTGGCGATCCTCACCGGGGCCCTCTCCGTGCTGATCGGGGTGGCCTACCTGGTGCTGATCACGCTTCTGGATAGTCGCGGCGCTCTGTTGCCTCCGCCCCCGGAGGCCCTGGCCGGCGCGGTCCCGGTTGTGGCGGCAAGCTCCGCTCCTGACGCCGCAACGGTTCCACCACCTTCCTGATGGCGGTTTCGAGAAAACGGCGCAACTCGCCATCCCGGCGTTGCAGCTCGAACTGGCGCTGCAGCACCTCCTGCAGTCCGCCATCGCCCCAGTCCTGGTTCTGCTGGAAGTACGTGATGAAGCCGCGGCCGGCCAGGCGCGTGAGCCAGGCCACGCTCACCGCCTGCAGAGCGCGGCTCACGATCAGGGTTGGCAGGCTCAAGCTCAGGGCCTCCCCCAACAGGCTCACCCCGCCCTTCACCAAGCCAAGGCCAGCCAGGGTGCGACCCACCGAGAGGGCCAGATCCTGGGCGTGGCCGCGGCTCAACGTGACGCCATAGACGCGCCCGATCTCCAACACCATCTGGGCATTGACCGCGGCGGTGCCGAGCAGGTCCACCCCGGGCAGCGGCGTGACCAGCACCACGCCGGCGCTGATCCAGACAAAGCGATCGACGATCGCCTGGGCATCCGCGAGCCGCTGGCGATCCAGCAGCTCGCGGCTGGCCTCCCCGAGCTGGCGGCATTGCAGCAGCAGGTTGTCGGCGATCAGCTCCTCCCCGTCCTGGTGCAACACGGTGGCGATGCGCCGCAGCAATGCCCCCACCTCCGGCGGCGGCTGCAGCGGCCGGCCTCCGGGCAGCGGCACGCTTTGGGGTGCGGCGCTGGCGGGCACCACCTCCTCGGCGGCCACCAGATGGGCGCAGCGATGCCGCAAGAGCTCCAGCAGGCGGGCCTCCTCCTGCTCGCCGCGTAGGTCGCACTTGTTCAGCACCAGCAGCAAACGCTTGCCCAACGAGGCCAGCGCCTCCAGCACCTGCATCTCGGAGGCGCGCAGATCGCCATCCACCACCAACAGCAGCAGGTCGGCGCGGGCGGCGCGCTGGCGGGCCTCCCGCTCCCGATCGCGCCCAGCCTCCCCCGCCTCCAGGATGCCTGGGGTGTCCTCTAGCAGCACCCCACGGGTCAGGCCGCGCAGCCGCAGGCGATAGCGCTCCGCCTGGCGGGTGGATCCCTTGGCGGCGCCCACCTCCCCCACCAGCTGCCGCAGCAGGGCGCGGATCAGCGAGGTTTTGCCGGTGGAGCCGCCGCCAAACACCACGATCAACAGATCCCCCCGCTCCAGCTCCTGTTGCATGCGCTGCCGCTCCTGCCGCAACCCCTCTCGCTCCACCGCATCGCGGATGCGATCGAGGGTGCTATCGATGGCCTCCAGATTGCGGGCCGCCGCCTCGCGCCGGTTGCGAGCCGGTGCCGCCGCGGGGGCGTCGCGCCCTGTGGCGCCCTTGCCGCGCAGCAAGGCTCGCCACCAGGGCCAGCCGAGCTGGATCACGGCCAGCACCAGGGCCAGGGGGATCAGGATCAGGATCGGCCCCACCAACCAGCCCGGCAGCCAGTAGCTCAGTTGCCACTGCAGCTGGGTGAGCAACTGCAGCACCATCAGCAGCAGGATCAGGCCGGCGAAGCCGAGGCCGATCCAGAGCCACAGGCGCTTCGGCGCCATCAGCCCCCCGGTGCGGTTCGCATGATCTCGCCCCAGAGGGCCGCGGCCAGGCGGCTGGTGGACTGGGTGGGGGCGTTGTTGTCGTTGCCGAGCCAGATGCCCATCACCCAATGGCGGCTGGGCAGGGCGCCAACGAACAACAGATCGCGGCCGTCATTGGTGGTGCCGGTCTTGCCGTAGGCCCCCCCCCGCACCCAGGCGGCCGTGCCGGTGCCCCCCTCAACGACACCACGCAGCATCTGCTGCATGGTGCGGGCCGTGGCCTTGGGAATCACCTGGCGGCCGGCCCGTCCCAACCGGGCCACGGCCCCGCGGCAGCCGCCTGGGGACGGGCCGTTGCCGCCGGGTTGGCGGGCGTCCGAGGGCTGGCAGGTCTCGGCATCGGTGAGCTGGCGGATGCTGGTGGGGGCAAGCCAGAGCCCGTCGTTGGCGATCGCCGCGTAGGCGCCGGTGAGTTCCAGCAGGGTCACCTCGCTCTGGCCGAGCACCAGGCCCGGCACCGGGCTGAGGGGGGTGGTGATCCCCAGGTCTCGGGAGGTGCGCACCACCGCGTCGAGGCCCACCTGGCGCGCCAGACGCAAGGCGGCGGTATTGCTGCTGATCGCCAATGCCTGGCCCAAGCTCAGGGACCCGCCGCAGCCGCTGTCGAAATGTTGGCCCTGCCAATCCAGCGGGCCACAGCCGATGCCGTCGCTCGGCCGTCGCCCCTGGCGCAGGGCCGTGAGATACGTCATCAGCTTGAAGGTGCTGCCGGGCTGGCGCAAGGCCTGGCTGGCGCGGTTGAACTGGCTTTGGCGATAGTCACGCCCCCCAGCGATCGCCAGGATGCCGCCCGTGCGGCTGTCGAGCAGCACGATCGCCCCCTCGCTGATGCCGGCGCCGCGGTTGGCGTCGATCCAGTGGCGCAGCTGCTGCTCCAGGTGCAGCTGCAGGGCCGGCTCCAGATGGGTCTCCACCAGGAAGTTGCCCTCGTCAGCCACATCCCGACCCACCAGCGACGCCAGGTCCTGCCGCACCTGGTCGGTGTAGTACGGCGCGGCGCGGCGCGAGGAGCCCCGGCAGGCGTTCGGGGCCAACACGATCGGCCGGCGCCGAGCGGCGCGGGCCTGGTCCTGGCCCAGCCAGCCGTTGTCGACCATCTTGGCCAGCACCCTGTTGCGCGATTCCAGGGCGGCGTCGGGAGCCTGGCAGGGGTCGAAGCCATTGGGGGAAGGCAGCAGGCCCACCAGCAGTGCCGCTTCATCCAGGCTGAGCCTGGCGGCCGGTTTGGCGAAGTAGTAGCGGGAGGCGTCCTCAAACCCCCAGCCCACTCCGAGGTAGACGCGGTTCATGTAGCTCAGCAGCAGATCGCGTTTGCTGAAGCGGGCCTCCAATTGCAGCGCCACCTGCAGCTCTCGCCATTTGCGCCCGAGGGTCTCCCCCTGGCCCACCTGCTCGGGGTACAGGCTGCGGGCCAACTGCTGGGTGAGGGTGCTGCCGCCCTCCAGCACACGGCCACCGATGAGGTTCATCACCAGGGCTCTGGCGGTGCCGATCGGGTCCACGCCCGGATGCCACCAGAAGCGGCTGTCCTCACTGGCCAGCAGCGCTTCCACCAGCTGCGGCGCAAAGCTGGACAGCTTGCCGAGTTCGCGGTGATGGCGGTCTTCGGCCGAGGCCACCGGCCGCCGCTGGCGGTCGTACAGCACAATCGGCCCGCGCACGCTGGCCAGGTTGCCGCGGATCGGCAGCCGCAGCACGGCCACGAACAACGTCAGGCCGCCGGCGGCGGCAAGCACCGCCAAGGCGAGGCTGAGGGGCCGCAACAGCCGCCCCAAAGGCGCCGCGGCGGGCCGCAGGAACTCCAGCTCGGGCGGTTCGTCCTCGCCGGCAGGGGCCAACGCCACCCGATCGCCGTGGCAGAGCAGCACCTGGCGCACCCTCTGGCCCCGGCACCAGAGGCCATTGGTGGCGCCGCAGTCGCTGAGCAACCAGTGATCGCCGTGGCGCTCCAGCAGGGCATGGCGGCGGCTGACCGGCGGCGCGTCGATGACGATGTCGGCATTGCGGTCGCGGCCGATGCGGTAACAACTGCCCAAGAGGCTCCGCGGCTGCTGAGGGCCGGCGCCGACCACCCTCAGTTGGGCTTCACCGCCGCGCCCGAGGGCAAGGAGCCGCTGCAGGGGGCGCCGCAGAAACTCAGGAGTCGGCACGACGCTGACGGGCTCGCAGGATGTCGATGGCGAAGCAGAGCACCGCCAGGTTGATGGCCACATCGGCCAGGTTGAAGATCGGGAAGTGGATCGGTACTAATTCGAGGAAATCGACCACCTCTCCCAAACGCAACCGATCAAGGCCATTGCCGGCGGCTCCCCCGAGCAGGAACCCAAACGCGAGGATCTGCCAGGTGGATTGGGGCGAATGGCGCACGAGCCAAACGACCAGAGCCACGCTGATCGCCGTGCTGAGCAAGCTGAGCGCGGCGCTGTTGCCGCTCAGCAAGCTGAAGGCGGCGCCGCTGTTGCCCACCCGCTGCAACCGCAACAGACCGGGCACGAACGCGCTGGAGACGCCGCGCGGGAGGTGCTGCAGGGCCAGGAGCTTGCTGAGTTGGTCGCTGATCAGCACCAGCGAGGCCAGCGCCAGGGCCGCCAGGCTGGCGGGATGGAGCCTCCCGTTCACGACTCCACCAGCAGCAGGCGCCGCAGCAGCCAGGCCAGGCTGCCCACGGCGCAGCAGAGCAGCAACTGGGGGAAGATGGCAAAGCTGTAGCCCAGCAACAGCGGCAGCAGAGCTCCCTCCCAGCGATGGGCCAGGCCGCCGAGCAGCAGGTTCGCCGCGCCGCAGAGCTGGATCAGCAGCAGGCCGATCGCCGCGGCCCCGGCCAAGGCCAGAGGGTCCTCCATACTGGACTGACGCCCCAAGCGGCCGGTGACCCAGGCGGCGGGCAGGAAGCCAGCCAGGTAGCCAAAGCCAGGATCGAGCAGGTAACCGATGCCTCCGCCTTCGTGGAACACCGGCAGCTGGAACAACCCCAGGCTGAGATAGGCGACGGCCGCCAGGATGGCGCTCCTGGGGCCGGCGATCAGGGCCGTGAGCAGCAGGGCCGGCACCTGCAGGGTGATGCCGAGGGGCTGGAGGGTCCAGCCTGGGGTGGCGGGGAGGGGGAATGCGGCGGGCACGAGGCCACCAGCCACGATCAGCAGCAGGCCGGCGATGGCGCCACTCCAGATGGCAAGGGTCCGCAAGCACGCTGGACAGAACTGCCGCCCATCCTGCAGCAACCGGGCGCCACTGAGAAGAGGCGGCGATGCTCAGGGGACGGTGGGGTACAGCGGGAAGCGCCGGGTGTCCGGGCCATGACGGCGCCCACCATGACGGCGCCCACCGTGACGGCGCCAGCGGAGCGAATCGGGCGATACGGTCGCCATCAGCGAGACCCCGTGGACATGGCCAGCAGCAGCGACGCGATCGCCCCTGAGCAGCCCTCCCCGGAGCCGGGAGAGGGGCACTTCTCTGAACCCTCCAGCTCCCCTCCCGCCGTGGAGGAGCCCGGGCCGCCATCGAACCGGCAAGGCGAAGAAGCCGAGGCCAACGAGCCACCCCTGACCGCGGCGGAGCTGCCCCTGACCGCTTCAGAACCGGCCTTGCAACTGGGTCAAGCGGTGCGGCTGCGCCACGGGGTTCCTTACCTGCGCAGCGCCGAGCCGATGCCGATGCTGCGGCCTCCCGATCTGGTGGATCGCGAAGAGGTGGGCCAGGTGCAAGAGTTGCGCGGCCTCGCACAGGTGGCCGTGCGCTTCCGGCGCGGCTGTTTCCTGCTCGACGCCGCGGATCTGGTGGCGATCAGCGAGAGCTGAGGGGATCCGCCTGCCAGGCCGCCTCGGCGGCGGCAATAGCGTCCGCTGGGCCCACCAAGCTGAGCTGGGGCTGACGCAACCAGCGCTGGGCGGCCAGCTGCAGATCGGCCGGCCGCAGCTGGGCGGCACGCGCCAGGGCCTGATCGACGTGGTCGGCGGGCAGCCCTTGACTCAACACCAGGGCCTGTCGTTCGGCGATCTGGGAGCAGGTCTGGCGGCCCATGGCGTCCTGGCCGCGGAACTTGGCCAGGGCCAGCTCCAACTCCCGGTCGCTGAGGGGCTGATCCCGCAGCCGCCGCCACTCGGCCAGCAAGCAGCTGGTGGCCTCGGCGGCCCGGTCGGCCGAGGTGGAGAGATGCATCACGAACGGCGCCGCCCCGGAGCGAGCGGGCAGGTGCACGCCTACGTCGTAGGCCAGCCCCCGCTCCTCCCGCATCACGGTGAATAGCCGGGAGGACATGCCCAAGCCGAGATGGGCCTGCAGCAGCCGCAAGCTGACGGAATCAGCGTGGCCCATGGGCACCGTGGCGCAGCCGAGCATCAGCACCAGCTGCTCGGTGTCCTCCTCCTCGAAGGCGAGTGAGGGCGAG
>Ga0315903_10007929_pt1 | contig 13186 bp, 9 predicted proteins | sample LakEriMetagenome_7_FD_203524 | JGI IMG/M metagenome (GOLD analysis project Ga0315903, IMG submission 203524) | Freshwater fungal communities from buoy surface, Lake Erie, Ohio, United States - Buoy 2 MA119 | ecosystem: Environmental > Aquatic > Freshwater > Lake | place: USA: Lake Erie, Ohio...
CGAACTTCTCGCCCGCCTCGCGACCACCCTTGATGTTGAACGCCAACACCGAGCCGAAGCCGCGTCCGCCGAAGTACTTCTTCGCCCGCTCGTGCCACGGGCTGCTGGGCAGTCCGGCGTAGTTCACACTCTCCACCTGCGGATGCTTGGCCAGGTACTCACCCACCGCCTGCGCGTTGCTCCAGTGGCGTTCCATGCGCAGCGACAAGGTCTCCAGACCCTGCAACAGCATGAACGCGTTGAACGGCGACACGGCCATTCCAAGGTCGCGCAGCAACTGCACGCGGGCCTTCAGGATGTACGAACCCGCACCCAGCGCCGGCCAGTACGCCAGTCCGTGGTACGACGGATCGGGCTCGGTGAAGTTCGGGAACCGACCCGACGCCGAGAAGTCGAACTTGCCACCATCGGTGATCGAGCCGGCCACCGACGTACCGTGACCGCCCACGAACTTGGTGAGCGAATGCACCACGATGTCGGCGCCCCACTCGAGGGGACGAATGCCGTACGGGCTCGGCACCGTGTTGTCGACGATCAACGGCACACCCACCTCGTGGGCCACCTTCGACACGCCCTCGATGTCGAACACGTCGTTGCGCGGATTCGCCAGCACCTCGCCGTAGAACGCCTTGGTGTTCGGGCGCGCCGCGGCCTTCCACTGCTGCAGATCGTGCGGGTCGTCCACGAAGGAGACCGAGATGCCCATCTTGGGCAACGTGTAGTGGAACAGGTTGTAGGTTCCGCCGTACAGCGACGGCGACGCCACGATGTGGTCACCGGACTCGGCCAGCGTCAGGATCGCCAATGTCTCGGCCGCCTGTCCCGACGACACCACCAACGTGCCGGGCAGTCCGATCGCGGTCGTGACACCACCCTCGAGAGCGTTCACTCGTGACTCCACCGCCAACTGCGTGGGGTTCATGATGCGGGTGTAGATGTTGCCCACCTCGGCCAGCGCGAACAGGTTCGCGGCGTGCTGCGCGTCGCGGAACTCGTACGACGTGGTCTGGTAGATCGGCACCGCGCGGGCGCCGGTGGTCGGATCGGGTTCTCCGCCGACGTGGATCTGCTTGGTCTCGAAACCCCACTGTGCTGACATGAACGTGCCCTCCTGTTTGGAACAGGAGGGCACGCTACCCAGTAATTCCCGACTCAACAAGTCAGATTTCGAATTGTCCGTTTTCGGGTCAGCCTCCGCTGACGTCGGCCACCTTCTGCTTGCCGGCGCCCAGGAACGGCATCATCGCGCGCAGTTCCTTACCCACCGACTCGATCTGGTGCGCCGCACCCGCGGCCTGCAGCTCCTTCATCTTGGCCCGACCGGACTCGCTCTCGGCGATCCATTCCTTGGCGAAACGCCCGGTCTGGATCTCCTTGAGGATCTTCTTCATCTCGGCCTTGGTGCGCGGCGTCACCACGCGCGGTCCGCGCGTGAGGTCGCCGTACTCGGCGGTGTCGCTGATGCTGTACCGCATGCCCGCGATGCCCTCTTCGTACATGAGGTCGACGATGAGCTTCACCTCGTGGAGGCACTCGAAGTAGGCCATCTCGGGCTGGTAGCCCGCTTCGACCAGCGTCTCGAACCCGGCCTGCACCAGCGAGGTGACGCCACCGCACAGCACGGCCTGCTCACCGAACAGATCGGTCTCGGTCTCCTCGGCGAACGAGGTCTCGATGACACCCGCGCGTGCTCCGCCGATGGCCGAGGCGTAACTGAGCGCCAGTTCCTTGGCGCCACCGGTGGCGTCCTGATGCACGGCGATGAGCGCCGGCACGCCACCACCCTCGGTGTACGTACGACGCACCAGATGACCCGGGCCCTTGGGCGCGATCATGATCACGTCGACGGTCTTGGGCGGACGAATGCGCTTGAAGCGGATGTTGAAGCCGTGCGCGAACGCCAGGGCCTTGCCCTTCTTCATGTGCGGCTTGATGAACTCCTCGTACGTCGCCTTCTGCTCGGTGTCGGGCATGGTGAGCATGATCACGTTGGCCCACTTGGCGGCCTCGGCGATGCCCATCACGGTGAGGCCGGCGGCCTGTGCCTTGGCCGCGGACTTGCTGCCCTCGCGCAGACCGACGACCACCTGCACGCCCGACTCCTTCAGGTTCAGCGCGTGCGCGTGTCCCTGCGAGCCGTAGCCGATGATCGCGACCTTGCGGCCCTTGATGATGGAGACGTCGCAGTCACCGTCGTAGTACATCTTTGCTGCCATTGGTCAACTTGCCTTTCCGTGTTTGACGGCCTTGAGGCGCGCCTCTTTGTCGAGCTTCGGAAGGGCCACGCGACCCGTCCGTTGGAGTTCCACGATGCCGTAGCCGCGCAGAAGTTCCTCGAAGTCGTCGAGTTTGTCGGGACTTCCGTCCAAAGACACCGTGATGGCCTCGACTCCGACCGCCAGGATCTTGCCTTCGAAGATGTTCGTGAGCTCCACCACCTGCCCACGGTCCTCGGCCGGCACCCGAACCGTGGCCATGAGCAGCTCGCGTTCCACCGAACGGCGGGGGTCAAGTTCGCTGATCTTCACCACGTCGACCAGCTTGAACAACTGCTTGACGACCTGCTCGAGCGGCGCCGACTCGACGTCGACGACGATGGTGATGCGGCTGAGCATGGGGTCCTCGGTGGGGGCCACCGCCAGGCTGAAGATGTTGTAACCACGGCGGGCGAACAGACCCGACACGCGAGCCAAGACGCCGGGGCGGTTCTGCACCAGCACCGACAAGATGTGGTGCGCCGGATGACTCGAAGCGTACGAATTGGTGCTCATCGCAGGAACTCCCGTCGGTTGTTCTGGTCGGGGTGCAACAAGACGTCGTCGTTGCTGAATCCGGCCGGGACCATGGGGAACACCTTCTCGCCGGCGTCCACACGGAACTCGACCACGACCGAACGGTCGTCGATGCTGTTGGCCTTCTCGATGGCGGGCTGCACTTCCTCGGGGCTCTCGACGCGAATGCCGATGCAACCCATGGATTCGGCCCACTTCACGAAGTCGGGCAACTCGGGTGACAGGTACACCTCGCTGTAACGCTCCTCGTAGAACATCTCCTGCCACTGACGCACCATCCCGAGGTAGGAGTTGTTCAAGATGGCGACCTTGATCGGGATGCGCTCGACGCTGGCGGTGACCAACTCCTGCGCCGTCATCTGGAAGCAGCCGTCACCGTCGACGGCCCACACGGTGCGATCGGGACGACCGACCTTGGCGCCGATGGCGGCGGGAACCGAGAAGCCCATCGTGCCGAGACCACCCGAGTTCACCCACGTGTACGGCTCGTTGAACTTCCAGTACTGCGACGACCACATCTGGTGCTGGCCGACACCGGAGCACAAGATGGTCCCTTCGGGCGCACCATCGCGCAACTGCTCGAGGCAGTACTGCGGCTTGAGCGCCTCGCCGGGTTCGTTGGTCGGGTAGTACAGCGGGAACTGCTCGCGCCAGCCGCTGACCCGGCTCTTCCACGCCGAGATGTCCTGTTGCTTCTCGCCGCCGTTCAACAGGTCCTTGATGGCCTTGATGATCTCCTCGATGACGAGGCGGCAGTCGCCGACGATCGGCACGTCGGGACGACGCACCTTGCCCTGCTCGGCCGGGTCGATGTCGACGTGGATGATCTTGGCGTCGGGCGCGAAAGTGGCGACCTTGCCGGTGATGCGGTCGTCGAAACGCGCACCGAGTGTGATGAGCAGATCGCTCTTCTGCATGGCGGTGATGGCCGTGGCGTTGCCGTGCATCCCGGGCATGCCCAGACACAACGGATGATCATCGGGGAACGCACCGCGCGCCATGAGCGTGGTGACCACCGGCGTGTCGATGAGCTCGGCCAGTTCGCGCAACGCGTCGGCCGCACGCGCCTTCAGGATTCCGCCACCCGCGTAGAGGATGGGCTGCTTCGCGTCGAGGATCATGCGCGCGGCTTCCTTGATCATGCGCGGGTGACCCTTGCTGACGGGCTTGTACCCCGGGAGGCTGTCGAGCACTTCCTCGTCGGACGGCCAGTGCCACGTCATGGAGTTCTGCAGAACGTCCTTGGGGAGATCCAGGAGAACCGGACCGGGGCGACCGGTGGTGGCGATGTGGAACGCCTGACGCACCATCAACGGAACGTCGTCGGCCGACATGATGAGTTCGTTGTGCTTGGTGACGCTGCGGGTGATGCCGACGGTGTCGCATTCCTGGAACGCGTCGGTACCGATGGCCGTGGTGGGCACCTGGCCGGTGATGCAGATCATGGGGATGGAGTCCATGTACGCGTCGCACAAGGGGGTGACCATGTTGGTGGCCGCCGGACCGGAGGTGACCATGGCGACGCCGGGCCGACCGGTGACGTGCGCGTACCCCTCGGCCATGTGTCCGGCGCCTTGCTCGTGACGCACGAGGATGTGACGGATCGGGCTGTCGAGCAGGGGGTCGTAAGCCGGCAGGATGCATCCGCCGGGCAACCCGAAGATGGTGTCGACGTTCTCCAGCTCCAGGGCCCTGATGAGGGCCTGTGCACCGGTGATCTTCTGTGTCATGTCGGTTCCTGTGTCGTGTGTGCCGACCTGACGGCCGGACGTGGATCTGATTGGTTCTTCCGACGGTGTCGAACCCCGAAAACGAAACAGCCCCCCTATCGGGAGGCCGTACGACGCGTTCGAGGATACGAACGCGTCAGAGGATTACTACGAGCGCGAACGACAGGACCGAGGTCTCGGAGATGCGGTTCGCGTTCATCGCCCCTCAGTGTGCCAGCGGGGCCGGAACTTCACAACCCACCCGAAACCGGGATTTCGGGACGATTCAGTCCGGGAAAGCGCCCTGGAGCCGAGCCGCGGTGAGCGTGTTCTCCAGCAGGCAGGCGATGGTCATCGGACCGGTGCCGCCGGGCATGGGCGTGATGTACCCGGCCACCGCCTGGACGGCCTCGAAGTCCACGTCGCCGACGATCCCGGCTTCGGTGCGCGAGATGCCGACGTCGATGACCGCGGCGCCCGGTTTCACGTGCGCGGCCGTGATCAAACCGGGCTGGCCCACCGCACCGACCAGGATGTCGGCGTCACGACACACATCGACCAGATCCGCCGTTCGGCTGTGCGCGATGGTCACGGTGGCGTCCACGCCTTTGCGCGCCAACAACAGCGACAGCGGTAGCCCCACCAACGTGGAACGACCGATCACCACCGCTCGTCGGCCACGCGTCGGAACCGCATGACGCTCGAGCAACCGCATCACACCCAGCGGGGTGCACCCCACCAATCCGGGTAATCCACGGACCAGACGTCCCATCGACTCGCTCGTCAGTCCGTCCACGTCCTTGTCCGCGGGGATCAGACGTAATACCGCTTCTTCGTCGTAACCGGCGGGCAACGGGCTCTGCACCAAGATGCCGTGCACGTTCGGGTCCGCGGCCAGAGCCGACACGACCTGTTCGACGCGCGCCTGACCCGCGTCGGCGGGCAACACCTCGTTGCGGCTCAGCATGCCGGCCTTGGCGGCCTGCACGTGCTTGTTACGCACGTACCGTTGGCTCGGCCCGTCGTCGCCGACGAGCACCGTGGCCAGACACACCGCGGGCGATCCTGCCGCCACGATGGTGGCCGCCAATTCGGCGACGATTTCGTCGCGCAAGCGATTGCCGTCCATCGAAATCGCCCCGCCGGGGGTGCGAGCGAACCCGTTCGGGTCGGTCGAGGCGGGCTGGTTCGTCACGGTGGTGATGCTACGGCGACCTCCGTGCGCCTAGCCTTACCCCATGACCACACCCCCGTCACCCACTGTCGCGCCGGCCACGGGCCGCCTCGGAGTGCTCACCGTCGGCCTCGGCGCCGTCGCCTCCACCCTCATCGCCGGCGTCGAACTCTCCAAGCGGGGTCTCGGCTCCCCCATCGGGTCGCTCACCCAGATGGGAACCATCCGGCTCGGCAAGCGCACCGAGGATCGTTCACCGCTCATCAAGGACTTCGTTCCCCTGGCCACCCTCGACGACATCGTCTGGGGCGCCTGGGACGTCTTCCCCGACGACGCCTACGTGTCGGCCAGCCGCGCCGGGGTGCTCGAAAGCGGCAAGCACATCGAGTCCATCAGCGACGCTCTGCGCGAGGTGCGCCCCATGCAGGCCGCCTTCGAGCGCAAGTACGCCCGCAACCTCGACGGCGAGCACGTGAAGCCCACCACCAGCAAGCGGGCCATGCTGAACGCCATCCGCGAGGACATCAACCGCTTCAAGGAAGAGAAGCAGTGCGATCGTCTCGTCATGATCTGGTGCGCCAGCACCGAGATCTTCATCGAGCCGGGTCGGGCCCACATGGACCTGGAGTCGTTCGAGAAGGCCATCGACGCCAACGACGAGACCGTCTCACCCGCTCAGCTCTACGCGTATGCCGCGTTGCTCGAGGGTGTCCCCTTCGCCAACGGTGCGCCGAACCTGGCCGTCGACGCTCCGGTGTTGCGTCAGCTGGCGACCGACCGCAACGTCGCGATCAGCGGCAAGGACTTCAAGACCGGCCAGACCCTCATGAAGACCGTTCTGGCCCCCATGTTGAAGGCCCGCATGCTCGGATTGTCGGGTTGGTACAGCACCAACATCCTCGGCAACCGTGACGGCGAGGTGCTCGACGCCCCCGAGAACTTCAAGACCAAGGAAGAGTCCAAGTTGGGCGTGCTCGAGGACATCTTGCAGCCCTCCAAGTACCCCGAGCTGTACGGCAACGTCTTCCACAAGGTGTCGATCAACTACTACCCGCCTCGCGGCGACGCCAAGGAAGGCTGGGACAACATCGACATCACCGGCTGGCTGGGCTACCCCATGCAGATCAAGGTGAACTTCCTCTGCCGCGACTCCATCCTCGCCGCACCGCTGGCCCTCGACCTGATCCTGTTCAGCGACCTGGCCGCGCGCGCCGGCATGGGTGGCATCCAGGAGTGGTTGAGCTTCTATTACAAGAGCCCGCAAGTGGCGCCCGGCCTGTACCCCGAGCACGACCTGTTCATTCAGCTCACCAAGCTGAAGAACACGCTGCGCTGGATGATGGGCGAGGACGTCATCACCCACCTCGGCCGCGAGTACTACGAAGAGATGTGAGTCGGCCGTGGCTCCACGGCGCTGGAACCCGTCCTCCTGGGTGAGCCTGTCGCCGAACGGCATCGGGCACACCAAACCGAATCACCTGGCCGAGATGACCAGGGTCGCGGTCAACGTTCGGCGCACCCCGAAGAAGGCGTGGAAGATCCTGAGCGAAGGCGTGTGCGACGGTTGCGCACTCGGGGTCGCCGGTCTGCACGACTGGACTCTCGACGGCATCCACTTGTGCACCACACGCCTCAAGTTGCTGGAGGTGAACTGCGCGGCGCCGTTCGACCACAGCGTGCTGTCCGACGTGTCGTGGCTCACCAAGCGCACCGGCACCGAGTTGCGCGAGATGGGTCGCCTCGCGCATCCGATGCGGCGACGACGGGGCGAGAAGGGTTTCCGGCCCGTCGAGTGGGACGAAGCCCTCGACGCCATCGCCTCGGCCATCAAGGTGGCCGGCGGTGACCGCACCGCCATCTATCTGACCAGTCGCGGACTCACCAACGAGGTCTACTACGTCGCCGGAAAAGCGGCTCGCGCCATGGGTGTGGCCAACATCGATTCCGCCGCCCGCACGTGCCACGCACCGTCGACGGTCGGCCTGAAGGCCACCATCGGTGTGGCCGCCAGCACGTGCAGCCTGCAGGACGTGCTGGAAACCGACCTCGTGGTGTTGTGGGGCGCGAACGTCGCGAACAACCAACCGGTCTTCACCAAGTACCTCTACGAGGCCAAGAAGAACGGCGCCAAGGTCGTGGTCGTCAATCCGTATCTGGAACCCGGCCTCGAGCGCTACTGGGTGCCGTCGAAGCCGGAGTCGTTCCTGTTCGGCACGAAATTGTGCGACTTGCACGTGCCCGTGCGGCCCGAGGGCGACGTCGCGTTGGCGAACGCGTTGCTCAAACGCTTGATCGAGCGTGACGCGATCGACCAGAACTTCATCGATGCGCACACCAGCGGATGGGCCGAGCTCGAACGACACCTGGCCTCGCTCGACCCGGACGAACTCCTCGTCGATGCCGGCATAGATGCCACGACCCTCGAGGCGCTCACCGATGTCTACGCGTCGGCCCGTGGTGCGATCCTGATCTGGAGCATGGGCATCACCCAACACCGCCACGGCGTGGAGGGCGTGCAGGCCATCGTGAACGTGGCTCTCGCTCGGGGCAACGTCGGACGTGACGGCACCGGACTCATGCCCATTCGTGGGCACTCCGGTGTGCAGGGTGGCGCGGAGATGGGTGCGTACTCGACGGCCTTCCCCGGAGGAGTCGCCGTGAACGCCGAAAACGCTCGTGCACTGAGTGATCAGTGGGGGTTCGACGTTCCGTCGGCTCCGGGTCTGACCGCCCCCGAGATGGTGTTGGCGGCCGAACGCGACGCCATCGACGTGTTGTTCCTCGACGGCTCGAACTTCCTCGACGTGATGCCCGACCCCGACCGGGTGGCCACCGCGCTCTCGCGTGTGCCCCTGCGCGTGCACCAGGACATCGTGCTCACCTCGCAGATGTTCCTCGAGGGCGACGACGTCATCTTGTTGCCGGCGGCCACCCGTTACGAACAAGAAGGTGGCGGCACGAGCACCACCACCGAACGTCGCATCGCGTTCGGCCCGCAGGTGATCGACCCGCCCGGAGAGGCGCGAAGCGAGTGGCGCATCTTCGCCGACCTGGCGACTCGCGTTCGACCCTCCGTGGCCTCGGCCTTCGACTGGGTGGACAACCAGACGCTGCGCGCCGAGATCGCCCGGGTGGTGCCGATGTACGCCGGAATCGAGATGCTGCGCGCCACTCACGACGCCGTGCAATACGGCGGCCGTCACCTGTGCGCGAACGGCGACTTCCCCCTGCCCGACGGACGCGCGGTCTTCACCGCCGTCGACGTTCGTCCGCCGAACCTGCCCGAGGGATCGTTCCTGCTCTCCACCCGACGGGGCAAACAGTTCAACAGCATGGTGTTCGCCGAACGAGACCCCCTGACCGGAGCGAGCCGCGACGCGGTGTACATCGATCGGTGCGACGCCGCGACAATCGACGTGTCCCATGGCGACCATGTCCTGATTCGCAGCGCCACGGGCACGATGAAGGGAACCGCTCACGTGGTGGATCTCCCTCGTCGGTCGTTGCAGGTGCACTGGCCCGAGGGCAACGTGCTGATCGACGCCGGTCTCAATGAAGACGCCAGTCGGATCCCCGACTACAACGCGATCGTCACGATCGAGAAAGCGATGCCATGAAGAGTCGTGCCGTTCTCTGGGCCCTGGTGGCCGACATCGTCGGAATCATCGTGTTCGTCTCCATCGGACGTCGCAATCACGACGAGGGCGTGGCTCCCGCCGGTGTCATCGAGACGGCGGCACCGTTCGTCATCGCCGTGTTGGTCGGTTGGCTCATCGCGCGCGGATGGAAGGCGCCCTTCGCGGTCGGCACCGGAGCGATCGTCTGGGTGACGACCGTGGCGCTGGGAATGGTGTTGCGCAAGTTCGTGTTCGACGACGGCACGGCGACCGCCTTCGTGATCGTGGCCACGGTGTTCACGGGTGCGGTGTTGAACGGTTGGCGACTCGCGGTACGAATGCGACCGGCGCGCGTCACAACAGGTTCGTGATCGCGCCTTTTTCGGCACCTTGGGCGAGCCGGGCGTACTTGCCCAACACGCCGCTCGTGTAACGCGGAGGATTCGGCGTCCAGCCCTGACGACGACGCGCCAATTCGGCCTCGTCGACCAGCAGGTCCAGACCGTGGCTGGCCACGTCGATGCGAATGCGGTCACCGTCACGCACGAACGCGATCGGTCCGCCGTCGACGGCCTCGGGGGCCACGTGTCCGATGCAGAATCCCCACGTGCCACCGCTGAATCGACCGTCGGTGATGAGAGCGCAGTCAGCACCGCGACCGGCGCCCTTCAACGCGCCGGTGATGGCCAACATCTCGCGCATACCCGGACCACCCTTGGGGCCCTCGTAGCGAATGACGAGCACGGTGTTCGGTCGGATCTCTCCGGCCATGATGGCGGCCATCGCGCCGTCCTCGCCGTCGAACACGCGGGCGGTGCCCTCGAAGAGACGCTGTTCGGCGGTGAGACCGGCCACTTTCACCACGCTTCCGAGCGGCGCCAACGAACCACGCAGGACGAGGATGCCTCCCTCGGCGTTGATCGGTTGCGACAACGGGTGAACGACCACGCCATCGGGTGACGGCGGCGCGATGTCGGCCAGGTTCTCGGCCATGGTCTTGCCCGTGCAGGTGAGCACGTCGCCGTGCAACAACCCGGCATCGAGCAGGTGCTTCAACACCACCGGCACTCCCCCGACCCGATGCAGATCGGTCATGTGGTACTTGCCGCCCGGTTTCATGTCGGCGATGTGGGGAACCTTGGCCGCGATGCGGTTGAAGTCCTCCAACTCCAACGGCACGCCGGCCTCGGCGGCGATGGCCAACAGGTGCAGAACGGCGTTCGTGCTTCCACCCAAGGCATTGGTGATGGCGATGGCGTTCTCGAAGGCCTTCTTGGTGAGGATGTCGCGCGGGCGAATTCCGAGGCGCAACATGTTCACGACCGCCTCGCCAGCCAGGCGCGCGTCGTCCTCACGACTGCGATCGACCGCCGGCGCCGACGCGGAACCGGGCAACGACAAACCCAGAGCTTCCCCGATGGACGACATGGTGTTGGCGGTGAACATTCCACCGCACGCGCCTTCGCCCGGACACGCCGCCTTCTCGATGGCGGTGAGTTCGCTCTCGGTGATGGTGCCGGCGGCGCACGCACCGATGGCCTCGAACACGGTGGTGATGTCGATGTTCTTCCCGTCGTGGTGACCGGGCAAGGTGGAGCCGTTGTACACGAACACCGCGGGCAGGTTCAGGCGGGCGATGGCCATCATCATTCCCGGCATGCTCTTGTCGCAACCGCCCGTGGCCACCAGACCGTCGAGACGCTCGGCGTGCATCACGGCTTCGACCGAATCGCAGATGACCTCGCGGCTCACGAGCGAGGCGCGCATGCCCTCGTGACCCATCGAGATTCCGTCGCTGACGGTGATGGTGCCGAACTCCAACGGCACACCGCCGGCGGCGCGAACGCCGACCTTGGCCGCCTCGGTGAGGCGACGGATCGACATGTTGCAGGGCGTGATCTCGTTCCATGACGAAGCCACCCCGACTTGGGGCTTGTCCCAGTCGTCATCGGTCAGGCCCACGGCGCGCAACATGGCCCGCGAGGCCGCCTTCTGAATGCCGTCGGTGACGTCACGGCTGCGGGGCTTGACGTCGACCGGGGTTCCGGTGGGACCAGCGGTGGGTTGAGAGGCCATATCCGCAGGTTATTGGTCAAGAGGCACGGCGGAGAAGAAAAGTTGTTAGGTATACCTAACAGTTGTTAGGCTCTCCTAACAGAGGGCGGATCCCTTTCGAAACAGCCCCGTCGCCCGACTCACAGTAAGGACCACCATGAGAACTCTCCCGCCGCGCACGACCCTTGCGATCGTGGTGAGCTTCACCACCGTCGGAATGCTCGCCGCTTGCGGTGGCGACGATTCGACGACAGCGGACAGCTCGGTCGCTCCCGCCACCACCATCACCGAAGGTGCGAATCCGTGCGACGGAGCGAGCGGATCGCTGACGGTGTACTCCGGTCGTAGCGAGACGTTGGTCGCCGACCTGTACACCCGATTCACCGCCGACACGGGCGTCACCGTCGAAGCCCGTTACGGCGACAGCGGCGAATTGGCTGGTCAGATTCTGACGGAAGACTCGGCCACCCCCGCCGACGTGTTCTTTTCCCAAGACGCCGGCGCGCTGGGAGCGGTGTCGCAGTCCGGATTGTTCACCGAACTTACGGCCTCCACGCTCGATCGGGTACCCGTCGAGTTCCGCTCCGTCACCAACGACTGGGTGGGTGCCAGCGGTCGCGTGCGCGTGATCGTGTACAACCCCGAACTGGCCCCGACGCCGCCGACATCGGTCGACGAATTGCTGGACCCGGCATGGAAGGGCGAGATCGGTTTCGCCCCCACCAATGCATCGTGGCAATCGTTCGTCACCGCGCTTCGCGTGACTCGTGGCGAGGATGCAGCGCGCGAATGGTTGGAGAACTTCGCCGCCAACGAGCCGGTCGCCTACGAGAAGAACGCCGCGGTGCGTGACGCGGTGAACGCCGGCGAGGTGTCCCTCGGGCTCGTGAACCACTACTACCTGTTCGAGAAGATCGCCGCCGAGGGCGCCGACGCCGTGGTGGCCGAGAACCAGTACCTGCCCGGTGACATCGGTGGACTCGTCAACGTCGCCGGCGCCGGCGTTCTCGGCAACTCCGACAACGTCGACGCGGCGCAGTGTTTCGTGTCCTACCTCGTCTCCGACGCGGGTCAGCAGTACTTCGTCTCGAAGTCGTTCGAGTATCCGCTCGTCGACGGCATCTCCCAAGCCGACGGACAACCCGATTTCGACGAGCTGGATCCCCCGGCCATCGATCTGTCGGACCTCTCCTCGATCGCCGAGACGCAGGAACTGCTGGCCGACGTCGGACTACTCACGCTCTGACGGCACACTGCTTCCGTGTCATCACTCCGAGGATCGGCCTGGCGCTCGAAACTGCCGGCACCGTTGGTCATTCCCGCGGTGCTGGCGGCCTTGGCGTCGCTCGCGCCTCTCGCCTATCTGGTCGATGTCGCTTTCGATCGCGGTGCGGTTTATCTCTGGGACGAACTCTGGCAACGACGCACCCTCGATCTGGTCGTTCGCAGCGGACTCCTGGCCGCCTGTGTGACCGTCGCGAGCGTCGTCATCTCGGTACCCCTCGCCTGGGCCGTGATGCGCAGCGATTTGCGTGGACGTCGATGGTGGCGCATCGCATTGGCATTGCCACTGGCGATTCCGAGTTATCTCGCGGCTTTCGCCTGGATCAGTTGGGAGTCTTCCTTGGCCGGATTCTGGGGTGCGTTCCTGGTTCTGACCGCCGTGTCGTACCCGTACGTCTACCTGCCCCTCACCGCGGCATTCGGTCGACTGGACCAATCACTCGACGAGATCGCCACGATTCACGGCAAGGGTTCGGTGCCTCGCTTGATCGTGTTGGCCGCCCGCCAATGCCGTGGAACCATCGCCGCCGGGTCACTGTTGGTCGCGCTCTACGT
>Ga0315903_10007930_pt1 | contig 13186 bp, 24 predicted proteins | sample LakEriMetagenome_7_FD_203524 | JGI IMG/M metagenome (GOLD analysis project Ga0315903, IMG submission 203524) | Freshwater fungal communities from buoy surface, Lake Erie, Ohio, United States - Buoy 2 MA119 | ecosystem: Environmental > Aquatic > Freshwater > Lake | place: USA: Lake Erie, Ohio...
ACCCCATCATGGTTGACGGGCACTTTGACATGGCGGTCTGTCGCGAGCTCGGTATCGCGCACTTGCTCGCGAACCCGCGCGTCCTGGAAGAGCTGCAAGCTCGAAAGTCGGTCACGCTTTTCCTGACGTTTGAGCGCCAGAACAGGGCGGAATTCCGGCGTTGGGCGTTCTGATCGTGGACCGCTGCTGGACCTGCGGAGGGAACATGGTCCAGCGTGAGAGCGCGACGCTGATTACGGTTGCGTGCGATCGTAAGTGCGGTGCGTTCTACACGAAGAAGAAAAAGGCATAATTGCCGGGCCCGGGACAATACCGGGCTTTGTTTTAGCTTGTCCTATCATTTTAAAAATGGACTAAATTACGTCATATTACTAATAGAGAAGAGCTTAACCAACTTCTCTTTATGCGGAAATATCACCACCATGCGCTACGAAAACGAAGTCGTGTTCACCTATGGTTTCACCATCAACCCCGAGGAAATGGTGGACGACACCATCTACCTCGACGGGGCCTGCCGCGGCCCCGCGATCGATGTGGGCCGGCGGGCCTACAGCTTCGACCACCACGCGGGGTGCTCCCGCTTCGCCACCATGTCCACGTGCGAGCAGGTGCTCCTCGCCCTTGACATGGGCTTGAATCCGAAGGGGTTCCGGGTGGTCGTGAACGACCTCGACGCGGACACGAGTCTGGCGTTGTGGCTGTTGTTCAACCCGCACAAGGTCGACGACCGGGTGCGCGAAGAGGTCCGCAAGATCGGCAGGGTCGACTCGCACGGCCCGCTGTGGAGCCCGACCAAGCTCCACAAGGCGCTGACCCGCCGCCCGGGGGTCGCCCAGACCTTCCAGGACCTCATCGCCGACCAGGAGAAGATCGACGCCTGGGTCGAGGGAGGCGATCGGGCGCTGCCCGAGCCGTTCTCCATGCCGCCCTGCGCCGTGCACGGCCTGGACCGCGACGGCGGCGTGGTCGAAGTCCAGGGCGACTTCGCCGCGGCCTACGCCGCCGGCGCCGTCATCGCGCTGGCCAAGGTGCCCGGCCCCGCCGGGACCATCGGCTGGACGGTGGGGAAGAAGTCGGATTTTGCCCGGGGAGACATCTCGGGCTTCCTCGATGAGATGAGCACCATCGAGCCGGGGTGGGGTGGCGGCTCCACGATCGGTGGGGCGCCCCGCCATTCCGATGGGACCCGCTCCCGTCTCCCCTTTTCGGAAGTCTGGCCCGTCTTCCTGAAGCACGCGCGGTAGGCGCGGTTCAGGAGGCAGAGAGGAACGCCCTTCGGGGCGTTCCTCTCTGCGGGCTTTGTTTTAGCAAATAGAAGATTTTTTAGGTAATAACAGATTGTAGGCACTTATAGCCTACTGGAGACCCCATGCAGGAACAAGTTTTGTTGAATTACATTCTGGCCTCTCTCGGGCAGTCTCCGCAAGAACAGCTGATTGCGGAGCTCATTTACACGAACCTTGAGCTGCAGCGCGCACTGGAGGACAAGACAACGAAGAAGGATTTGGACTACGATAAAAAATTGACGAGTCTGGGAAACCAGATGTTCGCGCTTGAGACGTCTCTCGAAGACCTGTTTAAGCAGGTGAAGGCTCAAGACTACGAGGGCATGGCGAGGCATACACCGGCAGGCTCTCCACTGGCCCAGTTGGGTGTCTACTTGGTACCCATTCTCAAGAACAACGAACGTCTTGCGCAAAAGAACGACGCGCTGATTCGGTTCAAGGAACGGGTTGAATTGATCACGGAGTCTCAAAGCAATGACGGGAACAAGGTCTCACTGATTATCGAGGAAGCGACCACTCTTCGCAGATACCTCAGAACTCTGGACTGACTTGCATGCCAAAAGAAGAAAAGATCGTTGCCTACATGAAGACGGTCGCCGATGCCTATGGGCTGTGGGCGGAAGTCAAGCAGGCATACGACAACTACAGAATAGAGGGAATAGCGCCAGCAGAAGCCTGCGCAGATGCATTGTATGATTGGGATCTTTCCCCATAGTTCTACAATGTGAGTTTACTAGGCCCTGTAAAAAGGGCCTCCTTTTAGGTCATACTTTTATTGAGGGACAATATAAATACCCTCAAGGAGTCTGCATGTTGAACGGATGCATGTTCATTATCCCCAATGCCCTCATCCCACTTGATGAGCTCTCCCCCTCGACGCTGGAGGACCTGACGCGCCGCCTCAAAAACCTCGGGATCGCTCCCGAGGGTCCGCTGGTCCAGGTGTGGTGGACCAGCGGAGACTGCGACAACTGGGTTGCGCATCGCTGGGACGATCATCCGGAGCTGTTCAGCAACATCAGCTCCCACCTCCCGGTCTCCCTCTTCGAGGGGAAGGTCGAGGGGGACAAGATCAGATTCACCCTGTCGCGCGCGCAGGCGCAGATCGGGGAGCACTACCTCGACCAGCCCTGCGAGGTGGAGATCGAGGTCGAGCTGCGGCAGCTCGGCTTCCGCTACCAGTGGGCCGGAAAGTTCGAGGAGGCGCTTCAGCGCCTCCTTGACGCACACGGCCGCGTCGGGATCTGAACAACAATGTCGGGGCCTCGAAAGGGGCCCCGACTTCATCCGGGAGCTACCATGTCTAACAAAGATGAGATGTACGACGACCACCTTCCATGGGATGAGTATGGTGCTCAGACCTCGGGCACATACGACCCGAGAAGGCTGGAGGACGAGATCCAGGACATGGGACAGAGGATGGGGCTTCTTGGCTGGGAAGATGACAGTGACCGACCCAGTTACAGCCTGCAGAATTTCCCCATCGGCACCTCCAAGGGGCGCGGCTCCATTCGCCGCTGCTTCATCCCAGAGCCCGCCCCAAGCCTCGAATATGCGGAACTTGAGGGGCTGCTGTTACTCAATTTTCCGCAAATTCCTATCATCAAAGACAACTCCATTACGGAGATGGACAGATGCCAGGCGTGCGGCAACGTGCCGCCGCCCATGTTCGTCTGTACGAAGACCGGTTGTCCGAAGTTCCGGAGGCTCTAGATGTCGCTAACAGTCTTTTTGACGATGGGCCCTCGAGTACCAGATCTCCAATCGCCCGCAAATCCAACGGTTGAGCAATGGAAGGAGATTGCGCGCGGTTGGTACAAGGTCAAGTACACCTACTACGATAACGATGAGGCCACACAGGCCTATATCGACGAACAGGGGAAGTGGCTCTCGAAGAACGTCCCTGACGAACTCCGCGAGGGAGTTTTCCTCCTGTCGCGCCACGGCGGTTTCATGGGGGAGAACGTGTACGTGGTGGACGGGAGGGTCACACACAATACTCATGTGCCTTGTCGTGTCTGCAGAACGTACGAGCACGTCTGGCGCAATCAAGAGGGAGAACCGAGGATCTGGTGCATCACGTGTAACGACTGGGAAGAACCAGCTAACGCTAGCCACTAGGAGCTCACATGAAGCGCAACTTTTTCTTTCTCACGCTCATCACCCTCGTGGGGGCGTGTGTGACTCCCAACGAGGCCATCGGAACGTCTCCGTGGTTTCGCCTTCCATTAACACCTTGCTTACTGAGTGAAAAGACATGGAAATCTCCAAGAATCAGACGGCGTTCGATACTGTGGTCGCGCACTTGAGGCTCCAGAAAAAGCGCAGCGCCAAACCCGGAACGAACGTGTGTATGTATCGTGGGCCTGATGGCACAAAGTGCGCGGTGGGCGTGCTGATTCCGGATGATCAGTTCGATCCTGCCAAGGAGAGTCAGCACGTTTCCGATCTCCATTCGACAATCCCTGCCCTGCAGGGCATCGATCTCGACTTTCTGTGCGAATTACAGCGTGTCCACGACAGCGCTGTCAACTGGGACGAAAGTGGCTTCACTGCCTGGGATCTCCTTGAGCAAACTGCTGCGCAATACGACCTGATTTTCCCAGGAGTTCGGCATGAATAACCAACAAGCTTTCGACCGAATGGTAGAACATCTGGCAACACAGCAGCAGCAAGCTGTGGATTCCGAGGAGGTGTGTACTTACCGCAATGAACGCGGAGAAATGTGCGTCGTAGGCGCACTAATCCCAGATGAAGAATATAGCTCGACCTTTGAGGGGCTTTCTGCGACAAATGTGGCCCCCCTTGTCGAAGCGCTGTCTGACGTCAACCACAGCCTGCTCAACGAGATGCAGAGCGCGTACGATCAATCGCTCCATTGGGGACGAGTTGGTTTCTGCGGCTGGCATGTGGTCCAGAATATCGGAGAAAAGTACGGGCTGGATACCGGCAAATGCCTCAGCAATCCGGAGTAACCATGTTGGACGATCAGTCTGCCTTTGAGCAGGCAATGAGGCACCTTTTCGAACAGGGAAAGCCTTGTCGCGGAGAAGACGGGTACTGCGCATATCGAGGGCCTTACAATACGAAGTGCGCCGTTGGAGCCCTGATTCCGGATGATCAGTACTCGCCCCTCTTCGAAGGTGAAGACATGGATCACCTCAAAGGCGCTGTTCCTAACCTTCATAAGGTGTCTAAGCACCTGCTGCTCCGTCTCCAGGCTCTTCACGATACAAATCTCAATTGGGGGAAATCAGGATTTACTGGGTTTGAGGCTGCAATGAAAATTGCAACTGACTTCAGACTCGATGCGTCAATTCTATCCACGTTGCGGGAGAACCAGTGACATCTCAGGAAGCGTTTGATGTGGTAGTGGAACATCTCAAGACCCAAAAGAGGCGTGCTTACTCCACTTATCTGGGAAGGTGCGTCTATAGAAGCTCCGACGGACTGAAATGCGCGGTGGGTGCGCTCATTCGAGATGAAGACTACCACCGCACCCTTGAAAGTAAGGATGTGGAAGACCTCCAGTCTCTCAGGTTACCCTCGCTATCTGGACTCTCCATCTCGTTGTTGGGCCAACTCCAATTGGCTCATGACAGACATGCCAACTGGGACGAAAGTGGCTTCATCGGATGGCACAATCTTCGCTCGGTTGGGATCGATCAGGGACTAGATGTCAGCAAAATTCCCCACTGAATGATGTACCCGTCCTCACCCCACAGCTCGTGACATAGATAGTCACTGGAGGTAGCAATGTCCGTCAAAGTTTCGAATCTGGAAATTCGCAAGAAGGTGATCAACCTGGTTCGAAAGTTCTCCGAGGGAAACGAAGACGCCTTCAAGGACTTCCAGAGACAGCTGGACATCCTTCTGGGTGTGGACTTCGAGTTGCCCATGCCTCCTGCGTTTCGGGATGCGTCGGTACACGCTCAAGAGTGGGCACTCCGGGTCTTGTCTGAAACCAAGACCGCGATCAAGACCTTCGGAAGGTACTCATTCGATGACAAAGGACCTCACGAGGTCATGAGCATCGGGGTTCTTGCCGACGAGCTGAGGGTTCTCCCGCCAGAAGAGGCAGGCGCGTACCTCGAGGCTCTGGCTGTCCTGGGTCCGGACTACAAGACGGTTGCAGACGCGCTCCTCTCAACAATGGATGACGCTTCTACCCCGTGGTGGGAAGTCTGTTGTATGGCTTGTCCTTCCGTCGAGTACTGAACACTATAGGGGATCAGATGAAACTCTGGGTCCTCTTTTAGCTAATAAATATACTATTTTAAGTCATAATCAGAGTGTCGCTTACTGATAAGGAGGACTCATGCGAGTTTCCAGGTGTTCTATATGCCGAAAATCTGGACACAATGCACAAACATGCGCACGAAAGCCACAACCGGGGGTGACGAATGACTTTCTAACCCTCTCGAAGTCTTCCCAGGAGATTTTGCTCTTCCTCGCCAGGCAGTGGGTTGAACTGCCTGCGGAACTAAAAGTGCCAGTTCATCCTATCAACTGGGATGAGCTGAAAGCACGGCAATTCGTCGATCGTGATCATCAATTCACAGCTTACGGAGCCATCTATACGAATATCGGGCTTGGAGTGAAGGTACGGCCCGAGCTCATCGCGTTTGTCAGGGCTCGAGAACAGGAGATGCAAGCTGAGCGCAATTACTATTACACGCTTGGAAAGCTGCGCACGCTGCTGAATACCTGGATCGATACTGACAAAAAACGCGGTACTCAGCGGGTTAATCTGGTCCTGCCGAATGAACTGCACGACTTCGCATCTCAACTCGAGAAACTTAAGGCCTTCTGGGATACTCAAGTTGAAGAGACCATGAAGGCAGATGAAAAGGCACGAGCAGTCCTTTACAGCCTATTGGAGCACGCATGAAGCAGTCTTACTACGCTGTCGGACAGACCCTCTGGTCGGTGAAGATCCGCTCTGAGCGAGAGCGGGTTCCGACTGCTGACGGCACGTTTCGTTACAGCCCGGACGCTCGCCTATTTTGCGAGTGGGTAGAGTGGAAGGTCGAGAAGGTGACCCCGCAGTTCGCGCGGTGCCGAAGCTCGGATCTGCGCGTGAAGCGGGTCGGGTTGAACGACACAGAGGTTGCCGCCTCAAAACAGGGGGCACTTCGCTTGGCGAGTCAGAAACTCACTACGAAGCTGGCGCGCTCAGAGAGGGAACAAGCTCTCGATGTTCGGAAGCTTCAGCTTCTAGAGAGCTTGAAGACACGATGACCTACAAAGCGACCGTGATTGAGCAGTCCGCAGACGGTGCCAGCTTCTTCCTGGAGATGGGCAGTGAGTGGGTGAACCAGTTTCCCCGCATTCCCCGTCTGCACGTGACTCTAGACTGCCAGAAGAACCGGGTAATCATCCATGCTGCGACCGCTGCGGGTGTCGTAGAAAACTGGGATACCCCGTTCACGATTCTCGGAGTGTCCTCCATAGAGTCGCTGGGGTTATTGGGCATAGAAGTGGGAAAATAGCGCGCAGCTTCTGGGGCTGTGCCATAGCAGAGATATGCGAGATATGTTCGAATCACCCGTTTTGGAGATCTAATGGCAGTAGATATGGTGATCGCTCTCATCCGCGCGAGCGGGGCGCTCGAACCCTTGCGGTCGGGCCCAGAAGAGCTGCGGGTCCTCATCGATGCAACGCTCGATGATCCGTCTCCCGAACCCGAGTGGTTCGAGAGTGCGGTTCGCGCCTTGCGTCCGCTGACGCGCAAGTACATCGAGCGCGTGTTGCGCGAACACGCGCTTGAGCTCCAGGACAACGAGATTACTCGCGGTCTTGGGTTCTTCGGGGATTGGAAGGCGTGATTGTAAAGAGACCAGGCTTTCAGCCTGTGTTCTCTTTAGCTAGTATTTTTTACATTAAGTAAATTCACTCCCCCAAAACTATAAAAAATATTATAGTAAGTCATAATATAGAAAGACGGGAAGAGTTTAACCAACTTCCCAACGGAGGCCGGATGAAGGCGGTCGTGGAATCAGTCGAGTGGGAGGGTGAAGTTCTCATCCTCCGACTCGACCAGCCGAAGTGGCGACACTTCGGCTGGTGTCCCTGCCTACACGTCGGTAGGGACAGGTCGGAGCTCGGCGGGGAGGATCTGATTGAGATCTTCCCCGCCGACCACGCGGGTGATGTCCTCACCCGTCGGCGGGACCAGCTCATCCAGGTCCGCGGGGAGGGCACCTTGTCCTTCCGGCGGACGCTGGAGGAGCTGGGACTGGAGATCGACTGGCCAGAGGGGATTGAGTAAACCTCTGGCCAGTCGCCAGTCGCCCGGGACATCACCGGGCTTTGTTTTATCTTGTTTGAAGGGCGCCTTACAAGGCGCCCTTCGTACAGCTTAGTTCTGTCTGTTCTTATATTTATGATATCCGTACCCACCTGCTCCAAGGAGGGCAGCTCCGGCAGCTCCTCCGATGGCTATCCTGCGGTTTCTTAGTTTCCGCGCTGCCTCTTCTATTCTCAGTTTTGTCTGTCTACGCCTATGCGAGATCTCAGTACCCAACAACGTGGCTATCGCACCGCCGACTAGGTATTTATTCGGCAAATTAAACTTAAAGGGGTTTCTCGTCCTACCTGCGGTTCCAGTTCTCTTCCAACCTGTGTTTCCAGTTTCTGAAGCTCCCATCGATGAAAGCTTCGCCCGCAGGTTTGCTGCCATCTTGGCGGCGGTTTCCCGCTCACTCGGAGAAGCCGAGGGATCGTTTGCTAAGCGCTGTGCTGCTTCCATCTTCCTACGGATATCGTCAGCCGAGAATGACGCGGCAGACTTCTCTAGCTCGTAGGCAAGATCTGCCCATAGCGGATCTTGAGACATAATAAAGTGGTACGCCGCGACCTTATCCATATCCGACTCCTAGTTTGGTGGTTCACATACCGGAGTTCATGTTTTATCAGCTGTGAAGTTTAGCGTCAAGCAACGCATAAATCCATCAATACTTATCAATATATTAACACCTGTGTGATTATTGCACTGAGTTATCCTATCACATAATATTTTACCTTTACTAAAACTTGTATCAAAAAAAATAGAATACGCGCGCTGGTTTCTATTCTCTCTCTCTCTTTTTTAAGCTTACTAAAAAGTCTACCCACAATATAGATAACCTCTCTTTTTATTCTCTCTCTTTTTTAAGCTTACTAAAAAGTCTACCCACAATATAGAGATCACTGTGACCCACCTAAGTGGCCAGGTAACCCCTTTCATCTCCCTAAAGGTATACGCCCGTAAGTCTGTAAAAGGGGCCCTATCCCCGCGACCCTTAAATTCTAAAAAACGCCTGAAATGCTGGCATAATATATATAAGCGGGAAAGGATACACACCGCGCGAAATCACCGAAGTTGGTCGGTGAGATTGCGCGGTGGGGATATCCGCTTTCCTCCCGCATTGGAGACACGATGTTCTTCACCAAGACTGACCGCAAGGCCCTCGAGTCCGCCCAGAACAGCGCTGAGGCCTCTCTCTACTTCGCGGCCGTGGCCGGCCTCGTGGCCGTCCTTTCCGCCGCGGACGCCATGAAGGCGAAGAAGAGCGCCAGCGCCGCGGCCGACTCGGCGGCGGCCAGCGCGGCGTCGGCCGCGAAGGCGGCCTCGGCGGCGACGACCGCGGCCTCGGCGGCGACGACCGCGGCGAAGGCCGCCGACGCCGCCGCCGCCGCCGTGGCCAGCGCCACGGCGGCGCTGGCGGCGGCCACGGCCGGCGCCACGGCCGCCGCCTGATCCCAGAGCCCCCCGCCCCGAAAGGGGCGGGGGGCTCTGGGGTCACTCCCTTAACTTATATTAAATACTATAAAGAATTAAGATATAAGAATGATACCGAAATGTTAATGCACGCTTTGTGCGTTTCTTCGGTAGGTAGTGTCATGCACAGTAAGATGCTGAACCGCGAATTCCAGAATGAAGAAGATATGAAGCGCGCGGAGCTGAAGTTCCTCCGCGAGTGCCGTGAGTCCGTCAAGGAGGGACTCGCGCTGTGCTCAGAGTTCTCGAAGGAGACCACACTTCTTCGCGCGCAGCTTAGGCAGATCGAAGAGGAGATCGCGGAGAGGGAAGGTGTGTCGGCAGAGCCCGAGTACATCACGCTGCTTCGCCAAGCACAGAGGCAGCTTGCGGAGGTAGAGCAGATGCAGGCTGCTCAAGCAGTACCGCCGCAGGCGGGAGGATTCGACTTCTCCGACTTCGCGCAGTTCCTTGCGCGCGCGGAGGAGACACTGGGTCAGACATATGATCCGCTTCTGCGGAAGATCGGTAAGTACGCAGGTCTCGCTGCGTCTCTCATTCGTTAGACTCATCAGCCCCGCGTCCGTAAGGACGCGGGGCTGGGCGAGCGTGGAAGCGTTAGCTCAAGTGTCCTTGAGCTAACGTCTCCGTGCTCACCAAGGCAACCTGTATGTAGTGGTGCTGGAAGAAACTTCGTGCGCGCATGATGGGAAGAATCAGATTCAATGCGCGCGGGTGGAGGGCTATCCTTGTATCTGAGTGCTAGGCGAAACCACACCTTCGGCACCAAACGTCGGCTAAGTGGTCTGTAAGGCGTATAAGTTTTTTCTAAGATAGAATAAGTGGTACAAAGTGAAAATTTTAGTGTGCGAGGAGGGTATCACTGGGAGTACACACAGAAGGATAGGGGTACACACAGAAGGATATGGGTACTACCAGCGTTGATGTAGGCACCCCCATAGCAGTGGATAGTGCTATTAGCGATAATTACGTCACTATTAAGCGCTCATACAGGCGCTAAACAGGCATATCTGCGCCTGTTATCTGCTCTTGGAAGGGGCAAACGCACTTAGAAGGGATTCTAAGTGCGTTTGCCTTGTTTACACTTTGTTAGCCGGGAAAAACAAAGCTTCGATAGACAGGGCATTTCTCAGTTCCGTTCTCTCTACTCCTACTGTGCTCTTGTGTACTTGTTATGGGGGGAGCTACCCGTTACCCGCGAATTTTGTTTTTTGATGGCGAGCGATGGTGCGCGCAGACTGTGTGGAAAGCTGTCATAAGCGTGGTGCTGATGGGAGAGATTACCTGTTACCGCGAAAATTTGGAAAGTGAGGTGAGGGATGGGAAGGAAGGCGTGTGCGACCTGCCCTTGGAGGAAGAGCACTCCTCCCGGCGGATTTCCTGGTGGGTGCGTCAACGAGCCCGAGCTCCGGCGCATGGCGTCGGGTGAGCCATACATGAAGGTGATGCAGTGCCACAACACGCCTGATGGCACTGGAAAGGTGTGTGTCGGCTTCGCGATTCGTGTAGGTCCACAAAGCGTGGGATACCGACTCGCCGGAATGCGCGGGTTGATTGATGATGTCGAGGATGATGGAGACCTCCTCGAGAACATTGAAGAGGTCATTGATAAGCACAACACGAGCCGCGGCTTAATCTGCCGTTGAGAGGGAACATGAGTCACTTTGTTGTTTTTGTGATCGGTGATGACGTAGAGAAGCGGCTCGCGCCCTTCCACGAGTTCGAGTGCACGGGGCGCGTTGATGAATACGTGCAGGAGGTCGACATCACTGAAACAGCTCTGAGTGCTTACAAGGCGGACACCAGAGATTTTGTGGTCCTGCCCGACGGTTCTCTAGAGAACCAGTACCAAGATCGGTTCTACCGAGATCCGACCGATGAGGAGCAGGAGAAGCTGAAGAACGCCATCGGCACTGGAACCACCGGCGGGATCATCTACGCCCACAGGGACTGGGGCGATGGTCGGGGATACCGCCTCAAGGTTCATGATCTCAGCATCGGTGGAGGGAAGGCCGCCCAGCTCCCGGTCTCGGAGGTCATGACCTTCGCCAAATTCTGTGAGGATGAGTACGGCTTCGAAAGCCTCGCAGAAGGAGACAACCCCGATTACGAAGGCTTTCACAAGTTCGGATGGGTCCGTGTGAATGAGGCGGGAGATGTTGTTGCGGTCATCGACCACACCAACCCGAACTCGAAATGGGACTGGTGGGTGATCGGCGGTCGCTGGGGAAGCCTACTCCCGCTGAGGGACGGAACGACGGCTGACTACGCTGCCCTCGGCGATATCGACTTCGAGGGTGCACGAGCTGAGGCGCGCATGAAAGCCTTTCAGGACTTCTCGGCCTGGGAGACCATCACAGAGGAACTTGGTCGCCCGGGCAGCTTAGAGGAATGTCAGGAGATGATGAAGGAAGAAGGACGGGAGGCTGCGTACACGTTCTACGCCTCTCAACCGGCCATCAAGAAGTTCTACGCGGAAAACCCGCGCAATTTCTACTGTCCTGTCCGAGAGTATGGCTTTGATAGCGACGCCTACGTGGATCGTGAGGTGCGGAAGGTGCTGGTGCCCTACGCGATCGTCAAGGACGGGCAGTGGTTCCAGCGCGGAGAGATGGGCTGGTTCGGATCGTCCTCAAATGAGATGGAGTTCGATGAGTGGTCCACGTTCGTAAACAGCACGCTCTTCGATCTTCCCAGCGAGACCATGATCACAGTGGTTGACTGCCACGTGTAGTCCCCGTGCCCTGCTGCGCCACGGCGCAGCAGGGCACTTGTTCCTTAGCTCACATGAATCAGTTGATGTGTGAGTTTCTTCTACTCGAGCGTGAACTGTCTGCGCTCAAAGCGAGAAATGAGACATGAAACTCTGGCACATCTCAGACACCCACATGCTCCACGAGCAGCTGCCTGTTCCGGAGGCAATCGATGTTGTGGTTCACAGCGGTGATGCCACCAACTCTCGAGAGTGGTGGATAAACCGACCAGAGCTGGACCGCTTCATCCTCTGGTTCTCGCAGCTTCCAATCAAGCACAAGGTCTTCGTGCCGGGGAACCATGACACCTCTCTGTTCGACGGTCCGCAGAACAACGAGGTGTTCAAGGAGCTGGGAATTCGCCTGCTTATCGAGGATGAGACCGAGATCGATGGCGTGCGGTTTTTCGGGTCACCATGGGTGCCTCGCTATGGTGACTGGGCCTTCATGACAGATCGTGCACGGCTCCAGCGAAAGTGGGAGATCATCCCCGATGACACTGATGTGCTCATCACACACGGACCACCGTTTGGTGTGCTCGATGCGACTTACGCCCGCTCAGGAAACGTGGAGCTTGCTGGATGTCGTGCCCTTCAAAAGAGGGTGTTCGCCCTTCAGCCGCGACTGCACCTGTTCGGGCACGTACACAGCCACAAAGACATTCGAAACACGGGGGTTCGCACCCTCAGCCATATTCCTACACAGTTCTCAAATGGTTCCTGCTGTGATGACGGGAATTACGTCAGCATCACTAGTCGTGGAAACATCCTGGTAGTCCCATGAGGTGATTACGCGACTACCAGAACACGTTTAAACCAAGTCATAAAGAAGTTGGTGTCGTTAACTCTTTACCCCACGAGGTATCAAATGAGCAGATACGAAGAGGCGATGAAGAATCCTGAGTTTGCGAAGCTTCTGGAAGCCGAGTCTCTGGCTATCCATGTGGGCGAACTTCTCACAGACGCGATGCACCGAAGCAAGACGGATAAGTTCTTTTTGGTGCAGCCATCAGGTGTGGAGCTGTCCACTATTGAGGCCATTTTGAGTGGGAATAAGGCAGATATCAAAGACCTTGCGCAGATTTTCTACGCAATGGGCTTGAAGCTCGAGATCTCTGTCGTTCCTCTGGAGTCCTGATGAACCCCTTGTTTGTCTGGTTGTTCCGATGAGACCTCGAACCATGTGTGAGCTGGCCTGCCAGCTTCGAGACTTGTACGGGTACAAATGGATCTCCGATTGGAATGACTCTAAGGAGATCTCAAGCTCTCCAATTGGCCCATTCGCCCTGCGTCAAGGAGGGCGGCGGAGATCGAAGTCCGTCATACTGCTCAGTGCGGGCCCTTACGACGGATGGACAAGCTATGACGCTAAAACCGATGCCGTGG
>Ga0315903_10007931_pt1 | contig 13186 bp, 11 predicted proteins | sample LakEriMetagenome_7_FD_203524 | JGI IMG/M metagenome (GOLD analysis project Ga0315903, IMG submission 203524) | Freshwater fungal communities from buoy surface, Lake Erie, Ohio, United States - Buoy 2 MA119 | ecosystem: Environmental > Aquatic > Freshwater > Lake | place: USA: Lake Erie, Ohio...
CGACGCGTTTACTTTTTTGTTTGAAAAAACCGAGCATGGTTGGTTTCAGGCACACGTTTACAAATTCGACGACAAGACCTCCACATTCATTGTCGAATGTCCAGAGCATGTCTGGAAGGCGCACGGCTTAGACAAAGCGGACCAAGACGCTTCGATTGCTTTTTGTGAAAAGCTGTTTGCCAAAAATTTACAGGGCGAAAAGTTGATGACCAACGCGCGCCATCTGCGTGGCTCGGCTTGGCTCAATTTTCAACGCATCAAGTGCGCCCAATGGTCAGTGTTCAATGGCAACAGCCATGTGGTCTTGATGGGCGATGCCGTGCACACCGCGCACTTCGCCATTGGATCGGGCACCAAATTGGCGCTTGAGGACGCGATTGAATTGGTGCGCAAATTTAAGGAGTTGGGCGATACCCGGGAGCAAATTCCCGAGGTACTGAAGCAATACCAAGCAGTGCGCGAGATCGATGTGATTCGCTTGCAAAACGCCGCATGGAATGCCATGGAATGGTTTGAGGTGTGCGGCGAACGGTATTGCGATCAGCTTGAGCCCGAGCAATTCATGTATTCCATGCTGACCCGAAGCCAGCGCATCAGCCATGAAAATTTGAGGTTACGAGACAAAAAATGGCTGGAAGGCTACGAGTCCTGGTTTGCCGGAAGAACCGAAAAACCCGGTATCCGTCCACCCATGTTCACGCCTTATACGGCGCGATCGGTGACGCTCAAAAATCGGGTGGTGGTCTCGCCCATGGCCCAATACTCGGCTGTGGATGGCCGAGTAGGCGACTACCACTTGGTGCACCTAGGGGCCAGGGCCATGGGAGGGGCAGGGTTGGTCATGGTCGAGATGACCTCGCCCAGCGCTGACGGCCGAATCACCTATGGTTGCCCGGGTTTGTGGTCAGACGAGCAGGCCGCCGACTTTCAAAAAATCACCGCCTGGGTGCATGCCCAAAGCGATGCAAAAATCGGACTTCAAATTGGCCACGCCGGGCCCAAAGGCTCCTCCTGCAGACCCTGGCAGGGGGCGGGCATGGACCAACCCCTGCCTCTGGGTGAAGCAGAAACCAACTGGCCCTTGCTGAGTGCCTCAGCCCAGCCCTATTTGCCACATGGCGATGTGCCCAAAGCCATGACGCGTGACGACATGGACCGCGTGACCCGCGAGTTTGTCGAAGCCACGCAGCGTGCGGCCAAGGTGGGGTTCGACTGGTTGGAGTTGCACTGCGCGCATGGCTATTTGCTGTCCAGTTTCATCAGCCCCTTGACCAACCACCGCGATGATGAATATGGCGGCCCGCTGAGCCAACGCTTGCGTTATCCGCTGGAGGTGTTTGCTGCCGTGCGTGCTGCGTGGCCAGCGCATCTGCCGATGTCGGTGCGTATTTCGGCCCACGACTGGGTGGAAGGCGGCATCACCCCGTCGGATTCGGTGGAGATTGCGCGGGCCTTCAAAGCAGCGGGGGCCGACATGATCGACTGCTCATCGGGGCAAGTCAGTGCCAAGCAAAGGCCCACCTATGGCCGCATGTACCAAACCCCATTTGCCGACCGTATCCGGCAAGAAGCGGGCATCCCCACCATCGCAGTCGGTGCCATCTCGGAGGCCGATCACGTTAATAGCATTTTGGCCGCCGGTCGTGCCGATTTGTGCGCGGTGGCTCGCCCGCATCTGGCCAACCCGGCCTGGACCTTGACCGAAGCCGCACGCATTGGGTTCACCGACCTGGCCTGGCCGCGTGCCTACGATTCGGGCAAGCCGCAACTGGAGGCGGCTTTTGCCCGCGAAAGAGCACAACAAGCCGCCACCAAAGGGGATTGACATGCTCAATGGTCGTCACGCGCTCGTCACAGGTGCCGGAACCGGCATAGGTGCCGCGATCACGCTGGCCCTGGCGCAGGCCGGTTGTCGGCTCACGCTGTGCGGCCGTTCGCACGACAAACTGCAAGCGCAGGCAGAAAAATTGCACGCGCAGGTGCCGCATCTGGCCTTGCTGATTGCGCCCATGGACGTGACCGATGCGCACGCCGTACAGGCCGCAGTGGCCCAAGCGCAGGGGCGTTTTGGACCGGTCAATGTGTTGGTCAACAACGCAGGGCAAGCGCAAAGCCAGCCCTTTGCCAAGACCGATGCGCAGCTGTGGCAACAAATGTTAAATGTCAATCTCACGGGCACTTACCACTGCATTCAAGCGGTGCTGCCGGGCATGTTGGAATCGGCCAAGAGCGGCACCCCCGGGCGCATCATCAATGTGGCCAGCACCGCCGGGCTCAAGGGCTATGCCTATGTTTCTGCCTACGTGGCCGCCAAGCATGGGGTGATCGGGTTGACCAAGGCCTTGGCACTGGAACTGGCCCGCAAGGGCGTCACCGTCAACGCCCTCTGCCCGGGCTATACCGAAACCGACATCGTGCGCGAAGCCGTGCAAAACATTGTGGGCAAGACAGGTCAAAGCGAAGCGGAGGCACGCCAAGCCTTGGCTGCCAGCAACCCACAGCAACGCTTGGTGCAACCGCAAGAGGTAGCCCAAAGCGTGTTGTGGTTGTGTGCCCTGGGCAGCGATGCCATCAACGGACAGAGCATTGCCATCGATGGCGGGGAGTTGGCCGGATGACCAACGCCACACTCACCCCGGCCAACATCACCGACATGGAGGTGCGCGCCCATGACGGACACCATGCCTCGCTTCGCTTGTGGCTGCGTTTGCTGTCATGTGCCACGCGCATTGAAGACACCATTCGTCAGCGCTTGCGCGAACAGTTTGGCATCACCCTGCCGCGCTTTGACCTGATGGCCCAGCTTGAACGCGAGCCCGAGGGCTTGTCGATGAGTGAACTCTCGCGCCGCATGATGGTGACGGGGGGCAATGTCACCAGCATCGTCGACCAGTTGGAAAAAGAAGCTTTGGTGAAACGACAAATGCTGCTCACAGACCGGCGCTCTTTCACCATCAAGCTCACGGATGAAGGCTGCAGTGTCTTTACCGCCATGGCCCAAGCCCATGAGGCCTGGATTGTTGAACTGCTGTCCCCCTTGGGGGCTTCACAGCAAGAAGATTTACACCACTTATTGGGCATCCTGAAGTCCCGCAAATCCAACCTAACGCAGGAGAAAACATGAGCCAAAAATATCTGCCCGGACAGCCACACAATTTGCCGCGCCACAACCAGGCCCTGTCCGGCTATCAGCCAGAACATTTTTTGTTGAGTGTGAAAGACGGTGTTGCCACCGTCAGCCTGAACCGACCCGAGCGCAAAAACCCCTTGTCATTCGAATCGTATGCTGAGCTGCGCGACTTTTTCAGAGCCCTGAGCTACGCCACCGATATCCATGCCGTGGTCATCACGGGATCGGGGGGCAATTTTTGTTCGGGTGGCGATGTGCACGAAATCATTGGCCCCCTGACCCGCATGGACATGCCCGGTTTGTTGGCCTTCACGCGCATGACGGGCGATTTGGTCAAGGCCATGCGGGCTTGTCCTCAACCCATCATTGCCGCAATCGATGGCGTCTGCGCCGGGGCCGGGGCGATATTGGCCATGGCATCCGATATGCGTTACGGCACAGCGCGCAGCAAAACCTATTTCTTATTCAACAAAGTGGGCCTGGCCGGTTGCGACATGGGCGCCTGCGCCTTGCTGCCGCGCATTGTGGGGCAGGGCCGGGCCAGTGAATTGTTGTTCACAGGCCGTGGGTTGGGGGCCGAAGAAGCCGAACGCTGGGGCTTTTACAACCGCATTTGCAGCGCCGAAGACCTTTTGGCATCTGCCCAAGCCATGGCCGCACAGTTGGCGGCAGGGCCCACATTTGCCAACGGCATGACCAAAAAAATGCTGCAACAAGAATGGAACATGGGTGTGGACGAAGCCATTGAGGCCGAAGCCCAAGCACAAGCCATTTGCATGGCCACCAACGACTTCCACCGGGCCTACCACGCCTTTGTGGCCAAGCAAACGCCCGTGTTTGAAGGGAACTAAAGCATGACCCACCCCGCCGAACTGGACTGGCCTTTTTTTGAAGACCCCCACCGCGAATTCAAATCGCGCTTGGACACTTGGTGCCAGCAACATCTGGCGCACCCCCACCACGACGAAAGCCGCGATGCGGTAGACGCTGAATGCATTCGGCTGGTACGCCTGCTGGGCGCAGGTGGCTGGTTAAGGCACGCGGTGTCGGGCCAGGCTTATGGTGCGGCAGCTGATGCAATCGACACACGGCAACTGTGTTTGTTGCGAGAGTCTCTGGCTTTTCACAGTGGACTGGCCGACTTTGCCTTTGCCATGCAGGGGCTGGGCACAGGGGCCATCAGCCTCATGGGCTCACCTGACCAAAAACAGCGTTACCTGCCGCGTGTGGCTTCGGGCCAGGCCTTGTCGGCGTTTGCCTTGAGCGAACCCGAGGCGGGGTCCGATGTGGCGGCCATGCAATGCAGCGCCACCCCAACGGCCGATGGCTATGTGCTGAACGGCCGCAAAACCTGGATATCGAACGGCGGCATTGCCGACTTTTATGTGGTGTTTGCCCGCACGGGCGAAGCGCCGGGGGCGCGCGGCATCTCGGCTTTCATCGTGGATGCCGATGCCCCTGGGCTGTTGATCGAAGAGCGCATTGATGTGGTGGCCCCGCACCCCCTGGCCACCCTCAAGTTTGAGCAATGCCGTGTTGGCGAGGGGCAACGCATTGGGGAGGCCGGTCAGGGCTTCAAGGTGGCCATGGCCACACTCGATGTGTTTCGCACCTCGGTGGCCGCAGCCGCTTTGGGTTTTGCACGCCGGGCGCTGCACGAGTCGGTTGCGTGGGCCCGTTCGCGCCAAATGTTTGGCCAAAGCCTGGGCGATTTCCAGATCACCCAAACCAAGATCGCCCAAATGGCGACGATGCTTGACGCTGCCACATTGCTCACTTACCGTGCGGCTTGGCTGCGCGACCAAGGACAGCGCATCACCCGTGAAGCGGCCATGGCCAAGATGACCGCCACCGAAAACGCCCAGCAAATCATTGACATGGCGGTGCAGATGCACGGCGGTATGGGCGTTAAAAAAGGCTGCATTGTCGAATCGCTGTACCGCGAAATCCGGGCTCTGCGCATTTACGAAGGCGCAACCGAAGTGCAGCAATTGATCATCGGCAAAGACGTGCTCAAAGCCTGAACGATCTGGACACATGGAGGCACTATGACAACCCTCAACACGCTGGCCCCCAGCAGCCACACCGACACATTTGCGCGCGACCGCTTGCCACCCATGGCGCAGTGGCCCGAGTTTTTGTTCGATGCACCCGAGGTGCAATACCCTGCGCACATCAACTGTGCCGTGGAGTTACTTGACCGCCATGTGCGCGAAGGCCGGGGTGATCGCATCGCGGTGCATGGGGTGAGCGACTTCGCCACGAGTGGCGGAGATTTCAGCTGGACCTATGCCCAACTGCAAGACAAAAGCCACCGCGTTGCCCAAGTGCTGACGCAAGACATGGGCTTGGTCGCTGGCAACCGTATCTTGCTGCGCGGGGGCAACAGCCCCATGATGGCCGCCTGTTTGTTGGGGGCCTTGCATGCAGGTTTGGTGGTGGTGCCCACCATGCCCTTGTTGCGCGCAGGCGAGTTGGCGCAAATTATTGACAAAGCGCAAGTCAGCGCGGCCTTGTGCGACAGTTTGCTGGCCGATGAACTGCAGCACTGCATGACACCCGGCCACCCCGCTTACCAAGCCTGCTTGCAGCAAGTGCTGCATTTCAGAAGCTCGCAGGCGCAAGGCCTAGAGCAACGCATGACCCAAGTTTCGGGTGTGTATGCACCGCACCCCACCAGTCGGGACGATGTCTGTTTGATTGCTTTCACCAGTGGCACCACCGGCAAGCCCAAGGGCACCATGCACTTTCATCGGGACGTGCTGGCCATGTGCGACTTGTTTCCCCGTCATATTCTGAACATGCAAGCCACTGACGTGGTCTGCGGCACCCCGCCCATTGCCTTCACCTTTGGTTTGGGTGGCTTGCTGGCGTTTCCGCTGCGTTATGGGGCCAGCACCGTTTTGCTCGAAAAGCACACCCCTGAAACCTTGCTGCAAACCATTGCCAAGTACCGGGTTACCCAGTGCTACACCGCGCCCACCATGTACCGCCAAATGGCGGCCATTGCCTCAAAATTTGATTTGTCCAGCCTCAAGCACCCGGTATCGGCAGGCGAGGCCCTGCCCGACGCCACACGCCAACTGTGGAAGCAGGCCACAGGCATCGAGATGACCGACGGCATTGGCGGCACCGAGGTGATTCATATTTATATCTCCAGCGCCGGAGCCCAGGTGCGCCCCGGCAGCATCGGCAAAGTGGTGCCGGGTTACGTGGCCCAAATAGTAGGGGACGACATGCAACCCGTAGCACCGGGCACCGTGGGCCGACTGGCCGTGCGCGGCCCCACCGGGTGCCGGTATCTGGACGATCCGCGCCAGCAAGACTATGTCAAAGACGGTTGGAACCTGCCCGGCGACACCTTCGTCATGGACGCCGATGGCTACTTCAGCTATCAGGCTCGCAACGACGACATGATCATCTCGGCGGGCTACAACATTGCAGGCCCCGAAGTCGAGGGGGCCTTGTTGCTCCACCCGGCGGTGGCCGAGTGCGGTGTGGTGGCCATGCCCGACGAAGACCGGGGGCAGATCGTGCAGGCCTTTGTGGTGCTCAAACCCGGGCATGTGGGCGATGCCCCAATGGAAAAAGCATTGCAAGAACACGTCAAGCAAACCATTGCGCCCTTCAAATACCCGCGAAAAATCGTCTTTTTAGACGCATTGCCGCGCACCGAAACCGGCAAATTGCAGCGCTTCAAGCTGCGTCAACTCAACACTTAAGGAACTGGCCATGTTCAATGTTTTGCAACCAGAAGGGTGGGCACCCGCCAAGGGCTATGCCAACGGCATTGAAGCGCGCGGCCGCATGGTGTTCGTCGCGGGCATGATCGGATGGAACGGACAGGCCCAGTTTGAAACCGACGACTTTGTGGGCCAATGCCGCCAAACGCTGCAAAACATTGTCGACACGCTGGCTTGTGCCGGTGCCGGACCACAGCACATGGCCCGCATGACTTGGTACGTCAAAGACAAGAAAGAGTACCTGGCCCGAGGCAAAGAATTGGGCAAAGTTTATCAAGAGGTCATTGGCAAAAACTACCCCGCCATGACGCTGGTTCAGGTGGCCGATCTGGTGGAAGACCGCGCCCAGGTCGAGATCGAGGTCACGGCGGTGGTGCCGGATTTGCCCTAAGCCCGAACCCGAATAATTTTTTCTAGCGTGCGCTTGAGTTGGGCCACTTCGGCCGTGCCTATGTCCGTCATCACTTGCGACTCATGGGCGCGGGCTTGGTCCAGCAAGGGCTTCACTTTGCGCTGACCTGCGGGCGTCAGGCTCACCAGTGACTGGCGTTTGTCATGCGGTGCATCCACCCGTGTCACCCAGCCCGCATCTTCCATGCGGCCCACCAGCTTGGTCACGGTGGGTTGCTTGGCCAGCACGATGTTGGCCAATTCGCCCACGCTCAAAGCTTCTTTACCCGACAGACTGGCCATGACACGCCATTCCATCAGGCTCAGACCTTTGGCTTCGACCACCGCATGGAATTCGCTCGAAATCAAATGGCTGGCGCGTGCCAGCAAATAAGCCAGGTAATCGTCCACAAAGCCGGGAGCGCTGCCCATGCTTGGCACAGGCGCCGACCCGGGTGAAGGTGAAGCGGGCAGTGAAAGTGGCTGCGAAACGGGGGTTTTGGGCATAGGGTCATTATGGATGAAATTACATGAATATTCATATAAACTGTTTTCAGTGACGCGTTCAATGCGTGTTGGCTCGGCTGCTCAGCGGCTCAGGAGAAAAACATGTTGGTAGAAAAAATAGAGCACAAATGGATCGCGGCCTTTGTCCGCACCTTCACCCTTTGCAAAGTACAGCCGGGCGAAGTGGTGGCGGTGTTGGCCGAAACCCAGTCGCGCCGGGTGAATGTGGAACTGGCCCGTTTGGCACTGGAGAGCATGGGCGCCAAAGTGTTTGAAATCACACTCACGTCGCCCCCGCTCACGGCCCCCGCGCCCGTGCGCTCCACAGGTGCCAGCGATGCCATTGGGCAACTGGGCCCGGTGGTGGCCGCACTGGCCCGTGCTGACATGGTGGTCGACTGCACGGTCGAGGGCCTGCTGCACGCCCCCGAGTTGCCCGCCATCTTGAAAGGGGCCGACGGCCACATGCCCCGCTTGTTGATGGTGTCCAACGAACACCCCGAAATATTGGAACGCACCGTACCCGACCCGGCCCTAGAGGGCGTGGTGCGTGCGGCCATGAAAAAGCTGCGGGGCGCACAGCAAATGCACGTCACATCGGCAGCCGGAACCGATTTGCGCATCCACTTAAATAAAGCGGTGGTGGGCGGCGTGTGGGGCTTTTGCACCAAACCGGGCATGGTCTCGCACTGGCCCGGCGGGCTGGCGCTGGCGTTTCCGGCGGCGGGCAGCGTGCAGGGCACTTTGGTCATGGCCCCGGGCGATGTCAACCTGACTTTTAAAAGCTATCTGCGCGACAAAATTCAGCTGACGATAGAAAACGACAGCGTGACCCACATCGACGGATCAGGCGTCGATGTGGACATGATGCGCGGCTACTGGAAAGCCTGGGAAGAGGCCGAAGGGAACCGCGCAGCCTATGCGGTCTCGCATGTGGGCTTCGGGCTAAACCCAGCAGCACGCTGGGATTCGATGGCTTTTTATGACAAACGCGATTGCAACGGTACCGAGCTGCGGGCCTTTGCGGGCAACTTTTTGTACTCCACCGGGGCCAACGAAGTGGCGGGCCGCCACACCCTGGGCCATTTTGATTTGCCCATGCGCCACTGCACCATCCGCCTAGACGACACGGTGGTGGTGGAGGCGGGGCAAGTGGTGAGCGCAGCGCTGGCTTGAACAACGGCATGAGTAACGACCTACGCAACGACCTACCCAGCGACATGCGCAACGGCATGCAAAAGATCCCTCATTGCATCGCCGTGCCTGCGCATGCAAGCACCCACCCCGGCGCAAAGGCCGCACCCGAGCAAGGTGAGAGTGCCAGCCCCGCTAAGCCCTCCCTTATTTTTTTGCACGGCATTGGTGGCCGCGCCAGTGGCTGGGCGGCCATTCAGCAAACCTGTGCGCAAGCGGGCCATGCCAGCCTGGCCTGGGACATGCCGGGCTACGGCAACAGCCCCAGCATCGAGCCCTTTACTTTTGACGGCCTGGCCGATGCACTGGCCGCGCTGATGGATGCCCGGGGTCTGCAGCAAGCCGTGTTGGTGGGCCACAGCATGGGCGGCATGGTGGCCCTGCAAATGTGGGCGCGCCACCCCGAACGCGTGGCGGGCTTGGTGTTGGCGGCCAGTAGCCCGGCGTTTGGCCACGGCAGTGGCGACTTTCAGCAAGCCTTTTTAGCGCAGCGACTGGCCCCCCTAGAGGCAGGCAAAAGCATGGCCGACGTTGCCGATAACTTGGTGCCCACCATGCTGGCGCCGGCTTATGCAGGCCCGGGTCTGGCGCAAGCCAAAGCCTGCATGGGCTCGATCTTGCCTGCCGCCTACAAAGCCGCACTCGGTGCGCTGGTGCAGTTCGAGCAACGCGCCGCCCTGCCCACAATCACGGTGCCCACTTTGTGCCTGGCCGCTGAACACGACCGCACCGCATCCCCCGCCGTCGTGCAACGCATGGCCGAAAAAATTCCAGGCGCGCAAACCCAGTGCTTGAACGGCGTGGGCCACTTGATGACCTTTGAGCAACCCGACAGCTTTGCCAATGCACTGCTGCCTTTTTTGCAGAGATTCTGATGACCACTTACACCCCAGCAGCCGATCCCATGCCCATTTGCGGCGACGACTATGCACTCACCGACAAACAGCAGCGCCTGATGGCGCTGGCCCGGCAACTGGGCCGCGACCAATTTGCCCCGCGTGCCGCCCAACTCGACCGCGATGCGCAGTTTCCGTTTGCCAACTACGACGACCTGCGCAGCTCTGGCCTGCTGGCGCTGTGCGTGCCCGAAGCCCACGGGGGGCAGGGGGCAGACTACGCCACCTACGCCATGGTCTCGGCCGAAATCGGGCGCTACTGTGGTGCCACGGCGCTGACTTTCAACATGCACGTCTGCACCATGTTGTGGAGCGGCTTGTTGTCGGAAGACCTGGAGATGACCCCCGAGCAAAGGGCCACACACCGCCAGCACCAAAAAATGCACTTTGGCCGTGTGGTGAATGAAGGGGCCATTTACGCACAGCCCTTTTCCGAAGGCGGCGCCGCTGCTGCTGGGGCGCAGCCCTTTGGCACCTTGGCCGTCAAGGTCGAGGGCGGTTGGCGGGTCAATGGCAAAAAAATCTTTGCATCCCTGTCCGATGCCGCCCACTACTTTGGTGTGTTGTGCACCGAGAAAAAACCCGACGCTGACCTCTCGCGCCGCGACACCTTGTATCTGGCCATCCCCCGCACCGCCCCCGGCCTCACGGTTGAAGGCGATTGGGACCCCTTGGGCATGCGCGCCACCGTGTCGCGCAACCTGGTGTTCAAGGATGTGTTTGTGCCTGAAGACGCCGCCCTCATGCCGCAGGGCCTTTACTTTCAGGCGGCCAGTCGCTGGCCGCACATGTTCATGACGCTGTCGCCCACGTACATGGGCATTGCCCAAGCCGCTTACGACTTCACGGTGGCCTATTTGCGCGGCGAAATTCCGGGCACGGGCCCGGTCAAGCGCCGCCAGTTCGCCACCAAACAGATCGCGGTGGCCGAGATGTTCATCAAACTGGAGCAAACGCGCAACTTGTTCTTGCGTGCCATCACCGATGCCCGTGTGGACCCCAGCAAGTCCACCCGCTTGCGCGCCTATGCCGCGCAGTTCAGCATCATGGAAAACGCACAAGACATTGCCCGCCTGGCCATTCGCACCTGCGGCGGGCAGTCCATGCTCAAGTCCTTGCCGCTAGAGCGCTTGTACCGCGACGCCCGTTGCGGCTCGCTCATGCTGCCCTGGACGGCCGAGTTGTGCATGGACCGCATTGGCCGCGAAGCCCTGTACGGACCCGGCGAAAAAGACGAATGAAACCGGACACCCAAGCCACGCCCGAGCACAGCCCACTGGCGCAGCGTTTTCAGGCCTTGGCGCAGCAGCAAGGCAGCCACATTGCTTTGCACTTCAGGCAAGACCAAGCCTTGTGGACCTGCGACTTCGCCAAATTCTGGCGACGTGTGGAGCGCGTCACGGCGCACCTGCAAAGCGATTGGCAAATCCAGGCGGGTGACCGTGTTGCCTGGCTGGGCTTGAACCACGAATTGCAACTGGTTGCGCTGGTGGCCTGCGCCCGCATCGGGGCGGTGTTCATGCCGCTCAATTACCGTTTGGCGGTGGCCGAATTGCAGCAAGTATTGGCCGACGCCACGCCAGCTTTGTTGGTGCACGACAGCCTGCACCACCCGGTGGCCCCATCGCTCAACGGCCCGGGCCTGCGCCGCACACACCAAGACGCGTTGATCAATGCGCCTGCGCCACGCGGCTTGTCTTTGCCTGCAGTCACGGGCGATGCCCCGGTGTTGTTGGTCTACACCTCGGGCACCACCGGGCAGCCCAAAGGTGCGCTGCACACACAAGACAACTTGATGGCCAATGCCCGGGCAAGTCAGGCCGCGCATGGGTTTGTGCCCAGCGACCAAGTGCTTTCAACTTTGCCGCTTTTCCATGTGGGGGGCTTGTGCATTCAGACCTTGCCTGCCCTGCTGGCCGGGGTCACGGTGATTTTGCATGCCCGTTTTGACGCGCAAGCCTGGCTTGATGAAGTCGAATCCAGTCGCCCCAGTTTGTCGCTTTTAGTGCCCGCCACTTTGCGTGCTGTCATCGATCATCCGCACTGGCCCTTGGCGCAGTTGTCGTCCTTGCGCGGCTTGATGACGGGCTCGTCCACCATTCCAGCCGCGTATTTGCAGGCGTTTCATGACCGGGGCATTCCGGTGGGGCAGATTTACGGCACCACCGAAACCGGGCCAGTCTCCATCGTCTTGCCGTTTGACCAAGCCGTAGCCCGCATGGGCAGCACAGGCTGGCCGCAATCTGAGGCACAACTGGCCTTGCGCAACGAGCAAGGCCAAAGCGTGGCCGTGGGGCAAACAGGCGAGGTGTGCATTCGCGCCCCCAACGTCATGCGCGGTTATTGGCAGGCCGATGGCCGGGGCGGTGTTGGACTGCAAGCCGCTGGCCGCGATGGTGCTGGTAGGGGCAGTGCTGGCCGTGATGGTGTTGGCCTGCAAGCCGGCTGGTTCGCAACTGGCGACTTGGGTCAACAAGCGCCTGACGGCTGCGTCACCATCGTGGGCCGCAGCAAAGACATGATCATCTCTGGGGGCGAAAACATTTACCCCGCCGAAATCGAAAACCTGCTGGTGACCCTGCCCGGGGTGCTTGAATGTGCAGTGGTCGGCATGCCCGACGCACGCTGGGGAGAAGTGCCCGTGGCGGTCATCGTGCGCAGCGCCGATGCGCCAGGCCAGGCTTTGACACCCGAAGGCGTGCTGCAACACCTGCAAAACCGCATCGCCCGCTTCAAACTCCCGCGCCGTGTGGTGTGGCTGCACAGTTTGCCCAAAAGCGCCTTGGGCAAAGTACAAAAGCCAGCCTTACAAGCGCAGCTGCAGGCACTGCTGTAAACCACTACGAGCCCGTGCCCATCACCTTGAACCCGTGACCCCCGACCTTAAACCCGTGACCCCCGACCTTAAACCCGTGACCCCCGACTCCAAACCCGTCACCCCCGACCTCAAAACTGTCACCCCCGACTTGATCGGGGGTCCATGACCCTATGCCCTGTCACCCCCGACCTGATCGGGGGTCCATGACCCATGCCCTGTCACCCCCGACCTGATCGGGGGTCCATGACTTCGGCGGCGATGGATACCCGGTCGAGCCGGGTATGACAATTGGTGATGGATACCCGCGTGCGCGGGCATGACAGATGCAGATGGATACCCATGCCCTGTCACCCCCGACGTGATCGGGGGTCCATGACTTCGGCGGTGATGGATACCCGGTCGAGCCGGGTATGACAATTGGTGATGGATACCCGCGTGCGCGGGCATGACAGATGCAGATGGATACCCATGCCCTGTCACCCCCGACGTGATCGGGGGTTCATGACCC
>Ga0315903_10007934_pt1 | contig 13184 bp, 11 predicted proteins | sample LakEriMetagenome_7_FD_203524 | JGI IMG/M metagenome (GOLD analysis project Ga0315903, IMG submission 203524) | Freshwater fungal communities from buoy surface, Lake Erie, Ohio, United States - Buoy 2 MA119 | ecosystem: Environmental > Aquatic > Freshwater > Lake | place: USA: Lake Erie, Ohio...
CTTTATATTCAATATTATTCGCAAAAATAGGATAAGAGCCTTTGCTCTCTTTTGGCAATGTTACTTTACCCAATTTATAGATATACATATCGCCTGCCTTCTCTCCTTCTGTGCTATAACTTTCTTCAAAATAACCCATGTCAGCTTCAGCTGATTTGGCCATCGCAGATGCTGTAAGGGCATTGGTCTGCATATAATTTCGAGTAATTCCATCATTTCGACCACCGATGTTGGCGGTCATGTAATCATAAGTCATAGGGTCAAGTTGGCTGCTGTAACGCATTTGGGGAGCGCCAACCACCAATTCTACTTCGGCATCGGTGATGCTTTCTGCAAAATTTTCTACTAATGCTTTCATCTCCAAGCGAGCCGTTTTAGTATCTTTTAATTTCAGAAAGTAAGACGGCATCCAGTTGATATCAGAAGTCATATAGATCTCTTGCAAAGACAAATCAGTAGTTGCTTTTTCAGGTTTCATCACCATCATGCGAAGGAGACTATCCGCCATGTAGGTAGAAGAAGGTTCATCTTTGAAATCGGCTTGATAGATTTTACCCACGTGCAAAATACTGGTCTTTCCTGCATCGGTCAAAAACTTCAACATTCCGGTGTAAAGGTCATAACTGACTACTTTACCACTTAGCGTTTTATCAATACCTTCCTCCGGGGTATAGCTAATCATAACCGGTTTATTTACATTTCCGGCAAGGTATTGCCAGATGGCTTGGCTGCGACCTGTTTTGCGCAAAGTGTCATTTTTAAATACAATATTTTTTACGCTATTATCTTTGGATGCGCCCAAAAAATAAGAACCAAACAATACTTTTTCAGGCACCGGCATAGTCACTGTTCCTCCTTTGGTGGGCAACGTGCCCTCTTTCACCATTAAGGCAGTGCTGTTTTTGAACACTGTAACTTTGCGCACGGGCAAAGAGCTTTGTGCCAAGAGAATTTGTGCCATCAAAATGATAATGACTAGTGGTAAATATTTCATCATAAGAATTTATAATTATTCAAACAATTGTTAGCTCAAAATTCCGGCAATAGTGGCTGATAAATACGAAGCCAATGTGCCACAAATCAGTGCTTTGAAACCTAGCTTTGCTAAGTCTTTTCTGCGACTAGGCGCTAACTCACCGATGCCGCCCACTTGAATAGCAATCGAACTAAAGTTAGCAAAACCGCAGCAAGCAAAACTGGCAATGATGATTGACTTTTCGGAAAGTGTTTGGTTCGCAATCATAGGTGTGAGGTTAGCATAAGCCACAAACTCATTAATCACCAATTTTGTACCCAACAAACTGCCCACAGTAAAACTCTCCGCAGCCGGCACACCCATCGCCCGAGCAAAAATGGAGAAGAATGCTCCGAAGATAGAATCGAGCGTGAGATGATTAATGTTAATGCCGATAAAATCTAAGGTCATTCCGGTCAGCGCTAACAAGCCACCAAACTTTACCAAGATGGCATTAAGCAATGCAATCAACGCAATAAAGCCAATCAACATGGCTATCACATTCAACGACACTTTTAATCCATCACTAGCGCCATGCGAAATAGCATCTAACACGTTGGCGTGTGGCTTGGATACTTCCAAACTCACCGCACCTTTAGTCACACTTTCCTCTGTTTCCGGCCAAACTATTTTCGCAATTACTAAAGCCGCAGGAGCAGCCATAATACTTGCCGCTAACAAATAGGGCGCGGGAACTCCCATGGCAATATAAACCGCCATCACGCCTCCGGCAATGCAAGCCATACTTCCACTCATACTCGCCAAAAGTTCACTCATGGTCATAGCTGCCAAGTAAGGTTTAATCAAAATCTGCGCTTCTACTTGCCCAACGAAGGTACTGGCTACATTCGATAACGCTTCTGCGCCTGACACACGCATAAGCTTGTGCACGATGCGAGCAATGAACGACACAATCACTTGCATGATGCCGAGTTGGTAAGTAATACTCACCAACACCGCCACAAATATGATGGTAGGCATGATTTTAAACATGAACAAAAAACTATATTGATCGCCAAAAATAGGTTTCAATAAGTCGGGACGCATCAATCCGCCAAACACAAACTCTCCACCTTTGTCCGCCATGTCGAGCAAGCGCTTGATTTTATCGCCCATCCAACCAAAAGAGACTTGACCAACAGTGGTTTTAAGGATAAATACGGCAAAAAATAACTGTATGGCTAATCCGCTAAATACCAGTCTATAGTTAATAGCTTTTCGATTATTAGATAAGGCGAAGGCGATGCCTAAGATTAAAAAAATGCCAATGATGCCACTGAAACGCTCCATGCTGAATGATTTGTCCAAATGTATGAAAATTTATTTGTGGTCAAATTTTGCCACTAAATTAGTCCCGAGCCTAAAGCTAGTGATGTAACAATAAGTAAAACTGCGACCATAATTTGAATGGTGCGCAAGGTAACTTTCTTCAGTAGCTTGTTTCCCAAGTAAGCTCCGGTGATGGCCGAAAGAGTAGCCAAAACCACCAAAGTTAAATTGCTGCTGAGGCCTGCAGTTGAAAAACGATTAGCATAAACACCTAACCGAGTAAAATCTACAAACGTAGAAACCACTACTGCTGTGCCTAAAAACGCTTCTTTGCTTAATCCGGCTTTGATTAAAAATGCACTTCGAAGGGCACCTTGCACACCCGACAATCCACCAAAAAAACCACTCATAGCACCACCGATTGGTAACTTGCTTTTGTCGAATGCTAACGTTCCGAAAAAAGGAATAATGTCTATCAAGGCAAAAATAATGAGCATCACCGATACAATAAATTTTACCGGGTAAACCGACACTTCATTGCCATTAAAAGTATACGTAAACAGCGCAGGCAAATCGGATATATTGACTAAAAGAAGAGACCCAATAAACGCAGCAATGACAGCCGGAATACCAAACCGAAACACGACTTCACGGTTTGCATGTTTACCTACCAAAAACAATTTAAACAAGTTATTAAAAAAATGAACCACACCCGTCAAAGCAATAGCCAATTCTACCGGAAAGAAAATGGCAAAAACCGGAGTAAGTAAAGTACCCAAACCAAAGCCTGAAAAAAACGTAAGCACGGATGCCCCGAAGGCGACCAAACAAATAATTGCAATTTCCATAGGCTATACTTTTTGCCCTGCTTCTACTTTGCGCAACCAAAATAAAATAAGTGGCATAAAGATGGCTGTTGGCAAAAGCCAGTAAACTATGCCGGGGATATTTAGCGGAATATGATGAGCATTCACCACTACAAACGCTGTAAACGAAGCGATATATGCTCCCATCATTCGCTGCAAGTGCAAAAGCAGCCAATATTTGTTTGGTTGCGTTTTGCCATTAAAGTTCAAAAAATCTACGCGCACAGCATTCAAGCTACCAAAACCAAAAACTAGATAAACTATCCCAAAATTATTTTCACCTATCACTTGTTGAACACCCACCACAATAAATCCAACAGCTGCTATAGTCAAGCAAATGATATTCGCCCAATCCACCCATTTTGGTTTTTGACCTTTATCCAATTTCTTCAACTTCAAATAACGATTGCCGGATATAACAGAGAAAATAGTCATTACCGCCACCATCATCAAAAATAAATTGGGATGAATAATGGAGAGCAAAATGGCTGAAAATCCTGCTGTCAACATGCCATAATTAAACACTTTACCTAAGCGTTGATGCCGCTTATCCGCTTTCGAGAGTAATATAACTATTGTACCAATAATCAATCCAACAGAACCTCCGGTGATGTGTAAGGCTAAAGCTATTTTATACATTAAATCCATTAGGCATTGATTAGTTAGTTTTTCAAAGCTAAAATAAATGTGTAGGAACGAAACAATATCAACCCACACCAGGTCAAATCATACATAGCTACAGATAAAACTACACTACATTTCCGCAAAGAAGGCCTAGGTTTTCATCCTTTCAAAACAAAGTACAAAGAAGCCTTGATAACACTCCTAGGTGAAGAAGATGTGCCGCCCAGCAAATGGGGGGCTTTCGAGTTTGCAACAATTGTATCCTCTCATTTCGCCTAAAATGTGGCGCGGGAAAATTCATTTACCTCGTACCATTATTATTTCCAATTTATTCAACCGTACACCCACTCCCACTGAAGAAGGTTGGTCGGTGCAAAAAACAAAAACGCACGATTTTAGAGGAAGAAAATTAACCTACAATAGCCACAACGGCACCGACTTCGCCATTCCTGTTGGCACCACTGTGCAAACTGCCGCTGCGGGGAAAGTGGTGGCCATCCTTTCGCAATTGAATCGTGGCGGATTGAAGATTTTTATTGACCACGGGCAAGGATTGATGAATTGCTATGCGCATTTAGCCAGAGCGCTCGTGAACGTTGGCGATGTGATAGATCGCGGTGCGCCCATCGCGCTTTCGGGTTATAGCGGCATAGATGGAATGATTACCTATCCGTTTGGTATTCCACACGTACATTTTAACGTGTGGATCAACAGCGTTCCCATTGACCCATTTGCTATGGGCGATGAAGTGAGCCTTTGGCATGGTGGCGAATTGCCAGAATCAGCTAAAGACAACACCAGCCAATACACGCCCTCTGCTTATGATGCCATAGAAGTGGATTTAGCAATCATTCGCTGCAAAACACCTTCGGTACAAGAAAGACTTTCCGCCATTCCCGATTTAGCCACTTGCGCGGTGCATACCATCATAGAGCAGAACTACTACCCTACCCGCTTCTCTGATCATACCAATATTTACGAAGATACTTTCCCGCGCCAAGCCATGCTAGATTTGCCCTTTTCTTCGGTTGACTTTGACGGACTAGTGTTTCTGGACGACCTACTTAGTAAGTAAGTGCAAACTGTTAGCAAAAAAATTCGAACAAGTGTTTGAATTTATGCTTTACCCGTTTATCATTGCAACAGCATGAAGCACGATTTTAAGAAGACTGAGATATTGAAGGCAGCCGCCAAAGTGATTCGTACCAAAGGCTATCATGCTACCCGAATACAAGATATTGCCGATGCGCTAAACATGCAGAAAGGTAGTTTATATTATTATATCGAAACGAAAGAAGACTTGCTCCGTGGCCTAGTGGAAGATATTTTAGAGCAGAGTGTTGAACTGCTTTCCAACATCCAAGACACCACGCACTCTCCGGCAGAAAAAATCCGCTTGTGCATCGAAAGCCACTTGCGCTTGTTTCACGACAATATTGACGCCTTCGGTATTTTCATATCCGAAGATTTGACACTTATCAACAAAACCTCCGACAAAGACATTTTCCAGTTGATGAAAGTGTATGAAAACGGTTGGATGGATATTTTCAACGAAGGCGTAAAATCCGGAGAATTTAGTGCCGATAAAGACTACAAGATTATAGTTCGCGGCATTTTGGGTATGCTGAACTGGAGCTACCGCTGGTATCATCTCAAATCGGGATATCCGATTGAGCAAGTGGCGGTGATTTTTGCCGACTTGATTTTAAACGGTGTACACAAAAACAATAAATAAATAGTTCAAATTCAATAAACCACATTATGAAAGAAGCTTATATCTACGACAGCGTTCGAACCCCTCGCGGAAGAGGCAAAAAGACCGGTTCGCTTCACGAAGTGAAACCTATTGATTTACTCAGCACTTTATTCAAAGCCTTGAGCCAACGCAACGGCAATTTTGACACCTCGTTTGTAGACGATGTTGTGCTCGGTTGCGTAACGCCTATTGGCGAGCAAGGTGGAGACATTGCCAAATTTGGCCACGCTATGGCCGGCTGGAGCGAAAAAGTATCGGGCATGCAAATCAACCGCTTCTGCTCTTCGGGCTTAGAAGCCATCAACCTGGCGGCTATGAAAGTACGCAGCGGATGGGAAGAAATGGTGGTGGCCGGTGGTGTCGAGAGCATGAGCCGAAACCCAATGGGCAGCGATGGTGGTGCATGGTATTTAGACCCGCAAGTGAACTCCAAACTCGGTTTTATTCCACAAGGTATTTCAGCAGATTTAATTGCTACGATTGAAGGGTTTACTCGCGACACCGTAGACAATTACGCTTTGCAATCACATAAACGTGCTGCTTTTGCTCGCAACAACGGTTATTTCAATAAATCCGTAATTCCTGTTTTAGATGCCAACGGATTAACCATTCTCGACAATGACGAAACCATCCGCGAAGACGCAACCATCGATGCTTTGAAAAAACTCGAGCCTTCGTTTGCTATGATGGGCGAATTTGGTTTCGATGCCGTGGCGATGTTGAAATATACCCAAGTAGAACAAATCAACCACGTACACACCCCCGGCAACTCTTCAGGAATTGTGGACGGAGCAGCTTTGACTTTGGTGGGGTCTAAAGAAATGGGTGACAAGCTCGGCTTGAAAGCTCGCGCCCGCATTGTAAGCGCAGCGGTAACTTCTGCCGACCCAACCATCATGCTAACCGGTCCGGCTTATTCAGCCCGTAAAGCCTTGCAAATAGCTGGCATGTCGCCAAAGGATATTGACATCTATGAAATGAACGAAGCTTTTGCTTCTGCGGTATTGAAGTTTCAACGCGAATTGGAGATTGATGATAATATCTTGAACGTAAACGGTGGTGCCATTGCGATGGGTCATCCACTTGGCGCAACGGGGTCAATTTTAATTAGCACCGTGTTGGACGAATTGGAGCGCACCAACAAATCTACCGGCTTAATTACGCTTTGCGTAGGCGGAGGAATGGGTGTAGCTACTATCATCGAACGAGTTTAAGTCAACCAAATATTCATCTTCAAAAACATACTTAACATGGCATTCAACTATCATAAAGACGAACAAAATATAGTTACCCTCACCATGGATCTCGAGGGCAAAAGCGCAAATGTGATTAATCTGGCTTTTGGCGAACGCTTCAAAGCGATTGTAGAACAACTCAAAGCTGACAAAGACACACTACGCGGTATCATCATAACCTCCGCCAAAGACACCTTTTTGGCCGGTGCCGACATTGATGAAATGATTAAAGAAACTGAAGCGAAAAACTTCTTCGACCGCACTATGGAGTTTAAAGCCATTTTGCGCTATCTCGAAACACAAGGGAAACCCGTGGTGGCGGCCATCAATGGTACTGCGCTAGGCGGAGGTTTTGAAATTCCTTTGGCGTGCCATCGCAGAATTGTGATTGATCATCCAAAAATCCAACTCGGTTTGCCCGAAGTTTCCCTAGGTCTTTTGCCTGGAGGTGGTGGCATTACTCGCCTTTTGCGTTTGATTGGTTTGCAACCGGCCTTTCCTTATCTCACCGAAGGCAAAAAAGTAGACCCAAAAACAGCTTTAGCCGATGGCTTAATTCATGAACTCGCCAAAGACCGAGAAGACTTGATGGCCAAAGCCAAAGCTTGGATTTTAGCCACTCCATCCGCCAAACAACCTTGGGATGAAAGCGGCTATAAAATTCCGGGCGGCTCTCCGCTCACGCCTAAGGTGGCACAAATGCTTCCGGTAGCTCCTGCTATGTTGGCGAAAAAGACCTACAACAACTACCCTGCACCGTTGGCTATCATGAGCGCAGCCGTAGAGGGCGCACTCGTTGATTTCGACACAGCTGCTCGCATTGAAAGTCGCTATTTCACCACACTCGCCACAGGCAAAGTAGCGCGTAACATGATTAAAGTTTTTTGGCAACAACTCAACGCCATCAATGCCGGCAACTCACGCCCAAAAACAGCCACCAAAGGCGTGTTTAAGAAAGTGGGCGTACTTGGTGCAGGGATGATGGGCAGCGGCATTGCTTATTGTTCGGCCATGAGCGGTATTGAAACCGTGTTAAAAGATGTAAACCAAGAAGGAGCTGATAAAGGCAAAGCTTATTCCGAAAACTTGTTGAAGAAACGAGTAAGCAAAGGCAAAATGACCAAAGAAAAAGCCGATGAAATACTTGGCCGCATCAAAGCCACTGCTAGTGCCAATGACCTTAAAGACTGTGATTTAATTATCGAAGCTGTGTTTGAAAACCGCGAACTCAAAGCAGGTGTGACCAAAGAGGCCGAAGCCCAAATGGTAACCGATGGTATTTTTGCATCTAACACCTCTACCTTACCAATCACCGGGTTAGCCACCGCATCTGCTCGCCCCGAAAACTTTATTGGTCTTCACTTCTTCTCTCCTGCCGACCGCATGCCTTTGGTGGAAATTATTGTAGGCGAAAAAACCAGTGACGAAACCTTGGCGCGCGCTTTTGACTTTGTAAAAACCATCAAGAAAACACCTATCGTGGTGAACGACTCGCGCGGGTTCTACACTTCTCGCGTGTTTGCGACCTACGTGCTCGAAGGCATTGCTCTTTTGCAAGAAGGCGTGAATGCTCGCAGCATCGAAGCGGCAGGTCTTCAAGCCGGTATGCCCGTTGGACCTTTGGCGCTCACCGATGAAGTAAGTTTAAAATTAATTGACCACATTCGCAAGCAAACCATCGAAGATTTCAAAGCCGAAGGCAAAGAGGTGCAAGCCCACCATGCCTACAAGGTAATTGACAAAATGGTGTACGAATTTAAACGCATTGGCAAAGCAGCCGGTGGCGGGTTCTATGAATATCCGAAAGACGGAGGTAAAAAATTCCTCTGGCCGGGATTGAAAGAAAACTTTAAAGAAGGCGCTCAACCGGATTCTAAGGACATGATAGACCGCTTGCTCTTTATCCAAGCCATCGAAACCGTTCGCTGCCTCGAAGAGGGTGTACTCCGCAATGTGCCCGATGCGAACATCGGCTCCATCTTCGGATGGGGATTTGCACCATTCAAAGGCGGCACGTTGCAGTTCATCAACGACTATGGTCTAGCAGAGTTTGTGACGCGCACCAAAACTCTTCATGCCCAATATGGCGAGCGTTTTGCAGTGCCTGCCCTCCTCGAGAAGATGGCTACCGAAGGAAAAACTTTCGAATAAACTTTTATACCCCCGTAAAGCCTCGACAGTTTGTCGGGGCTTTTTTAGCTTCTTACTGCTTTAAATAAAACAAATGAATGTTGTACCCTTTAAAACAAAAGCTCCCCTTCAACATGCGTTACAGAGGAGCTTTGAGAGGTCGAGAGCGGATTCGAACCGCTGTACGAGCTTTTGCAGAGCTCTGCCTAGCCACTCGGCCACCCGACCATTTGTTTTAAAATGGATTGCAAATATAGAGGACTTTATTACTTCTCAAAATCAAATTCGAGTTCTACATATACCTTTTCTACATTTCCTTTGAGGGGCGGCTGGTGTTTATTTACTCTTACTCGCAGGTAAAGTAAATTAGTGTATTGCGATTTGATGGAATCGGCAATGCGTTGACACACATGCTCTATGAGGTGAGCGGGGGCGCTCATTTCTTGTTTGGTTAGTTTGTAAACCTGCTCATAGTCAATCGTTTTCTCTAATTTATCTGTGGTGGCAGCTTCGTTAAAGTCGGTTTTGAGGTAAATATCTACAGTATATTTCCCGCCAAGCATTTGTTCTTCTTTGTGGTAGCCGTGATGTGCATAGAACTGCATTCCTTCAACTGCGATTAAACCCATGGTATGTATTTTTTGTTAGGCAAAAGTAATCAAGCAAGCACAATGCACAATTCTATTATTTTCGTCCCACAAAATTAAACTTACCTTACCATGCGTTCAGACTTATACAACGGCCACGACTATTACGGAGTAGACGATTTATTGACCACCGAGCACAAACTTATTCGCGAAACGGTGCGCAACTATGTAAAAACTAAGCTCAGCCCAATTATTGAAGAATATGCCCAAAAGGCAGAGTTCCCGCGTCACATCGTAAAAGAACTAGGCGAGATTGGCGCCTTTGGCCCAAGTATTCCGGCAGAGTATGGCGGAGGCGGATTGGATGAAATTTCGTACGGCATAATCATGCAAGAATTGGAGCGCTGCGACTCAGGTGTTCGGTCCACAGCTTCGGTGCAAGGCTCATTAGTGATGTATCCTATCTACAAATATGGTAGCGAAGAGCAACGCAAAAAATACTTACCCAAACTAGGCAAAGGTGAACTCTTTGGCTGCTTCGGGTTGACCGAACCTAACCACGGTTCGAACCCGGCAGGTATGGAAACCAATTTCAAAGACATGGGTGACCACTACTTGTTGAATGGTGCCAAGATGTGGATTAGTAATTCGCCTTATGCCGACATTGCGGTGGTGTGGGCAAAAAATGAAGTAGGTAAAATCAGAGGATTGATTGTAGAGCGCGGTATGGAGGGTTTCTCTACACCCACTACACACAACAAGTGGAGCCTTCGCGCATCCATCACCGGAGAGTTAGTGTTCAACAATGTGAAAGTGCCGAAAGAAAACTTAATGCCGAACGTAGAAGGTATCAAAGGGCCACTCGGCTGTCTGTCCACCGCTCGTTATGGCATCGCCTGGGGCGCATTGGGTGCGGCTTTGGATTGCTATGATACGGCTTTGCGCTACGCTAAAGAGCGTGTGCAGTTTGGTAAACCGATCGGGGCTTTCCAATTACAACAAAAGAAACTAGCTGAAATGATTACCGAAATCACCAAAGCACAATTGCTTGTTTGGAGATTAGGGGTATTAAAAAATGAAGGGAAAGCTACACCGGGGCAAATCTCTATGGCCAAGCGCAACAGTTGCGAAATAGCGCTGGACGTGGCTCGCGAAGCGCGACAGATGCTAGGCGGCATGGGTATAACTGGCGAATATCCGGTCATGCGTCATTTAATGAACTTGGAAACAGTCATCACTTACGAAGGCACACATGACATTCACTTACTCATCACCGGACATGATGTGACGGGCTTGGATGCGTTTAAGTAGATGTCTGAAGACATAAATCTGACAACTGATTAAAATGTTGAAAACTGCCGAGGAACTGTGCGTAGAACGTTGACGAAAATATTCGAGGAAAACGTTTTATTCTGGGATTGCAGTAGCGATATTCGTCCCCCCGATTTATTCAACACCTTGAATTTATTCAAGCAGAAACGACAGACGAGCTATGGCAGACAATGTAAACTTGATAAAGAAAACACTTACCCGAAAAAACGTGAGTGACCAAAATCCTTTGGAATACGGCAAATTGCCCCCACAGTCGAGAGAACTCGAAGAGGCGGTGTTGGGAGCCATCATGATTGAGAAAGACGCCATCAATGATGTGTTTGAATTACTCAAAGAAGCCAGTTTTTATGTGGATGCGCATCAACGGATTTGGCGCGCCATCATGTCGCTTTATCACAATCAACAACCCGTAGATTTGCTCACCGTCACCGAGCAATTGAAAAAAAATGGCGACCTCGAAGCAGCCGGTGGTTATTTCTACATCGCTCAATTGACCAACAAAGTAGGTTCAGCTGCCAACGTGGAATATCACGCTCACGTTTTGGCCGAAAAATACATCCAGCGTTTATTGATTTCTACTTCATCTGAGGTGATAAAAGAGGCGTATGAAGACACTACAGATGTGTTGGAACTACTCGACAAAGCGGAGAAAAACCTGTTCAGCATCGCTGAAAACAACTTGAAGCGCCAATCGGAAGACATTCAGTCCTTGATTTCGAAAGAATTGACCGACTTGGATGTGCGGATGAAGAACAGCGAAAACAACCTAAACGGTGTGCCATCAGGGTTTATTGACCTAGACAAAGCCACAGGCGGTTGGCAAAAATCGGATTTAGTGATTTTGGCGGCTCGTCCGGCCATGGGTAAAACCGCTTTTACTTTGGCTTTGGCGCGCAACGCTGCGGTGGACCACAAAAAACCGATTGCTTTATTCTCCTTAGAGATGTCCTCTGCACAGTTGGTGCAGCGTCTTATCTCGATGGAGACACACATTGACGCCAACAAAATCAGACGCGGTACGCTCGAGGAATACGAATACCAAATTTTGACTTCTAAGATTGATAGCTTGAAGAGTGCGCCAATTTTTATTGACGACACTCCGGCCATCAATGTGTTTGAGTTGCGCAGCAAGTGCCGCAGGTTAAAACAACAATACGATATTCAGATGGTAGTTATTGACTACCTACAATTGATGAGTGGTAGCCACGAAGGCAAAGGAGGCGGCAACCGCGAGCAAGAAATCAGTCAAATCTCGCGCTCGTTGAAAGGCTTGGCGAAGGAGTTAGAAATTCCGGTGATTGCTCTTTCGCAGTTGTCTCGTGCAGTGGAGACACGTACGGGCGATAAGCGACCAATTCTCTCGGACTTACGCGAGTCGGGAGCGATTGAGCAAGATGCGGATATCGTTATGTTCCTTTATCGTGGTGAATACTACGGCATCGAAACCGACAATGAAGGTCAATCCACCAAAGATGTGGCAGAAGTGATTATCGCCAAGCACCGAAACGGCCCTGTGACAACTGTAAAAACTCGATTTATAAATCGCTTCGCTAAGTTTGAAAACTTTGATGAAATGGGCGCCAGCGATTCGTATGACCAACTTGCCGGACCAAGCAAAAACAAACCATTGACGTTTAAAACACTTCAATCTAAAGCCAATGATGACGAAGGTGATACCTTCGAAAAACGTCACAAGAAAGATGACTATGATGAGGAGACACCATTCTAATTTTGAGCAACTATGACTATTGACTACTCCGCATTTGATGCGCGCATGAATAAATTGACCCCCGACAGTAAAGCACTTTGGGGCACTATGAACGTGACGGAAATGTTGGCACACATGAATGATGCTTTCAAGATTGTGTTGGGCATGAAAGAGTGTAAAGACCGCTCCAACTTCATCACGAATAAAATAGTATTTCCCATTGCTGTTTATTGGTTGCCGTGGTTTCCCAAAAACTCACCTACCGCACCCGAAATGATCAGCCGTAAAAAGGGAACACCTCCGCGCGATTTCTACACAGAGTTTGAATTCTTAAAGAAAATGATTGATGTGTTTAATGAGCGTGAAGAATCGAAGCTAAAACCGCACCCGATGTTTGGTAAGTTGAACAAGCAACAAGCGCATGATTTATTGGTGAAACACCTCGACCATCACTTGAAACAATTTGGCGTATGAAACTCGATATTTTAGCCATAGGCGTACATCCTGACGATGTAGAGTTAGGCTGTTCCGGCACTTTGATGAAACACTTAGCCATGGGGCACAAAGTGGGTATTGTGGATTTAACGCGTGGCGAACTGGGCACTAGAGGTGATGCCGTGACGAGATTGCAAGAGGTCGAAGCTTCCTCCAAAATTTTGGGC
>Ga0315903_10007935_pt1 | contig 13183 bp, 14 predicted proteins | sample LakEriMetagenome_7_FD_203524 | JGI IMG/M metagenome (GOLD analysis project Ga0315903, IMG submission 203524) | Freshwater fungal communities from buoy surface, Lake Erie, Ohio, United States - Buoy 2 MA119 | ecosystem: Environmental > Aquatic > Freshwater > Lake | place: USA: Lake Erie, Ohio...
CAGCCTATCCGCTTCAACATGGGCTGCGGTCGTGATCGGCTGGAAGGCTACATGGGCGTGGACATGCACAGTGACACGGACATTAAGCAGGACATCATGTCGCTGGAGCTGCCGGAGAACTGCGCGGACGAGATATTTGGCAGTCATGTAATTGAACACATGCCGCAGCACCGTGCGCCTGAAGTCTTGGGCAAGTGGCTGGCTACCCTAAAGCTGGGCGGCAAGCTGGTTCTGGAGACGCCTGACCTAGCAGGTCTGTGCAAAGACTATCTGGAGCAGGATGGCGCAGATCAACACATGACGGCTATGTGTATCTTCGGGGCGCACGTAGACCGGCTGACACCGGAAACTCAGGAGAAGGGTGCCTTGTCACCTCATCTGTGGGGCTACACGCCGAAGTCATTGACAGATTTGTGTACGCACGTAGGATTCAAAGACATCCAGATTCTGCCTGCACAGGGGCAGCATCCGGGCAAGAACTTTAGATTGGAGGCTACAAAATGATTTCATTAGAGGGCATTGCGTCCAACCTCGCAAACGAGGAACGTGGGCTGGCCTATCTGAAGGTTGAGCATAACGGGCAGACGTATGACTGGCAGCTATTCGTCCCGCAAGGGGCGGATCTGTCGGCATACATCGCATCCAAAGAAGCGGCTATCAAGGCAGACATTGATGCCAAGGAAGCTGCTTGGGCTGCACTGACACCTAAGACGCGTGAGATTCCTGATCCGTTTGGCGGTGCGCCTACGGTGGTGGATATTGATAAGTCTGAGGTGGTGCGGCCTGACAACCCTGACTACTACGCGCTGCGCCGGGCTGAGTATCCTTCTCTGGCTGACCAGTTGGATGCGTTGTGGAAAGGCGGTGAGGCAGCGGCTGCAATGACTGCCAAGATTGCTGAAATCAAGGCTAAGTATCCAAAGCCATGAGATTGCAAAAGGAACACGCAAACAAGATAGTCAATATTGAGCATTCCTCGGTTGTGGTAATCCCAGCCGGGGAATTTTCGCAAGGGGAAGCGCTGATTCTTTTTAATAATCGAGATGATTTTGGAACGATTCAGTGCGATGTGCCTAATAGTTATCGATCTGGTTATTCACAGAAGGCGTCGATGATTGAGTTTCCCCCGAGGTGCATGATGAATGCAGTCTTTATTGACTCTGACACGGTAGTGTTTATGAGGGGTCTAGCATGAGCGGAATAGTGTTGATGTTCTTTGGAACCGCTGGTGGTGCGGCTGGGGTGCTGTCTGATGGCGCGTTTTCGGGCGCTCCGTTAGCTGACTTGAGCTTTGGCGGGTAAGTAGGATGTGGATCCGCTTACCCTTTTAGCAGCAGCAAATGCAGCGGTCGCAGCAGTCCGTAAAGGCTGCGAGTTGTACAAGGAAATTAAGAGCGTAGCCGGAGAAGCAAAAGACGTTATTGATGATCTGAAGCAGCAGTACGACAAGATCGTCGATCCTACTCCAGCGCAGAAGCAGCAGTACCACGCAGAAGTCCAGCGCGTGCAGGAGGTAGCGAAAGCCGACCCGAACGACGTTTTTACCGACATCGGCAATCAGCTAGGTGCGTTGATGGACAGCTATGACGCAATCAGCAAGTTGTTCTTGAAAGAGCAGTTGGACGCCAAGCAGGTCTACAAGGGTGAAGAGAGTATCGGGCGGCGAGCGTTGAAACGGATACTGATTACGGCAAGGTTAGACGCGATGCTGGTAGAGATTCGAGAGACGATGACATATCGAGCGCCCCCAGAATTGGGCGCACTTTGGAGTAAGTTTGAAGAGATGTGGCAGCGTATCGTTGCCGAGCAGGAAGAAGCCCACGCAGAGGAACTGAGGTTAGCTCAGATAGCAAGATGGCGACGCAAAAGAAGAATAGCGGATCTCAGGGCAAAAGTGGCATGGATTTCAGCAGTCGTTTTCGTAGTAGCGTGGGCGGTGGGACTAATGTGGCTGACGACAAGAAGCGCAACTCAGAGGATGTACCTTGGTCACTTATCGTTGTAGTGATGACCGTTCTCTTGATGTTTTTCATCATTATGCCGATCTTAGCTTTTATGTATTACGACATGTATTACGCAACCCAAGCAGCGATACATGAAGTTCGGAAGATGCGGGAACTACGCAAAGAGATTCAGATTGAACGGATGTACGATAGATAAGGAGTAGTGATGCTGACGCTTATTTCAACTCTTGGTGGCTACCTAGTCGCTCTTTTCCCTAGACTGTTCGACATTCTTCAAGACCGCGCTGACAAGAAGCACGAGCTAGACATCCTGCACATGCAGATGCGCCAGCAGTTGGCGCTGACAGACAAAGGCTATTCCCCGTCAGACAAGACCGAGGAAGTCCGCGAGAACGATGAGCAGGATCATCAGCAGTACATGGCCCAGACAGCCGCCATCTACAACAATCAAGAGAAGCTGCTGGAATCGTCATCCCAGTGGGTCAAGGACATGACCGCGGCTACCCGTCCGTTTGTGACGTTTATCTTCGTGCTTGAGCTAGTCCTGATTAACCTGTTGACGATGCTCTGGATCTTCCTGCACGGCAGCACAATCACCTCTGTAGGCGAGTTCATTCAGATCATGGAGATCGTGTTTGACGCTGACGAGATGGCGCTCTTAGGTACGATCATCGCCATGTGGTTTGGCTCCCGCGGTAACTCGAAGGCTGGCAAGTGATCTACCTTGTCTATGCGCGGATCGCCGCGACCGTGTTGTTGTGTGCTTACTTTATAAGTAATCTGCCATGAAACTGCCTGTTGCCACAATAGCAATGATCAAGCACCATGAGGGGGTGCGGTATAAGCCTTACAAGTGTCCAGCGAAGTTGTGGACGATAGGTGTGGGGCATGTGCTGTACCCAGAGCAGGGCAAGATGCCCGTCGATCAACGCGACAAGTTCGCACTCAAAATAGAGGACTTCCGTGTATTTAGCAAAGAAGAAGTTGATTCGATCCTTGAGAAAGACCTACAGCGCTTTGTCGCTGGTGTTCTTCGTTACTGCCCTGACCATCTTAACGAAAATCGCTTGGGCGCGTTGGTCAGCTTTGCATTCAATGTTGGGCTAGGCACCCTTCAGAGATCGACCCTGCGGCAGAAGCACAACCGGGGTGACTTCGAGGGCGCGAAGCAGGAATTCCTGAAGTTCACTAAGGGCGGCGGCAAGGTCTTGCCGGGTCTGGTGAAGCGTCGGAACGATGAGATAGCGCTCTATTTTGCGGAGCCGAAATGAACCCGTACCTGATCCTCGGTGGTGTTCTAGCCATTGGCTTGGCGGCTGGGGGCGGGTATTATTCAGGTAGAAACAGTGGCATGGCAGAGGTGCAACAGGCGTGGGATAAAGAGAAGACTGCCCAGTATGCCGAATACGCAAAAAATCAAGCAGCCGCGCGGCAACGCGAGCAAGAAATGCAAATTTCTGCTGACAAGTTGAGGAAGGAAAAAGACCATGAAATCAAAGAGCTTAACGCTCGCACTGCCGCTCTTGCTAACAGCCTGCGCGACCGCCAAAGTCGCACCGCCGCCAGCCCAAGTTCCGTGCCCAGTGCCGCCAGCGTTGGACCAACAGCCTGTACCGGAAAAGAGCTTTACCGAGAGGATGGCGAATTTCTTGTCCGGCTCGCTAGAGAAGCCGACGAAATCAGAGCCGCCCTCAAGCAATGCTACGCCCAATACCAAGCAATAAAATGACGCAAAACTTGATGAATGCGCACTAATATGAATTGCCTAAAAGTGCTTTCCCGAGACATAATCTTGAAAAGGTGCATGCTGAACCAGCGGCAAAACCGATGGAGCGCGTATGAGCTATAGCATGACCTATGACAGCTTGCTGCAGGATGTGCGGCGTTATTTGGAACGCGGCTTCACTGCGGAATCTGACGCCATTGTCTACGAGCAGTTGCCTCGCCTGATTACTTTGGGTGAGCGTCGCATCGCGCGCGAACTCAAGATCGAAGGTTTCATCCGTGCGGTGCAAACGCCGCTGCAAGTAGGGGTGGCCGTTTATCTCAAGCCAGATCGTTGGCGCGATACCGTAAGTATGACGGTTGACAATGCGCCGGTGTTTGCACGCTCATACGAATACATCCGCAATTATTGGCCCGACGAATCGCAAACCGGCACGCCTGAGTATTATGCAGACTACGATTACCAACATTGGATAATCGCCCCAACGCCTGCTACTGCGCAAACGTGGGAAATCTTGTACTACGAGCAGCCTGCATTCTTGGGCGAAGATTTCCAAACCAACTGGCTCACCGAATATGCGCCGGACTTGTTGCTTTATGCAACGCTCTTAGAGGCCGCGCCGTTCCTCAAAAAAGACGAGCGCATTCAAACGTGGCAAGCCATGTATGACCGGGCGGCGCAAGCTCTGAGCGGCGAAGACTTGAAGCGCATCATGGACCGCACCGCGAACAGGAGTGAAGCGTAATGACCATTTATACCGATGTTTTCGGCGGCGCGAACATCTATCCGAGCGAGATAAGTTACAGCTCGCTCACACTGACCGCCAGCGTTTATCTCTCTTGGCCAGAGGAAACTTCCACCAATCAAAATCTTGCGACAAGAATTATAGATGTCACTGCCAGCGCAGGATTGAGCATCTATTTGCCCGACGCCAGCAAGTCGGGCACAGGCAACACAATCCTTTTCAACAATGTCGGCGGCAACACCGTCACAGTTCGGAACTCAACCGGCACACAAGTTGTCACCGTCGGTTCAGGCGAGTTGTGGCAAGTTTACCTCACCAACAACACGACAGCCGCAGGAACTTGGCAAGCGTTGCAATATGGCGCAGCGGTCAGCCAAACTAATGCGAGCTCGCTGGCTGGCACAGGCATTGTCGCTGTTGGTACGTTGTTGAGTCAGTCTGTTCCTGTTACTTCATTCAACGCGAACTACACCGCAGGCGTCAACGACCGCGCCAAGATGTTCAACTGGACAGGTGCAGGTGGCACACTCACGTTGCCTGACGCCACGGCTGTTGGAAACAACTGGTTCGTTTATTTGCGCAACAGCGGCTCAGGCGCGATACTCGCTGATCCGCCAGGATTGATCACGATCAATGGCGCTGTCTCGTTGAGTTTCCAACCCGGCGACAGCGCAATCATCGCGTCAGATGGAACAGACTTCTACACGATTGGTTTTGGTCAGTCTGCTACGTTCGCGTTCGATTACACGGTTATTGACATTGCCGGCACAGGAACTTACACGCTGGTTGGTTCTGAGTTGAATCGAATCGCTTATCGGTTCACTGGTGCGTTGACTAACAACCGCACCGTGGTCGTTCCAGCCACAGTGCAGCAGTATTGGGTAGACAACCAAACGACCGGCGCATACACGCTCACGATAGATCCTTCAGGGCCGGGCACAGGGTTCAACGTAGGGCAAGGTGAGCGCGTCATCCTTTATTGCGACGGAACAGACGTGCTCAATGCCACGACACAAGGCATTTCTGTGCCGTTGACGATTGCAGAGGGCGGCACAGGGGCAACAACCGCCAGCGGTGCGCGCATCAATTTGGGCGGCAGCTCCACAGGCATCGCGCTGTTCACGGCAGTCGACCAAGCCGCTGCGTGGGCGGCGTTGGGCGTGGCTCCGGCAGGCGTGGTAGACGGCGGGACATTCTGATGCCTGAACAAACAATCATCCTGCGCTCTCAACCCGGCATAAAGCGGGATGGGACAAAGTATGAGGGCGACTTCTACGTCGACGGGCAATGGGTTCGTTGGCAGCGGGGGTTGCCGCGCAAGATGGGCGGCTATCGTTCGACACAGAAATTCCTCACGGAGATAAGTCGTGGGTTGTCGAACTTCACGCAGCAAGGATTTGTTTATTGTCATTCCGGCGGCGCAAGCACACTTGAGCGATTCACGATTGACGGCAGCCTCAACAGCTCCATCATTAGTGACAGAACGCCTGTGGCTGTCGCTTCTTCTTGCACCGTCACATTGACGGGCGGCGCGGCTGGTTCTGTAGACGACATCACAATTGATGCCGTTTCAATCATGACTGGCGCGGTCGCATTCAACACAAACTTGTCTACGACAGCCGCTGACGTCGTTACCGACATCAATGTCGGCACAGGTACGCATGGTTATACCGCGTCTAACGTCGGCGCTGTGATCACGATTGAATCAGACGTCACTGAAGGATCTAACCCGAACGGCTACGAAGTAATCGTCACCACCACGACGATCACCGCTACCAACACCGACATGGCGGGTGGTTCGTTCGCGCTGCAAAGCTCTGCTGAAAACTTGTGGATGTTTGATTATCAGTACGAATCCTCAAGCAATCAAAATTACATCCTCGCTCATGTCGCGCCGAATTCAGAATGCATTTGCAACGATACCGGCGGCCAGATATTTTTCGGTGACGTGCTCGGAACCGCGCCACTGACCAGCATCTCGTTGCCGCCAGACGCGAACGTCACCGGCGGCATTGTTTCCTTGCACCCTTATTTGTTTTATTACGGCACCGACGGCATCATCGGGTGGTCTAAGGCGGGTGAGCCGACCAACCTGACAGACCTCGCAGGTGGCGCAGGCATTGCGCGTCCTTGGGGCCAAAAAATCATCAAAGGGTTGCCGCTGCGAGCAGGCTCCGGCAGCGCTCCTGCCGGCATCTTTTGGGCGTACGACGCGGTCATCCGTGCAACTTTCACGGGCGGCGCAACTGTTTTCCAGTTTGACGTCATTGCTACCGAAACCTCAATCATCTCGCCGCAGTGCGTGGTGGATTACGACGGCGTGTTTTTCTGGTGCGGCGTCGACCGTTTCTTGATGTTCAATGGTGTGGTGCGAGAGGTTCCCAACCAGATGAACCTCAATTACTTTTTCGACGGCATAAACCAAAACCAAAAGAACAAAGTATTTGCATTCAAAGTGCCGCGCTATGGTGAAATTTGGTGGTGTTATCCACGCGGCGACGCTACCGAATGCACTCACGCTGTGATTTACAATGTGCGCGAGAACACTTGGTATGACACCGAGCTGCCTAATTTCGGGCGGTCTGCAGGTCAGTTCAGCAATGCGTTCGCCGCGCCTATCCTCGCAGGCGTCGTGGACGACGGCGATGGGTACAAAGTTTGGATTCAAGAACAGCTTACCGACGAATACGACGGCTCCAACATACGACCGATCCAGTCGTATTTTGAGACAGCCGACTTGTCGTCGTTGCCGCAAGGTCGCAACGAATACTTGCGCATCGTCGCAATCGAACCAGACTTTGTGCAAAATGGCCCGATGACGGTGAAGATCACTGGCCGCGCCAACGCTCGCGCGCCAGAAGTTTTCAGCACAGACTTTGAGTTCCCTGCCAGCGCTGCGGCTGACAAACCTTACGAGCAGATCGTCATGCTCAAAGAACAGCGCCGTGAATTGCGTGTGCGGTTCGAGAGCAATGCGGTTTATGGAGACTACCAAATGGGCCAGATCATTGGTCATTTGGACACTGGCGACAGGACGGTTCTCGGATGAGTTTGCCACATGTTACCTTGCCGCGTTATATGGGGTTGGTGGACTGGGCCAATCAGGTTTCTTTGGATTTGGATCCTTATGGTGCGTTCGGGCGGCTGGATTCGCCCGACAACTGGCAAAATTGGGCGATGCAATTTTTGAACAACACATCGTTGGGTAGAAACTTCCCTAACCCTTACGACTTCCAGGATTGGGAGGAGTGGGCTGACCGGTTTGTGCAAACGCTGTCATGAGGTATATAGGCTTTTATCGTGAAGATGAAGCAGAAACTTGGGCAAGAGAGAAAATGGATTTGCCGGCAGCACCGGGATTTTATCGTGCTGCAGCGGCAGTTGATGAGAACGACGAATTTGTTTGTGTGATTGTGATGACGAATTTTTCGCCGCGCAATGTTGACTTCAATGTGGTCATTGAAAAACGCAAGGTTAGGCCAAAAGCCATGAGGGCCATGTTCACTGAAGCGTTCGGTTTTGTGTTCGACCGTTTGGGCACAGCGAGGATTACTGGTTTGATTCCTAGCAAAAACGAACAATCTTGCAAACTCGCTGAACATTTTGGTTTCAAATTAGAAGGCGTCATGCGCGCCGCGTTGGACGAAGACGATTTGAACATTTATGGTTTTTTGGCTGAAGAATATCGCTCACATGCTTGGCATAGAGGATGAAAATGGACGTACGCGCAATAGTAGAACTCGTCAAACAAACGCCTGAAGTCCAGCGCGCAGTCGACATCATTGAAGCGCAGCTTGAGCGCGCGCCAATCATGCCGGAGGATCTGGACGAAATAATCGGCATGCTGGAAGCCGTCGTTCAAGACCCGAATCGTTACCCGGAAGTGCGCGCGGCGGCGGTGAAAGACGGCGTCATCAGCGAGCAAGACGCGCCGCAAGAATACGATCCGACATTCGTGTTGGCTGTGTTGGTGGCACTTTATGGTTACCGTGAGCGGCTCTCGACCAAAGGGTATGCGCGCGGCGGGTTGAAGGTTGCTGGCAGACAGCTTGCCGCAGCAGGGCGCGGCGGCGACTCAATGCTCGCCCACATCAACCCGCGTGAAGCGGAAATGTTGCGTCGCATGGGCGGCTCAGGCACCGTCAACCCGAACACCGGCTTGCGTGAATATAAAAGCGGCAAAGGGCTGCTCGGCGCTCTTTTGCCGATTGCATTGAACTTCATCGCGCCGGGGCTAGGCGGCATCATTGGAACTGCATTGGGTGCGACAGGCACTGCCGCGACGATGTTGGGCAGTGCGGTGATTGGTGGTGTCAGTTCAGCGCTCACTGGTGGCGACCCATTGAAGGGCGCGCTCATGGGTGGCTTGGGCGGCGGTTTGAGCGGTGCTGTCGGTAGCGCCGCGAGCAATACATTGAAGTTGGGTTTAGGGGAAACAGGACAAGCTCTGCTTGGCGGCGCACTGGTGGGCGGCACGGCTGGCGCGCTGACGGGTGACGGCTTTGTCCAAGGCGCTCTGCAAGGCGCGGCGGGTTCTGGCCTCAGCAAACTCGCAGGCGGTTTCAGTGGCCCTTCAGCCTTCGAAAAGGGCATCAGCCAAGCCGGTCAAACAATGGGTCAAGCATTGACCGCAGGATTCGACCCGAAGACAGCAGCCATCACTGGCGGTTTGTCTGGGTTGGCGAGCGGCGTTCAAACTAAACTTCAATCAATGAAGCCGTCTGACAACGTCGTCGCGAATTTGAAAGCGCCGGGCGGTGGTTCATCAGGTCAACTGACTTCACTACAGCGCGACTTAACTGGCCGGTTTTATGACGCTCAACCGGGCTCGCAGCCATCTTTGACAGGGGCGACAGACTTAAATCGTTTTGGATCAACGTCTGATTACAGCGCATTAACACGGCCCGGCGGCTTAAAAGTCAACGCAGGCGATTTAGACGAACTTTTAGTTCCTTCGGGCTCAGATGCTGCGTTTTCAGGTGTTGGTAAATTGCGGGGTCTGCAACCTACGCCAACCGGCACAGAAAGCGCGATCCCGAGCGGCACAGAAAGCGCTTTGCCGGGCTTGAATTTGAAGACCGCAGGAACATTGGCCTTGTTGAGCAGCTTAAAATCTAGCCGCCCACCGGAAGTCAATGCCGCGATAGAAAAGATGTCTCCAGCGCAACAAGAATATTTCAACCGTCCGAGCATCAAGTGGGATTGGAACAAGTTGCAATCTGACGCCAACGCACAACAAATGTCGTTGAGCCAATACATGTCGACTTATTGGCCACAAATCGCTGCTGGCACTTACAGCATTGAGCCTGCCGCGATGGCCATGGGCGGCGTGTACGCGATGGGCGGTGGGCCACTGGGTGCTGTGGCGCGGCTCGTACGCGGGGGCGGCTCTGGCCGTGACGACACAATCAATGCACGGCTCTCAGACGGCGAATACGTGATGGATGCAGAGACCGTCGCGATGCTTGGAGACGGATCAGCTGACGAAGGCGCTCGCAGGTTAGACGGCATGCGCGCTCAACTGCGCAAACACAAAGGGAAAACATTGGCGCGCGGCAAGTTCAGCCCCAACGCCAAGAGCCCACTCGCATACATGAAAGGAGCCGCATAATGGCTAGCTTGTTCCAAGGTGACCCACAAAAGGCCACCAGCTATACGACGTCCACGAGCGAGACGCCCAAATGGATGCAAGATGCGATTTACAACCAAATTCAGGTTGCCCAAAACATCGCCAATCGTCCTTTCATGGAATACGACCTGCCGCGTACTGCGGAGCTGTCGCCGCTGCAACAACAAGCGTACAAAAATGTCGTCGGAAATCAAGGTTTTTATCAACAAGATCTCGACAAAGCGCAAGCCGGAATGTATGGCTTTTCTGAGAAAGGTACAGCAGATCAGCTTGGCCAACAACAAGGTCAATATTTGTATGACCCAAGCAAAGTTCAAGGAATGCTCGGTCAAGGAATTGGTTATTTTGACAAAGCAGGCGCCACAACAGGCGAAGCGTTAGCCGAACGCGCACTGAAAGCCGCTGACCCATACTTGCAATCAGCCGCTCAAACTTCGGCTCAGAACATCAATCAATACATGTCGCCTTACCAAACAGGCGTTTTGGATGTGATTGCCAAGCAAGGTGCGCGTAACCTGACCGAAAACCTTCTGCCGGGCGTTTCAGACGCTTTTGTCAGAGCAGGCCAATTCGGTTCTTCTAGGATGGGCGAGATGGGCTCACGCGCATTGCGCGATACACAAGAAGCGGTCTTAGCTCAACAAGCGCAAGCGGCTCAGCAAGGGTATGGACAAGCGCTCGCCGCGTCGCAAGCTGACTTGGCTCGTCAAGCTCAGTTGGCTGGCACAGTCGGTTCGATCAGCGGCGCAGACTTGTCGAGAATTTTACAAGGCGGCGCTCAATATGGCAGCATAGGACAAGCCTACACAGGCGCAGGACAAGCCCAACAACAACTCGGCATTGGCGCAGCGCAAGCAGAACAACAAGCGCGCGCGGCAGACTATCAGCGACAAATGGCCGCGCTCAATCAGTTTGCGCAAATGCAACAGCAAGAGCAAGCGATGCGCGCGGCAGACGTGGCTGCGCTGGAAACAGCAGGGCAAGCACAACAAGGTCAACGTCAGCGCGAGCTCGACATGGCTTACGGCCAAGAGCGCGAAAAGTTCTTGTACCCACAACAACAAATGGATTGGCTCAGCACACAAATTCGCGGCATGGCACCCATCACGCCGCAAACTGTCACTCAGGCAGGACAAACCACGGGTGCAACGTATTCGCCTTCACCGCTGTCACAGTTGGCTTCCGGCGTGTTCGCGTACAAAGGTCTGCAGGGTCTCGCTTAAGGAACCATTATGGGATACGAACTCAACAAATTGATGAGCCTTTATGGCGTTTCAACGCCGGGTATGGCTCCTTATGGCGGCGCTGCGAACGATGCTGCTGCGATGCAACAATACAATCAGTATCGGACTGATTACAAGAATCGCGTAGCCGCCACGCCAATGTATGGCGAACAACAATACCTCACCGGGTTGGCCGGAGAGCGTGTCGCGCCGACTTATTCTTCGCTGATAACGCCGCCAGTCAACCTGACGATGGCCGGGCCTGACAATTCTGCGATCATGGGGCCGCCAGCGCCCAAAATAACCACGCCCGCAACAGGAACGAAACCCGGCACAACGACCGGCACTACTCCTGCAGGCGGCGGCACAACAACCACACCCGCCAACTTTACACCTCCACCCTACATCGGCGGCGGTCTTGGTTTAACGACGTCGCCAGCAGACCAAGGTAGTGCCACAACTTATATTGGAGGAGGCCTTGGGACAGATTTATTGAACCAAACAAGGAAACTCCAGTCAGGCGACAATCCAAAAACCCGCGCCGACTTGGTTGAATTTTACCTAACTCAGCTTGGACGCCTTCCAGAAGAAAGTGGACTTAATTATTGGACGAACAAATTCGGCGAAGACATCGACCGAACGGAAATGATGGAGCTGGAGTCCGCAGCACAAAAAGAACTTGGCCAGCAAGCTGATTTGAAAAACCTGTACGGGAAATATTTGCAACGCGAACCAGACCTCGCTGGCCAACAATACTGGATGGGACAAATCAGCGCGGCAGGCGGCGTCACGCCAGAAGTTGAGCGCCTGTTCCAGCAAGGTGCCGGACAAGAAGTTGACATGGGCAATGCAGGGTTTAGACCCGGCATGTATGACGTTGGTCAGATGGGCAGCCGCATCACGCCGACAGAGTCGGCTCAACTTTATGCAGCTGCGCCATTCGTTTTTGGGCAAGATCCAACAGGCGCAGCGAACAACCGCGCACGCCAACAGCTGTATGACCTTTACACGCAAAATTTAGGCCGCACAACACCTGACCAAGAAGGATTCAATTGGTGGATCAATAAAATTGGCAGCGACAACATCATCACGCCAGAAGAACAAAACATGTTCTTGGCAGGCGCGAATCCGATGTACCACGGCGGCGCTGTGCATGACTTAGCCCAGAAATACAAAGTAGGCGGCGCTGTACGCAAATTCGAAATTGGTGGCAACAAAGGTGAGCCAGAGGATCCAATTGAATCGACAGTCCGTGCGCGTTCAATTGACATGGGCGGGACGCCGCCAAAATACGATGCCGCTCCTGCAGAGCCAATCACGGTGTCCCCAGCTGCGCAACCAGTGAAGCCGCCGCCATCGGCCACCACCCCGGTTTCTCCTGCCGCGACCGACTTGATGGCTATGCTCGCTGGCTATGGCGATGACGTTTATGCGCCAGAGCTGAAAACTGCACGAGCGAAAGTCTCTGCAGAAAATGAGAAGTTCGCGAAAATGATTGAAACAGCGATGAAAAGTGAAAGCGCTGTTCCAGACAAGACTGAGCTGTATTTCCGGCTAGCTAAAGCATTCGGCTCACCAACGAAGACCGGCGCATTGACAGAGAATTTGAGTCTAGTCGGTGGTGAGGCGGCAGAATATGCAAAAGACGTCAGAGCTGGTCAACGCGCTGACAAACAACTGCGCACGCAGCTCGGCTTAGAGGCTCAAAAACTCCGTGCACAAGGTGCTCGCGAAGACCTCACGACGCTGCGCACGTTGGCTGGTGAAGAGATGAAAGACAGGCGCGCCATCTTAACAGAATACATCAAGAGTGGCCGCCCACAGTCTGAAGCAGGCAAGGCGGCAATCGACGCAGGCCTGAAGCAAGGCACGACAGAGTTCACACAGTTCGTCGAA
>Ga0315903_10007938_pt1 | contig 13179 bp, 8 predicted proteins | sample LakEriMetagenome_7_FD_203524 | JGI IMG/M metagenome (GOLD analysis project Ga0315903, IMG submission 203524) | Freshwater fungal communities from buoy surface, Lake Erie, Ohio, United States - Buoy 2 MA119 | ecosystem: Environmental > Aquatic > Freshwater > Lake | place: USA: Lake Erie, Ohio...
GACCAAATCTTTCGAAACCCCTACTTGACCATATAATAATACATTGTTTTCAATAGTCACTTTACCAGCTACTCCCACTTGGGCGGCGAACAAACAATTTTTACCGATAACCGTTCCATGTCCTACGTGAATAAAATTATCGAATTTAGTTCCTCTTCCAATAATTGTAATTCCGCTCACTCCTCTATCAATGGTGCAACAAGCTCCAATCTCCACATCATCTTCAATAATAGTAGTACCACAGCTCTCTAACTTCATGTATAATAACTCTTCACGCTCGCGTTTGTTAAAATAAAATGCATCGCCACCAATTACAGAATTAGCCTGAATAGTTACATTATTTCCAATCGTAGTGCCATCATATATAACAACGCCAGGATGAATAATACAGTGCTTTCCAATTTTTACATGATTACCTATAAAAACGCCAGGTTGTATGATTGTGCCTTCGCCTATCTCTGCTGTATCGCTTATCATTTTAGTGGCAGGCTCAAATGGACAAAAATGCCGAACCAATTTGACATATGCACCAATTGGATCTTCAGTAATTAGCAATGCCTTACCAGGAGGGCATTGTACCAATTTATTGATGAGTACAACAGATGCCACGCTTTCTAACGTTCGAGTATAATATTTTTCAATATCCACAAAGCAAATATCACCTTCAGTAATTTTATGCACTTCGTTCAAACCAGTAGCCATCAAACTTTCGTCGCCTACTAATTTGGCGCCGACAAAACTTGCCAGCCACTTAACATCCACGGGAGCCTTAAACTTCATAAATCTATTTAATCAATGTTTTTATATATTTATCTTAATGCAAAACGGAATTCTCAAAAAATTATTGTGCAGGCAAAGGTTACAAAAAGTAATCTATAAAGCAAACTTCCTACACAATATTCATCATTTTTAAGAATAGATTGGCAGTTTGACAATTCGCAAGCTAATAAGTTTAACTCAGATTTTGTATAGGGAATGAGCAAACCATAAAATTAATTGTAAATCAATCAGAAGAGAGGATTGATTACAATAACTAAATCGAGGTAAACCCACAACATTTCAACTAAGACCATTTTAAATTTGTAGAAGGGCTTAATTTTCATTTATCTTTGGGCGACCGCTTTGGTAAATTTCTTCATAATTCTATTTGTTGTAAACACCTAAGGTCAAGCAAAACAAACGCTATGGCAAAATATATATTTGTAACAGGAGGTGTTACCTCATCCTTAGGTAAAGGAATTATTGCGGCTTCCTTAGCCAAATTATTACAAGCTCGTGGCTTTAAAGTCACGATACAGAAACTCGACCCATATATAAATGTTGACCCAGGCACTCTAAATCCTTATGAACACGGAGAATGCTATGTTACTGATGATGGCGCAGAAACCGATTTGGACTTAGGACATTATGAAAGATTTTTAAGCACACCTACTTCGCAAGCTAATAATGTAACTACAGGTAGAATATATCAACATGTAATAAATGAAGAGCGTGCAGGTGCCTATCTAGGTAAAACCGTTCAAGTGATTCCGCATATTACAGATGAAATAAAAAGGCGAATCACATTATTAGCACAAAAACATGATTATGATATTGTATTAACAGAAATAGGTGGAACGGTGGGTGATATAGAAAGTCTTCCTTATATCGAGGCAATTCGACAAATGCAATGGGAAAATGGAAAAGAAAATTGCCTAGTTGTACATTTGACTTTAATCCCTTACCTCAAAGCTGCCAAAGAGTTAAAAACTAAACCTACACAACATTCAGTTAAGCTCATGAATGAGAATGGCCTCTCGCCTGATATTATCGTTTGCCGAACCGAAGAGCCTATCAATGGAGATATCAAACGAAAAATTGCTCTTTTTTGCAACGTAACAACTGACGCAGTAATTGAAGCAGCCGATGCCGAGACAATTTATGATGTGCCTTTGTATATGATGCAAGAAAGCTTAGACGTAATTTGTCTTGAAAAATTAAAATTATCATTACGCAATGAACCCGATTTGAAAAATTGGAAAAACTTTTTAAATAAATTAAAGCATCCAAAACAAACCATTCAAATAGGATTAGTAGGTAAATACGTTGAATTGCAAGATGCTTATAAATCTATTCTGGAAGCATTTGTGCATGCTGGCGCAATGAATGAATGCAAGGTGGTAGTTAAAAATATACACTCCGAATATTTAAATGAGCAAAATGTAAAATCATCTTTAAGTGGTTTAGATGGCATTTTGGTAGCGCCGGGCTTCGGCAATAGGGGCATTGAAGGAAAAATAATTGCAATTCAGCATGCGCGTGAAAACAAAATTCCATTCTTTGGCATATGCCTAGGTATGCAATGTTGCGTGATTGAGTACGCAAGAAATGTGTTAGGCTATGGTGGAGCTAACTCAACCGAAATGGATATTCATACGACATACCCAGTAATTGATTTAATGGAAGACCAAAAAAACATCATACAAATGGGTGGTACGATGCGTTTAGGTGCTTATGATTGTGAGATTGATGTAAATTCAAAAGCTTATGAAGTATACGGCAAGCAATACATTTCAGAAAGACATCGTCATCGTTGGGAGTTCAATAATTCTTACCTCGAGCAATTCGAGCACGCAGGCATGAAAGCGGTTGGGAAAAATCCGAAAACCAATCTTGTAGAAATAGTAGAATTAAAAGACCATCCATTTTTTATTGGTTCGCAATTTCATCCTGAATTGAAATCTACGGTAGAGAATCCTCATCCATTATTTATAGGATTTATACAAGCGTCATTGCAGTATCACCTAGGTAAAAAAGTGAGTATTAAATCTGAGGTAAGTTCGAATTAAAAATAGATTTATTGAATAGAAATTAAAAGAAGCTTTAAGAAATAAATCATTCAAATTATTTCTGTATCAAAATAGTTTTGCCCGTTTGCTTAAAACCATTTACATCAAAACTCTCTATTTTAATATTCAAAGGATCGCATCTTCGAGGTCCTGAGAGAGAAAAAGTTTTTACATTATTTATCAAGTAACGCACGTTTGTATCCTTTAGCACAATTTCCAACCGGCCATTTGGCGCTAATGCACTATTCCACATAGTGGCATTCAAACTTGTGGTAGTTTCTCTATAAGTTTTATAATCAATCCAAGGTATCACGCTATCGGCAAAAACTGGCAAGGCATAAAATGTATCGACTTCTGCTAAAGCAAAATTTTTGAACTCTATACTTTTTATTTGCTCTTCAATAATTTTCAATTTACAGCATGAAGCAGTAAACAGCAAAAGGATCATGCCAAGTGTTGCAGGAAGAAAAATATTTTTAATCATATCAGTGTAAATTTATGAATCAATTATTTGCTATCGTAAGCCCATTTAATATAAGTTGAACCCCATGTAAATCCGCCTCCAAATGCTGCGAGAATAATTGTATCACCTTTGTTCAACTTATTTTCCCACTCCCACAAGCAAAGCGGCAAAGTACCATTGGTGGTGTTGCCAAAACGTTCAATATTAATCATTACTTTCTCTTCAGCAAGTCCCATTCTTTCTCGAGTGGCGTCAATAATCCTTTTGTTTGCCTGGTGAGGTACAAGCCATTTTACATCCTCATGGCTGAGTTGATTTCTTTGCATAATATCATACGCCACTTCAGCCATATTGGTAACGGCAAACTTGAAAACTGTTTGACCTTCTTGATACACATAATGCTCTTTGTTCATTACCGTTTCAATACTTGCCGGCTTTACCGATCCACCTGCTTTTTGATGTAAATGTGCTTTCCCTGCACCATCTGAACGCAAAATACTATCGATAATGCCATTACCGTCGTCGTTGGGTTCCAACAAAACTGCCCCACAGCCATCTCCAAATATGATGCAAGTAGCGCGATCTTCGTAGTTCATAATAGAACTCATTTTATCGCCACCTACTACGATTACCTTTTTATGACGACCCGTTTCGATAAACTGCGCTGCGGTAGTTAACGAATATAAAAATCCACTACAAGCGGCATTTACATCATAGCCATATGCATTTTTTAGACCACATTTATCGGTAATAATATTAGCGGTGGCTGGAAATGTATGATCAGGGGTTGTAGTCGCACAAATTAGCAACTCTATGTCCAATGGATCAATGCCTGTTTTATCAAGTATCATTTGAACAGCTTTTGCCGCCATGTCCGAAGTACCTATGCCCTCACCACGTAAGATTCTTCTCTCCTTAATGCCTGTTCTTGTAGTTATCCATTCATCCGTAGTATCTATCATTTTTTCTAAATCGGCATTGCTAAGGATGGTTTCAGGAACGTATCCGCCAACGGCTGTTATTGCTGCATGTATTTTCGACATTTCTAAAGACACATTTTTTTAAACGCGTAAAGGTAATATTAAATTTGCGTTATTAAAATCAAAAAAATACGACCCGAACAAGATAAACCTAAAAGGTTTTTAAATCAGATAGGCTTTGCAGAACGATACGGCAAGTTAGGGCGCTTCCGTTAGTGCAGACCACGTCATACCTCGCGGTGACGAAAATTCTATGATTGCGAAGAACAAAGCATTCTGTGTTATAAAGACAATCTGTACAGACTGCTTATAAGAAGTGGCCTACGGTTAAGTGTGCATTCTCGAGTTGACTGAAGAGTAAATTAAACCTAGTAGGTTTTAAAAACCTCACGGATTTCCTTTGGCGCTAAATATTTTTTGCATCATGGCATAAAGAACTGGATGCTGACTCTGTAATAAAATCGGCTTTTCAAAAAAATACTCCGATACTACTGCAAAAAATTCTATTTCGTTGGTGCCACCATATCCATCCAATTGAGTTTCACCTTGGCGTATTTCTTGTATCATGCCTCTGATTAGTTGCAGCCAAGGTGTCACCAAATGCTTTGGTATTAAATATTCGGGCACGCCATCCATACTACCATCGGCTTTATCAATCAGGTGAATAAATTCGTGCAATGCCGTATTGTCGCCATCCTTTGCAGTAAAACCTTCGCGCAGCGCGACTAACGATAATGCCATGGTGTTATTCATGAAGCCATCGCCTACCATACCCGATATATTTTTTTGGCTTCCAACTTGAAATTTAGCATCAAAATGATCATCATAGAGAAGTATCTCATTGATGTTGTGGTATTCCCATTCTGGGAAAGCATATAAAGGAATCAATGCACTCGTTGCAATAAGCACTTCATCTAACAACTCATGTTTAGCGTTACCCACATCGGTAAATCGAGTAGTTTCTATAAAATGTGTGACACGTTTTGCAAATATCCTTTTACTTTCTTGACCGACAATTTGCCGATAAAAATTCACTTCGCGTTCAAGTAAGTCGACTATACTTTCAATTGAAACTTGATTGATTATGCTGGTTGTTTTTTTGGTGAAAGCCCAATAAATTATAGCTACAATAATTGTAAATAATACGAACCATTGCATATTATAAATATCTTCCTTTTAGCACTTCAAGGTGATGCTGAACATGACCAACCATAATAAACATAATAGCTTGAACACTAATGGGTTTGTTATTTGCAATACCTTTTCTTTCGAGGCTTTTTCTATTTAAACTACTAAAGAATAAAAGATTGCTTTCTCGCAACAATTTAAACTCTTCGATTTGCTTCTCTAACTTTGGCAAACAATTACTAGCTTCTTTTGCATATTCATTCTCTTCAAATCCTGGTAACGAAGTCTTATCGTTTCGAGCAATGCACAAAGCACGATATGCAAATATCCGTTCAGCATCTATCAGGTGTTGAAACAAATCTTGAACGGTCCATTTCCCATCCGCATAGGCATAATTATGTTTTTCTGCTGGTAATGCCAATAATGTTGAAATTAAATCAGCATCAACTTCTTGCATAAATTCAAATACATGTTTACCTATTGGTACTTTATTTATGTATTTATAAAAATACTCACTACATTCATCAGCTTGAGGTTTATCTATAAAATTATTCATGCTGTATTAATTTAATTTTTCGTCAATTCGGTTTAAATATTTCATTTGAAAATAATATGCTTTTAGCATTGTAATTGCGTTTTCATCCAATTGCAAATCATCCATATTACGATAGGACTCAAGCTGACTTGAAAGCTTCTCTTTCTTTGATTGTATTTCTTGTTTAATTGCTTGCAAAGCATTCTCGTTTGGCTCAAACTCCATCTCCATCAGCATTTCATTAATATCCATCATTTCAGCTAAAAAAGTAGGTGGCAAATCATATCTTTCATCTTCTTTTAAATGTCCTTTTAGTTGTAAAATGTAAGCCAATCGCCTGTACTCATCATCGAGTACTTTCTTTGCATCATTAATTGTGGCCAATTGCATTTCAGCTTTCATTTGCTGATCATGTGAGGCAAGGGTAAAATGATCAGGATGATGCAAGCGACATAATTCGTAATACTTCTTTTGATTGTAACTTCTGTTTATCAGCAAAGAAACTTTCAATCCATAAAGCTCGAAATAATCCATTTTGTTTGATTTATATTTGGCAACTTAATAATTTAATGCAATGATACGAATTGGAATTGTAAGAGAAGGCAAAACCCCACAAGACAATCGAGTACCGTTTTCTCCCAAGCAATGCCGAGAGATAATAGATCAAAACCCTGGTGTAGAAATCTTCGTACAGCCCTCATCAATCCGATGCTTTGCGGATTCAGAATATCAAATGCAAAACATTCCTTTACAAGAAGATTTATCAAATTGCGATATACTTTTTGGTGTAAAAGAAGCGCTCGTTGAGACACTTATTCCTTATAAAACCTATCTCTTTTTTTCGCATACTAAAAAAGCTCAGCCTTACAATAAAAATTTAATGCAAGCCTTGATAGCCAAAAAAATTCACATGATAGATTATGAATGTCTCACACATGATGATGGTCATCGAATTGTTGGATTTGGCTTTTGGGCTGGTGTAGTAGGCGCGCACAATGGCTTATTGGCCTACGGCAAAAAAACTAATTTATTTAATTTAGAACCTGTCTATTCATTCAAAAACTTCTTAGAGCTAAAGGAATCGTATGAAAGTTTTTTCGTGCCGAATATTAAAATTGTTTTGACAGGTTCTGGGCGGGTTGCCACAGGTGTTTTAGATGTATTAAACTATTTCGATATTGCCGAAGTTAGCCCTGATGACTTTTTAACTAAGACCTTTACTTATCCAGTCTTTACACATCTCAAGGGTAAAGATTTGTACGCAAGAAAAGATGATAGTAGTTACAATCGTGATGATTTTCATGCAAATCCAACAAACTATACTTGCCTTTTTAAACCTTATACGGAAGTAGCCGATATATTAATGAATGGCATTTATTGGGATAAAAACATCCCACGACTCTTTGAATTAGCAGATATTCAAAATGAAAAATTTAAGATGCCCGTTATATCAGATATTACTTGTGATGAAAATGGCTCAGTCCCATGTAATGTTGGCGCTTCAACCATTGCAGACCCTACCTATGGAATTGATATCGCCACCCTTCAAAAAACGACTCCTTTTCAATCTCTTGGCAAAACGATTGATGTGATGGCCGTTGATAATTTGCCGAATGAATTACCTCGTGATGCCTCTAAATATTTTGGCGGGTATTTGCAAACCTATGTATTACCAGATTTAATCAAAGGTTTAGAAAGTGGTGTCATAGAAAGAGCGACTATCTGCAAAGAAGGAAAATTAGGCAAGCACTACCAATATCTGCATGATTACGCTTTTAATGCATAAATCAAATACCTAGTTAGAAATAAAAGGCCATGCTTTTAGATACTACATTATCTAAATGTTATTCTGCACTGCAATTTTGTATTACCGCATTGAGTCTTTGTAGCATTACTTTACCTTTGCACCATGGCTCATCGTAAATTTCAAAAAACAAAAATCATTGCAACTGTCGGTCCAGCATGTAATACCTATGAAGGATTATTAGCCTTAGTGCAGGCAGGTGTTGATGTATTTCGATTAAACTTTTCACATGGCACACATGAAGACCATGCAAAAGTGATAGATTTGATTAATCGACTCAACGAAGATTTCCCTTTCAATATTGCCATACTTGCCGATTTACAAGGACCTAAATTACGCATTGGGGAAATCGAAAACAACGAGGCACAACTAACAGAAGGCGAGCTTATAACTTTCACGTCTGTTAAATGCATCGGAACTAAAACAAAAGTATATCTATCCTATCCTAACTTTCATCAAGATGTTAAAATTGGAGAAAAAATTTTAATTGATGATGGTAAAATTGAGGTGCGAATTACAAATATCCATCCTAATAATGATGTCACAGCCATGGTAACAACGGCTGGTATATTAAGCTCAAAGAAAGGAATTAATCTTCCTGAAACTAAAGTGTCGCTGCCTGCAATTACTGAAAAAGATTTGATGGACATTGATTTCATCATTCATCAAAATATAGATTGGGTAGCCCTTTCATTTGTGCGCAGTCCGGATGATGTTGTGAGTTTAAAAAAAATACTAAAAGAAAAAGGCAGCGATGCAAAAATCATTGCCAAAATTGAAAAGCCAGAAGCTATTGAACATATTCGTGAAATTATTTTAGCGAGCGATGCGATAATGGTTGCTCGTGGCGATTTAGGGGTGGAATTGCCCGTAGAACAAATTCCAATGATACAAAAAAATATTATCCGTAAATGCATACATCGAGCGAAGCCAGTAATTATTGCTACACAAATGATGGAGAGTATGATTGATAGAGTGAAGCCTAATAGAAGTGAAATTACAGATGTAGCAAACGCGGTACTCGAGGGTGCTGATGCGGTGATGTTAAGTGGCGAAACCGCAACTGGCAATCATCCTGCTTTAGTGGTACAAACAATGAGTAATATTATTGCTGAAGTAGAAAAAGAAGAAATCATTTACAATCGAAATTTGACGCCACAAGCGCATTCCCCATCTTTTTTATCAGATGCACTTTGCTATAATGCATGTAAGATGGCTGAAGATGTTCACGCAAACGCAATTATCGGCATGACGCAAAGTGGCTATACTGGTTTTATGCTTTCGAGCTTCCGACCCCGAGCACCTCTCTACATTTTTACAAAAATAAAATCTTTGATTAATCAGCTAAGTTTGAGTTGGGGAGTGCAAGCCTTTTATTATGACAAGGAAAATAGTTTAGATGAAATTATCCATGATCAAATTGCGATCATGAAACAGAAAGGAATGTTGCATGCAGGTGATGTTGTAATTAATACGGGCAGCACGCCAGTTAAAGAACATTTACCCACTAATGTGATAAAGATTACAAAAGTGAATTAAACAGAATGATTTTTGCTAGCATTCGAATTTAAACAATAGCTTTTCTAAATAATTGAAATTAGATAAATCTATAGCATATAAGAAGTTGCTTGTTATAAGAAATAAGGTAATAAGCGCAATCTAAAGCCTTGCGATTTACGGATAGACCCTTCAATTAATTTGAATATACAATTCGTAATTGCAAATCTTTACCCGATAGAAATCTTCAAGAGTATACGCCGATTTAAAATATGTTCATAGCAATTGAGTGTATGAAAATTGGTCTTTTAATATTTTATTTCGGCGTCAAAGAATCTATTGGATTATATATCGTTGGGCATAGCATGAATGGACTGAACGAAAAAACATGATTCACGAGCAAAAATTCTAATTATTCTTCATATCTCAACCTTGTATAAGTCTAAGAAAATCAATATGATCGAAAATTGTCAAGAAAAAGAAATTATCACGAAAAAAAATTTTTAATTATTCACATCGTTATACAGATTGAAAATACTAGGTTAGATTAATAATCCACCAAAAAATTCACACTTTGTGAATAAGACAATTGAGAAGTTTTGATTTCAAAAAATATCTTCGTCAAGTTATTCGTAATAGGCAATTCATCCTTTACAACATTTTTTGACTTAGAATGTAATTTTTTACACCTGAATCATTGTCAGTTGGGATAAGTGTCTTTAACGAACAACAACAAAATCATCCATCACTCTTAAATTCAAAGCCCTGCAATATGAGCAAAAAAAATACATCCAGTAGCGGATTACAATTTAGTCGATATTACACAAACGACACAACATCTGTATACGATCAATTCACCTATGATTACAGAACTTCTGTAATTCGTAACCCCAATGGTGAAGTTGTATTTGAAATGAAAAATGTAGAAGTGCCAGCGCATTGGAGTCAAATTGCAACAGATATTTTGGCGCAAAAATATTTCCGTAAAGCAGGCGTTCCACAAGAAGATGGCAGCTTAGGACGCGAATCCTCAATAAAACAAGTAGCTCATCGTATGGCGCATTGTTGGCGTAGCTGGGGTGAAAAATACAATTATTTTGCATCAGCAAATGATGCGCAAATTTTTTACGATGAATTGGTTTATACCATTCTTAATCAAAGTTGTGCACCTAACTCACCGCAATGGTTCAATTCTGGTTTACACTCATCCTATGGCATTGCAGGCAAAGCGCAAGGTCACTACTTTGTAAATCCAACAACCGGAGAATTAGAAAAATCTCAAAACGCATACGAACGTCCACAACCGCATGCATGTTTCATATTAAGTGTGGATGACGATTTAGTAAACGAAGGTGGAATTATGGATTTATGGGTTCGTGAAGCCCGTATTTTTAAATATGGTTCAGGTGTAGGAACGAACTATTCCAATATACGTGGTGAAGGTGAAAAATTGAGCGGAGGCGGAACTTCAAGTGGCATCATGAGCTTTTTACGCATCGGAGATCGTGCAGCTGGCGCTATTAAAAGCGGTGGAACAACTCGACGTGCAGCAAAAATGGTTTGTCTCGATTTAGACCATCCAGAAATTGAGCTCTTTGTAAATTGGAAAGTAGAAGAAGAGAAAAAAGTAGCCGCTTTAATTGCCGCTGGTTACAGTAACGATTATGAAGGAGAAGCTTACAAAACCGTGAGTGGTCAAAATTCAAATAACTCAGTTCGTGTGCCAAATGATTTTTTTCATGCATTAGCCAATGGTGATGACTGGGAATTGAAAGGCCGCACTGATGGTAAAGTCATGAAGAAAGTTCCAGCGAAAGATTTATGGGATCAAATTGCATATGCAGCGTGGCGTTGTGCAGATCCTGGCACGCAATACGACACTACTATTAATGAATGGCATACTTGCCCAGAAGGTGGGAAAATTCGTGCATCTAATCCATGTTCAGAGTATATGTTCTTAGACAATACAGCCTGCAATTTAGCTTCTATGAATTTACGTCGTTTTTACAACGATGAAACAAGTCAATTTGATGTAAAAGGCTATGAATACGTAACACGTCTATGGACAGTTGTCTTAGAAGTATCAGTATTGATGGCGCAATTCCCTTCGAAAGAAGTTGCTCAATTAAGTTATGATTATCGAACCCTAGGACTAGGGTACGCAAATTTAGGCTCATTACTTATGGTTCAAGGCATTCCGTATGACAGCGAGCAAGCTCGAGGTATAGCTGGTGCATTAACGGCTATCATGACAGGCGTGTCTTACAAAACATCCGCAGAAATGGCTCAGCATTTAGGCCCATTCGCTAAGTATAATGAGAATAAAAAACACATGCTTCGTGTAATGCACAATCATCGCGCAGCTGCTTACGATGCACAAGATGCGTTCGACAATTTAGAAATTAAACCGCAAGGCATTAAAGCACAATATTGTCCAGATTACTTATTAACTGCAGCTACCAAAGCATGGGATGATGCGGTGCAATTAGGCGAAAAATATGGTTACAGAAATGCACAAGCAACTGTAATTGCTCCAACTGGGACAATTGGTTTAGTTATGGATTGCGACACTACAGGTGTTGAACCAGATTTTGCTTTAGTGAAATTTAAAAAATTAAGTGGTGGCGGTTATTTTAAAATCATAAATCAAAGTATCCCACTAGCACTGAAAAATTTAGGTTATAATTCCAAAGATGCAGATGCAATTGTAAAGTATGCTAAAGGTCATGGCACATTCGCAGGTGCACCTTTTATCAATCATCAATCTTTGAGTGAAAAAGGATTTATTGCAGAAGAATTAAAGAAATTAGACAGCGCTGTTGAAAGTGCATTCGATATCGCCTTCGTATTTAATCATTATAATTTAGGTGAAGAATGTTTACAACGCTTAGGTTTTACTGCTGAGGAATATATGAATCCTACTTTCTCATTACTAGACGAGTTAGGATTTAAAGATGAAGAAATCGACAGAGCGAATGATTATGTATGTGGCACGATGATGTTGGAGGGTGCTCCTTTATTAAAAGATGAACACTTACCTGTGTTTGATTGTGCTAATAAATGTGGTAAAAAAGGCGAACGCTACATTCATCACACAGGTCATATTCGTATGATGGGTGCTACACAACCTTTCATTTCAGGTGCAATTTCTAAAACCATTAATTTACCTAACGAAGCCAATGTAGATGAAATCAAAGAATGCTACCAGTTGAGCTGGGAACTTGGATTAAAAGCAAATGCTTTGTATCGTGATGGAAGTAAATTGAGTCAACCATTATCAAATAAAAGCGATAAGAAAGAGAAAGAAAACAAAGAAACAACAGTAGCTGAAACAGTTCAGCAGATAGCAGAAAGCGTTATCCATGATTTAAGTAAACTAACGATTGGCGAACTATTAGAAGAAGTTAATCGTCGTGTACAAGCAAGTCCAGACACAAAACTAAAACGCGAATTATCTCGTATTGTCGAGCGTAAAACATTACCAGCCAAACGTAGAGGTTATACAATCAAATCGAAAGTAGGTGGACAAGCAGTATTCTTGCGCACAGGCGAATATGGTGATGGCACTTTAGGTGAAATTTTTATCGATATGAGCAAAGAAGGAGCTACCATGCGCAGTTTGCTCAATTGTTTTGCAATTGCTGTTAGTATTGGCTTACAATATGGTGTTCCATTAGAAGAGTTTGTAGATAAATTTATTTTCACACGTTTCGAACCAGCAGGCATGGTAGACCATCCAAATATCAAAAATGCGACTTCAATTGTTGACTACATTTTCCGTGCTTTAGGTTACGAATATCTCGGAAGAACTGATTTAGTGCATGTACAAACACCTATTGGAAATATCGGTCAAGATGAATGGGATGTGCCAGTTGAAGGCCAAGAAGAATTATCGAATGTTCGAGTTACTGCGTTATCAGCTAGACCAGAACCTGCTTCAGCAG
>Ga0315903_10007940_pt1 | contig 13175 bp, 21 predicted proteins | sample LakEriMetagenome_7_FD_203524 | JGI IMG/M metagenome (GOLD analysis project Ga0315903, IMG submission 203524) | Freshwater fungal communities from buoy surface, Lake Erie, Ohio, United States - Buoy 2 MA119 | ecosystem: Environmental > Aquatic > Freshwater > Lake | place: USA: Lake Erie, Ohio...
ATGAGAGATGTGCATGATAAGATTCTAGATAATCCAGAGGTAGCAGCAGATATGCTGACTATGCTTGCAGGATTAATTCTATCTACAACACAAGGTAATGCTAAAGAAATATTAGATGAAGTTATAGTAGCCAGTGCAATGCACGAGTTCGACAGTGGAGTTAAGGGAATCCTCAATGAAAAATAATACAGATGCAGAACAAATAACAGATGAATTATTAACAATTTTATTTAAGAAGCATGCTGACTACGGTCCGTTAAACATAGCCCATGCCCCAGGCGGGGCAATGAATGGGCTGCGTGTCCGTATGCACGACAAGTTAGCCAGACTAAATCATCTGGTAGATAAGGGCGACACGCCCAACTATGAAACAGTAGAAGATACCCTAGTAGACCTGGCTAACTATGCAATAATCGGACTATTGGTACAACGCGGACAATGGGAAGGCATTCCTAGCAAGGAATAAAATGGATTATATAACTGAGTATGAGTCTGTTGTTACTAACATTGCTTCCGAGTACCATAAAAAATACCCTATGGTAGAGACACAGGATATATCTCAGATACTTTGGATGTGGTTCGTTACTCATCCATCTAAATATAAAGAGTGGTCAGACCTTGAGCAAAAGGATAAAGATAAACTTATAGCCAAGTCGCTTAGAAATGCAGCAATTACTTTCTGTGAAAAAGAAAAAGCAAAGGTAGTTGGCTATGAGTTCCTTGACCTTTACTACTATGACGCAACAGTTATAGAAGCATTCCTTCCTTCAATCATCTCTGAATCATATGAGATTCCATCTAAGATTAAAGACCTTAACTTTAAGTTTGGTAAAGGTGAAACAACAGATGGTAATAACTGGCTAGTTCTCAGGTCAGACATAGCATCAGCATACTATCAGTTAGCAGAGGCTAAACAAAAAATTTTAAAAGTTAGGTTTTCAATGGAGAACTGCGAGTGGGATGTAATTGCACAGGAGATTGGTTCCACTCCAGAGGGAGCACGAAAGAAAGTACAGCGTGCTATTAGTTCTTTAATTAGAAATCTTGGTGGCTATCGTCCTTCTATGGAAGAAGACAGAGTAGAGATTGATAAGCCAGATGACTCAGAGTGACAAGGACATAAGAGATTTACTGCACCCTACGGACTATAGCAAGTCTATGGATTTACGAGGGCAGAAGTTAGGTAACACCTGTGTCTGTGGCTGTGAGGTATTCATTGCACTCGTAGCATTTGACGAAAACAAAGAGATATGTTTTTATTTTCTTGATGGTGAGTGTGCAAGTTGTGGCTCTATGGTAAGCCTTCCATATCCAGATGATACAAATGAAGAGGACTGCGAGTAAATGGAAAAGACATTACGGATATTAAAACAAGAGTCATACCTTGATGGGTACACAGATGCTAGAGAAATGATTGCAAAAGATATAGAACTAGCACATCAGCAATTAGATTGTTGTCAGGTAGCAGTAGCCGTATGCTCTTGTGAGATGGCAATTAAGATAGCCAGAGGTGAATGGAAAGTAGAACAACCTATTCCATGGGAAGAAGTAAAGAAGGAGTTGAATCTATAATGCCATTATATGATTTTAAATGTGATTGTTGCACAGAAGTAATTGAAATTAACGAACCAATACCACCAGCATGTGGGACTTGCGGTAATTTAATGGTGCGTATATGGTCGGCACCAGCAATACAATTTAAAGGTTCAGGCTTTTACTCAACAGGAGGATAAATGTCAGACTACCCTCGATGGGAATCAACACCAGCATGTGCAGGAACAGACACAGAGTTATGGTTTAACGAGGATGACGAGCCAGGATATAGAGAGAAGAATTTATTACAGAAGATTTGTGCAGGTTGCGAAGTACGCAATCAGTGTTTAGACTATTCATTACGGCACAGTGTTATGGGATACTGGGCAGGTACTACACCTAGAGAGAGGCAACGGTTGCGTAAGAAGTTAGGTATTGTTTCAGAACCTATCTATAGCGCATGGGATATAGCGTGATAAAAACATTGTACTCTTTAACACCACAAGAAGAAGCCATTGCAGTTGAAGTAGGTTATCAAAGACAAAAGCCATATCTTGGCGACCCTACTCGCAATGTAAATTATTCAGAGGGAGATTTGTGGGAACTGTGGCAACATGCTGTTGCTGCTGGTAGTGAGTTGGCTTTTGCCAGAATGATTGGCAATACAGATTTTGTTCCTCACTTTAATAAATGGAAAAGTGAATTAGATATTCCTGGTCTTGGAGAAATCCGTTATACATTTAGTGACCAGCCTAAATTAAGATACACAAATAGAGATAATGATTCAGATGTATACATACTAATGACTGATGGTATGCGTCATAAAACTAGACGCACTGGACCAGACTGGCTAGGTGTTCCATACAAAGCGGTTGGATGGTTATATGGTAGTCAATGTAAAGTAGATGCATTCAAGTACAATGAAAAATCTTGGTACGTTCCCGCAACCCAACTATCATCAATGAATACATTACCTTTGGAGTACAATGTCAAAACTATCTGACTTTGATATTGACCTATCAGTTGGTCATGACGGAGAAAATTTAGTCAAAGAACTACTCACTGGTGGTAGAACCATTGAAGTAAAGACAGATTTAAAATGGAAAGATACTGGCAATGTTTATATTGAAACAGTATGCTGGTCACACAACAAAGAAGAGTGGTACCCATCAGGGCTATCAACTACAAAGGCTGAGTACTGGGCATTCGTATTAGAAGGGGCAGTAGTGATGGTACCTACTGAAACTCTCAAGACTATTGTTACTATTAGAGGCAGGGCTATAGCCTGCAACATCCCACCTAATCCATCTAAAGGCTATCTAATTAAGATTGAGGATATACTTAATGGGATAAAAGGTTTCTAGGAACCACCTAGAAAACAGAAAAACCCCCGCTCTGGTATGGGGAAGACCAGGACGGGGGTTATCTGCTGTCTACGGGGCGACTAGACCCCTTAAATCGGTATTATTCTGAGCCTATTCCGTATTGCTTTTCATTCTTATCTGCCCATTTAGCCAATGGGGCAGCCAATGCGCCGATTAGTACTGCGTATTCTGGGCGCATATCTGTGAGTAGAGCAATACCCATAGTGATAGCAGAGGCAAAGACTGCACGAAGATAGGACTTCATTGCTGCAATCTCCTTGGCGCTGAACTTAAATACGTTCTTCATTTATTCTCCTTCTTAGGTAAAGGTTTAGGAACCTTAGCCTTTACTTTATTTACTAGAGTCGGCTCACCTAGCCATGGGAACCATGGTGATGTGTCGTTTCCACAAGTATCCTTGATGGAAATATGTATGTGTTTATTGTGCGGATTGGAACCCGTATATTCTCTATCACCTTTTTCAGATGACCAGATTTTTCCTTTAAAGATTAAATACTTAACACGTCTATCAGACTTAAGATGTTCATAGACTTCGTGGCAGTTAATGCCACCCAATGTATCGTGCGTTAAGTCTACTGCAAATCCACTATTGTGGTCTGAGTTAGGGTTCTGCTTGATGTGCTCTTTAGATGGAAGCAGACCGTCAGATGCCTTCAGCCTCTTCGGTCTCAACGCTGTTGCCTGTCGAAGCACAGACTTTGCAGCAGGAGTCGCAGTCTTGGCAATAATCATTGTCCCTCATTTCTTCTGCATCATAATCTGATATAGAATTTCTACTTTTTCCTCAAGCCTAATGACAGAATCTTTTAAACTTGTTCCAGAATTTGGTTTAAGTTCATATAGATAATGTTTAACTAGCCATCTTACTGAGCCAGCAAATGCTGTGACGATAGCAATGATGGCAACAAGTAGTGATGCCCAGTTAGCAAATGTCATTATACTGTCCTAATAGTTATCTCAATGACCCCGCCAAACCCATCAAAGCGCTTGTCGGGTGGTGTCATACGGGTGAATGTTACTTCTTCTATGATTGCTTGACGTGACTCTGCGGTAGATAAATCTTGCCAAGTAATAACGTCACCAGATTCTTCAATCTCTTCTAGTAGCGCAATACGGGTAGATGCTCTGCCCTCATAGCCAATCATTGTGTTGTATCTATCTGTCTCTACATCAAAGCAGTAGACAGGAAAGCGCATTACGCGCTGACGTGGTGTAGCAATAGTTGCCTTTGCCTGATAGCCCTTAAATACAGGACCCTTTGTATTGTCATCTGCATCACGACTTAAGACAAACTTGTAAGCAACATACTCTTGAGCAGTTGCGGGTGTAGATGTGGTTACTTCTACTGGAGTAATGTCTGCATCGTATGTAATGTGGTCATACTCTGTGCCGTTCTTATCTACAGTTTCTAGTACCATAGAGCCATAGGTAAAGTCACCGCGTCCAAGAAGACGCTTGAAGTTTTTAGGTTCAAGTGTTCCGTAACGGATGTTACCTGTGGTTATGTAGCCAGATGAAATCAATGTGCTGGCATCTTCAATGTAGATATAGCCATCAGTTGAATTAGCGTATGCAGTACAGAATGCAATTCTGTCTCGGACAGATGGGTCATTGTTTCCAATGAATGCACAAGATGTAGTCTTATGTCCTGATACACCAGAGTAATAAACATCATTTGCGTAGGCAAAGCGTAGAGTTTCTAGTTCATTACCTAGGTCAATACGGATAAGCCCTGGCTCACCAGCCACAGAGGTGGCACACCATACATAGTGGTCACGAGCAGCAAAGTCATAGCAAGGCTGAGTTGTTTCTACAATCAGCGGACCATAGTTAATTGAACCATCTTGGTCAGATACCACTGCAGCACGGATACCTTTGTTAGTACCAATCATCATATAACCAAGGTAGTAGTAAATCTTGTGGATAATCTCGCCTACTGGCATCTCTGCTGCTGTTACTGCAGATGTCAGTGTTGGCATTACACCAGCAGTTGAAAGAGTAAACTTCTGGATAGAAGATTGTATGCCGTTATATCCAGCGATATAAATGGCAGGACCAGATGCTGTAATAGATGTGTATACGTGAGTAGTTGATGGGTGTGTGAATACTAGGTTGGGTGTAGACGCTGCTGCTGTTGCAGATTCATATACTTTATTGTCAGCGCAGATAACTAAGCGGTCTTTGACATACTCCATAGTGGCATTAGAAACTACCTGTGAGTTATCAAATACTTTAAATTCATCTGCAGTACTAGCACTTGAACCAGTCAGTGGCTTACCGTATACAGTAAATTTTGTGCCAGCAGATGTTACGTTAGTAGCCCAGTATGCTTTAGTACCGTCATCACAGGCTGCATAGACTGGATAGACACCAGCACCAGCGTTGTAATCTACAAAGTGAGTTACTGTTCCGTCTGCTGCAATCTTGTCTAGGTCGTATCCATCGTGTAGCAATACGCCCTTTGTTGTGTTCCACATAATGGAACGCAGTTGTTGGAATGCACGACCATTAGATTCAACTGAACCAGTTGTGTTGTGCCCTTGAGTGCAGGAGTTAAGTAGAGTTACCTCTCCCTTAGTCCAGACGTTAACACCTTTGCTATCAGCAAATCGGTAGTGTCCATTCTCATCAGTAGTTGCTGGGTCATAGAAATTAATGCCGTCACCCGAGTGAAATGACATCTGACTTCTAATCCACCAACCAGTGAGAGATTGCTCTCCAGGCTCTGCGCCATTATCAAACTGGTCTTTCTTAAAGGGTGCAGTCTGACGGATATATGGACGTGCATCATTGATTGCGTAGATGAATGGAAGACCACCCACTGCTACATCATAAGCAACATCAGTGTTCTGCCAGATGGCAGTAGATGAAACTACACCTACGTCAACTGCAATCGCACGTTCGGCACGACCTTCGGTAATATCACGACCAGCCACGTTACTCCTTAATTAAATGTATTTGTTTTAGTGCAGTTACCGCAGTCTTTACACATTAGCCGAGAATAGTTTTTAGTTCATCTTCGGTTAAACCGAGTCGAGCCAATAGCGCAACTTTCTTTGCTTCTTGCTCAGCCTTTGCTTCGGCATAAGCCTTAGCAGCCTTTTCAGCATCTAAGCGCGCTTTTGTTTCTTCTTTTGTTTCATCGCGCTCAATATCTACGATTTCCCCTGTTTGAATGTTGTGTGTGCGTTCTGTTATTTTCATGTTATGCCGCGCTTCCATATACATAGACTGTTCCGCCTGTAAAACTTCCAGCAAGAGTCAGAACGGAAATACTTGTTACTGCCGCGCTTCCTCTGTAAATTCCTTGAATATTGTAGCCTAGCCAAGCACCACCACCATTAACTCTTATATCTTTCCAGCCTGTAGATTTTCCGCCGTTAATATACATTGCGCCGTAAGAAGCGTTTGAACCGCTTGTGTCACCTTGTGCAAATGGTATAACTGTGTTTCCTGTTGCACTTGTCCATTGAACATTGTAATTTTCACTGCTTTGAGCATATTTTGGAGATTGTCCAGCATAATAATAATTGCTTGCTGTATCTGTGTTTATTTGAAAACAGTGAAATGGATAACTTGTTGAGTTAGTAGTTGCGCTAATAACTATAACCATAATTTTATCTATTCCGCTAATACCCGAAACAGTTGTCGTTGAGCCTGATAAAGCCGTTCCACCTGTATTAAGTAGAGAATAACTTGAACTTGCACCGCCTACAGAAGCCCATTTTAAACCAGTAGCAGTAGTAGAGTCTGCAGTAAGTACAGTATCGTTAGCACCTACAGCAAGACGAGCAACAGTATCTGCTGCAGTAGCAGCAATGATGTCACCTTTAGCATCTACAAGAGTAGGGTTAATGGCTGTAGCCTGTGTGATGTAGTCAGGATGTCCGTGTGTACCAGTACCGATTGGATACCACACATTGTCTGTAGCATCCCAGGCATAGCCTGGTCTAGGGGTATTGCTTATGGTCGCCATTAGTTATTCTCCTCTAGGTACTTAAGGTATGCCTGATAATCAGAGTTGGCTGGGTCTTTAGGAATAGAACAGACTGCACCACTTTCATCAGTGCGTCTAATCATAAAACCTTCTTCAAGTTCTTCGTATGTATATGTCATAGTATCTCCTAGAATTCTGCGCTTGCGGTCCAGTTACAAAAAACAAATCTTACTGCAGCAACTGTCATATTTGATGCTCCAGAACTTTTAATAACAAAAGCAGAATCATTTGTTCGCCAAGCATCTGCTGTATTTGCAACATAATCAGTACCATTGTTATCTGATGCACGATTAGTAGTTCCATTATATGAATAAGTTGTTATTGTTGGACTCACTCTTTTTGTTACTGCAAATTTAACTAACTGCCAAGTTTCACCAGGAATAATTGTTCCATTAGGAAACCACATTTCACCTGAGTTAGCAGATGCACCAGGGGTTAATGATTGAGCAATAGATTTTTCAAAGTACCGTTGACACGCAGCAAGTTCACCCTGGATAGTTCCAGTGGCTGTTTCAAATGGAGTGGCTACTGAACCTAGTTCTACTTGCACACCCCAAACATCAAGTGTAAAGGTGCTATTGACTGGAAGCCAAAAACGCAAACCCATATAACCAGAGTGTGTTGTTCCAATAGTTTTACCACTAATGGAAGGAACTGTTGTTGTGTATGTAAACCTTTGCCAAGAAGTTGTTATTGAAAAATTTGTATTAGCAAGGTCTGTAGAAACCGCACCGCTTGGTGAGCCGCCAGCGCCAAAGTCTTGTTCTAGATTAAGTCTTACTAAAGACATACTAGATGCTGCTTTAGCCCAGAACGAAATAGTTACTGTTTGACCAGCATAGGTTCTAACATCTTCCATACGGTTTTGGAATAGATTATATGTACCACCAGAACCAGCAACTGATTGTGCGAAGCGATAGAAAAAGGCACCTTCATATCCTGCTACAGGTGCGCCACCAGGAGTAAATGCTTGTTGGCTTACAGTACGAGTAGCACCACTTCCGTCCCAAACCACTGACCATCTATCGGCTGCAAAGGAACCAGTAGCAGGGTTACTAAAGGAAGTACCACGCTGCCATATTCTGAAGTCACCATTAATGATGGCGTTCTTACCTGCAATGTTAGGAGATACTGGACCACCACTAGCAGTCTGTGTGTCTGCCGTGTTTCTTGAACGAGCCATATTAGTTGCCTCCTAGTTGTCGTGCTTGCATTTCATCATAGGTTGACTTAAGCATCGAGGTAAATTCACCGTTGCCACGGTCAATAATGGCGTGAGTTTCTACTCCGCCTAATGTTTCGATTTCAATAAAGGTTACATTTTCCATTTTTATCTCCTATAGTTCTGCATTAAAGCCAATAAAAGCACTTAATGAGTTATTTGCTAATAGGCGCGCAGTTCTACCATTTGTTAGACCTGAAGTATTTGCTTGAAAAACGATGTTATTGTTAGGAGAAGTTGCCCCACCTGCACTTATAGTAAAACTGCTAACTGCATTAAGTGCGCCACCTATAGCCTCTTGAATAGCCATATTAGAAAAATCTATAGAAGTAGGGAAAACTCGCATATAAGAAGGTATGCTAATAGACATTAACGCTGTATTTGGTCCATCTGAATAACCTAAAGCAAATAATGTAAAAACGTTGCTAGCGCTGTTGGCTCTCCAGTAATACCTTTGGCAAGCAGCCAATTCTCCCTGAATATTTCCTGTTGCAGTTTGGAAGGCTGTGGCGTTGGAACCTGCTTCTAGTTGCATACCCCAGAAATCACAGGTCATTGTTACACCAGTTGGCATAGCAATGCGAATCTGTAAGTTTGAGTTTGTTCCAATAGTCACGCCTGACATAGAAGGCAGTGCGACAGTCATTGTGTATCTTGCCCAAGAGGTTGTAAGAGTTGCGCTTCCTACTGTAGTTGTAACAGTTGAAGAACCACCAGTTGATTGTTGATAAGCATAAACAGTTAACGCTCTTGAAGCGTCTGCTTTAGCCCAGAAAGAAAATGTAACTGTTTGACCAGATAATGTTCTAATATCTTCTAGGCGTGTACTAAGGGCTTGAATTGTATTACTTGTACCTGCAACAGATGTGTTCCAACGAAGAAAGTAAGTTCCTTCGTATCCAGCAATAGGTGCGGTTCCTGGTGTAAATGTTTGCTGGCTAATTGTTCGTGTAAAACTTGTTCCGTCTAACTCTACAAACCAACGGTCTGCAGTATATGTTGCATTTGCAGGGTTTGAGAAACTTGTGCCACGCTGCCAAATACCAAAGTCACCGTTGATAATTTTGTTTTTACCAGCAGCAAAGTTGTTAGTGTTAGCCTGGAAAGCATTGTTAACAGCAGACTGAGTGTAGGTATCAGTAGTTGCAATCTGCAGTGGGCAGATAACTTCTACAATATCTCCAGCCACAGTAGCAGTAGCAAGTGTAATACTTGTGCCGTTAGTTGCTGTGTACTCAGAACCAGAGCGAGAGAGTAGTACACCGTTAAGGAATACTTGTTCATATCCTGGGCTGTAAGCCAATGGGATTGAGTAGTCATCATTGCCTGTAAGTACTGTAGTACCTGCAGCAGGTTGTTCAGTCCAGCGTGTGACTACAGTTGTAGGCGCAGTGCCATCTGTGTCAATCCAGATTTGTCCATCTTGTGGGGATACTGGTTCTGTTGGTTGTGCAAGAGCGCCAGCAACGTTGCCCCAAGAAGAAGTTGTTCCATCAGTAGTTAAGAACTTACCTGTGTTACCAGTCTGTGATGGAACCACATATTGAGTTGAGTCAGTAGCAACCAAAGTCTTATTTGATGGAATTGTAGTTCCATTGATAGATGTAGCAGTAGCCACACCAAGCACAGGAGTAATCAGAGTTGGAGTGTTATCCATTACAAACTTAGAACCAGTACCAGTCTGAGATGCAACAGATGTTACATTACCTACAGATGTGATTGGACCAGTCAAGTTGCTTGGGGCAACTACTGTTGTATCTACATAGTTCTTAGTTGCTGCATCTTGTGCAGATGAAGGGTCTCCAAGACCAGTTACTTTGTTGGTACCCATTGCTAGGTTGCCAGTCATTGTTGAGCCTGACTTAAGAACTACTGTGTCTGAGAAGTTTGCTGTATCTGCAAGAGCAGCAGCAATCTCATTAAGAGTATCAAGTGTTGCTGGAGCACCATCAATAAGGTTGTTGATTTGAGTATCAACATATGCCTTTGTTGACGCATCTGTATTATCTGTAGGTGTAGCAAGGTTTGTAATCTTCTGGCTATTAGCAGATACGCTGCCAGTAGGAGCAGCCATCTGGTCTAGACGATTTGTACGAACCGCTGTATTGAAATCAGAAATGGTAGATGCTGTCTGTGTTCCTGTGTGGTTAGCACGGGCTAGTGGGTCTGTAGCCAACTTAGATAGTTCAATACCTGCAGCAGTTGCAATATCAGCATTGACTACTGAGTTAGTAAGGTTAAGTTTGCCATATCCAATTTGAGCAGATGTATTAATATCAGCATTAACAATAGTGCCATCTAGAATCTTGGCAGATGTTACTGCTCCGTCTGCTAGGTCTCCAGCAACAATAGTGCCATCAGCAATCTTAGCCGAAGTAATCGCGCTATCAGCAATATCACCAGTAGCAATAGTTCCGTCAAGAATCTTTGCTGAGGTAATTGCTCCATCGGCAATATCTCCTGCAACAATTGTTCCGTCTGCTATCTTTGCGCTAGTAACTGCTGAGTCAGCAATCTTTCCTGTGGTTACTGCAGTTGGGGCTAGTTTGCCCTCTGTGACTGATAGGTCATCAATCTTAGTTGTGCCTACAGCACCAGTTGCAATCTTACCGCTTGTGATAGCAGAGTCTGCAATGTCGCCAGTAGCAATTGTAAGGTCTGCAATCTTGGCAGATGTAATAGCGCTGTCAGCAATCTTGGCTGTTGTAACGTTAGCATCTGTAATCTTTGCAGTTGTTACAGCGTTAGATGCAAGCATTGTAGTTGATACGTTGCCAGTGCCAGTTGATAGAGTTACGTTAGCAATAGTCAACCCGTGAGCAGTTGTAGTATTTTCAATATGATTATTGGCTTCACGGTAGTCGCGACCAATAGCCATATGACGAACTACTGCACCAGCAGAGTGAGTCTGACCAGTAGAGCCATCAATACCACGAACGATAGTTAGTGTGTTAGTACTGACGGCGGTGACATCTACAATTTCTTCAAGTGCTGTATCTGGGTCAATTACTACTGTAAAGGTTTCACCAGCGGAGATTGTTACACCACCTAGTAGGGCAGAACCTGACACAACAGTGGCAGATGTACCGCTTGATGTGAGTGCACCTGTCAGCGTAGTTTGCTGAGAGCGTGAGGAGTATTTTCTAGTTGTCATTCAGGTTCCTTATCTACCGTAATGAGCGCGGGGCGGATACTGTTGTTGTTGCGATAAAGTTTCTTCTGCTAAACGCTGAGTAAACAAAGCGTAAATCTGTTTTGTTGCTGTCTGTGATGCACCGTATGGACGCTTGCTATCTGTCTCATCAGCCTGTGGGCTAACCTGAGCAGCACGTGCTGGGTCAAGGAATGAGAGCAAACGATAGATAGAGCCAAGAACTACTACATCTTTGCAAGACTCTGGTAGTCCAGTCACTGTTGTAAAGACATCAGTGTTAGCACTAAACGCTGCTGGGGCTGTTGCATAGGTAACCTTGACTGTTCTGCCAGGTGTAATGTAATCACCAATAGTTACTGTCTGTGCTCCCGCACCCCAAGTGGCAACATCTGGAAACGCGTCAAAGTCAAATCGCTTAACGCGAATCCATTCTTTAGATGGTCCTACTTCTTGCCAGTGCATTGTAATAATATTTTGTATGTTTAAGTTATCTAATTCGTATGTAGTTACTGCAGCATTGTATGTAAATGTAGTCTGCTTAACAGCAAAGATGCTGGCTCCGATTGCTCGGATTGTGTCATTGATAGCACGCTTTACTACAAAGCGTGGGAATGTAGGAGCAATAGTTACTTTGCTATCTGCTGTGTGAGTTGCTGCTGTTGTGCCTAAATAGCCACGTCCGTAAGGAGCAACTGTTGCTGTGTTAGCGACACGGTCATATGAATCTACCCATAGCAACTCTTCGTCAATCTCAACGATACCCTTGCCCAAAGAGTCAGTAGAACCTAGGCTAAGGACTAGCGGAGACGCAGAGGAAGAAGTAGTTGTTGTTACGGCAGAAGACAGATAGGTTGTGCGGTCTTGCTGAAATGTATAACCAGATAGATTAATGAGAACTTCATCAATCATATTAGATAGGGTAGTCATTATAGAGTCCTTAATGCGTCAACCGCAGATTTGCCAGTAGTTCCAGCAAGTTCATTGCAAACACCATTCAAGTCTTTAAAGGCTGATGGCTGGCGAGATGAACTAACTTTGTAGTTAAGTGCACCAATGATGCCCTTACCTGCAGTTCCAGCCCACTTGTTTGCAGCACCCTGCTCATCAAGAAACGCAGTTCTTACAGGATATGTTCCGCCATTAGCCAGACGATTAAGTTCGGCACATAACGTACTACCAGCAGTACCAGGCATTATTCTCTCCCTTTAGTCATTGCATTGTAATAATGTTCATCAAACGAGAACCGTTTCATATGTGGCACGGTTGCTCCCGTGTCACACCAGACCTCTACGCCAGCCTTATCGCATAGCGCAAAGAAATATATATCTTCACCAATGAAAGTCTTTTCAGTTCCAGCCTCTGCAAACATTGCTACGTCAGGAACATTCTCGACTATTTTTTCTACAACGCTTCTGTGCATAAGGACAAAACCCATACCAGCAGCGCTGACTTTTATAAACTTATCTTTAGGTAACGGATGTATAGGAGAGATACCTATAATCCCGTCTTTCTCTGCAAACTGAAATACTGTTGGTGTAGGAACCATTAAAGGTTCCTCTGGGTTTTTAGTTGTAAAGTAAACGCCAGTAACAATAGGATGCTTCTTGGCATCCTTCTTGTTCCACAGTCTTAAGAAGTTTTCTGGACTGATTACTACATCTGAGTCTACCCAGAGTAGCCAGTCCGATTTGTTCTTTTCGTACCAATATCTAATAACGTACTCACGTTGCCTAGCAATCTGATTACCAGAACTACGGATAGTTGATTCAAACTTTATACCTGACTTAAGGAGTACATCTGTAACTCCCTGCATAAACTTGCCATCAACCATTCCGTTATCGCACCAAGCGATAGATACTGTCTCTTGCATTGTCCCCTGCTTTC
>Ga0315903_10007941_pt1 | contig 13172 bp, 17 predicted proteins | sample LakEriMetagenome_7_FD_203524 | JGI IMG/M metagenome (GOLD analysis project Ga0315903, IMG submission 203524) | Freshwater fungal communities from buoy surface, Lake Erie, Ohio, United States - Buoy 2 MA119 | ecosystem: Environmental > Aquatic > Freshwater > Lake | place: USA: Lake Erie, Ohio...
CATTATGAATATGTTTTGCTATTAAGAACGCTTCTTCTTACTTGCCAATAATCTTCTTCTATGCCTATTTCATTATAAAAATCTATAATACTTCTTGTATAGTTTAAAAAGTTAAAGTATTTATTTTTACCCATTATCATTAATTTTTTAACTTCTTTTGTCATTTCATCATCATCAAAGATCCATATTCTAGTCCAGTGATTTGGATCATTACGATCAGTTCCAACAAACTTCCACCATCTTTCATCATAAGGAAATGAGTATTTAATGTCGTTACCAGCATAATGAACTATATTATCAGCGTATGGGGCAACTACATCATAACCTTGACAATATACTGCTATAGATTGTTCTGGCTCTTCAAATGGAAATCTATGATATGAAGGAAATTCTATTGCTTTAATGTCAGAACATTTTGCAAAAATAAAATTACAAGAAATATAATAATTTTTAAAATATTTTTCATTTATTTTATCTTTATCTAATATGGAGTCAAACTCAATAACTTCGCCGTGAAAGTCTAATTCATCAAAGTTTCCACCCATAATCCATTTTGTTTTCCAATTATACCTGCCCTGTACAACTGCTGTAGCCTGTCTAGATATAATTCTCTTTTCATTATTTTTAGTTAATTCTTCTATATCTTCTATTAAACACGTATCCCAATTAAGTTCAAAATCTGCATGAGCGTCTATCCCCAAGAAATATTGTTCATCGTCTATTAGACCCCTTATAGCCTCTCTAATGCCCACTATACCTGGCTGACCTTCTGCTATATCTTTGTCTCTAACTATTTTTACGTTATTAAACATTGATAAATCTGGTTCTTCTTTATAATTTAACCCTAATCCAAATACAATATTTTCAGGATAGTAGGCAGTATCTAAAATATGATTCATAGTATCAACTAAATGAGTATCTTCCCATGCTGGAATAGACACAAATATTTTTTTATTCATTGTAATATTTTTGCTCCGTATGTTTGTTCCCAATTAATTATATCACTCTCATCATTAAGCAATGGTTGACCCTTAATGTTTAAACTAGTATTAAGTAAAACTGGTACCTTTGATATTTTGTACCATCTAGACAACAAATCGTATAACCCAGGATGCTGATCTTTATTTACAGTCTGAACTCTGGAGGTACCATCTTTATGAACAACGGACGGTAACAAATCTGGCTTTAAACACTTAACTGCATACTGCATATAAGGACTTGTAAAATTCATATCAAACCATTTACTTGCATGTTCTTCCATCACAACTGGTGCAAAGGGTCTAAAGAGTTCACGTTTTTTAATGTTATTAACCTTATCTTTAATGTTTGGATCTCGAGGGTCTGCCAATATACTTCTATTACCTAGTGCTCTTGGTCCATATTCTGCTCTTCCACTCGCTACCGCCGCAATTCCGTTATTCACTATTTCATTTAATGCTGCATATACTGGATAGTTATCTCCCAAATCATATCCAAGAAACGGTGTCTTAAAATCAACATGCTTTCCATACAGGGCTGCTGCAGCACCCAAAGAACTTCCAGCATCCCCAGGGTTTGGCATAATCCATACATCATCAAATATAGCCCACAATATTGTATTAGCAGAACAGTTAAGAGCACACCCACCCATAAAAACTAATTTATCTTTTTGAGTTAATCTTTTTGCCATAAACATAAAATCTACTAACCTTATTTGATAAACTTCTTGCACTGCTGCTGCAATATCAAACCTATCTTGCTCAGTTATTTCTGATCCCCAATCAAAAATTCCTTTATGAAAATTATATTTTTGATAATCAATTGATGGAAAATACTCTAAAACTTTTTTCAGATATTTTTGTTTATCTCCATAGGCAGCCATGCCCATCATTATGTATTCTTCTTGGTTTGGCATCAGGCCAATCAATTGAGTAAAAGCAGAATAAAACAAACCAAAACTAAAAGGATAATTATCTTTGTATATTAACTTAATATCATTTCCTTCTCCAGTCCAAATGGTAGAGGTATTAAATTCTCCAATTGAGTCAAGTACTACTATTACTGCATCGTCAAACTTACTAGTATAGTATCCTGCTGCTGCATGTGAGTAATGATGTTTAAAATTAGTCCTTGGTATTGCATTAAGATAGGTATGTTCAAACCAAGGCTTGCCGCCACCAAAACCACCACGAGTTGCAACTCTCAGTTTTTTTAAAAAAGGATTTTCATAGTAGGCTATTTGATCTGGAATCCCATACTCCAATGCATTATCTATTAAACCTTTATTAGTAAACCAGTCGTTTTTAATTTTGCTATATCTTTCTGCATGCCCAGAAAATAAAACCTTGTTATCTTTAATTAAAGATATAGAAGCATCATGAGTTGTTTCATTAATTCCCATTATTAGCATTTGTGTACTCCGTTCTATCTAAAAATTCTACAGCCCATGCATAATGTGCAGCCTCGCTTGGATGACTGCTATCATTTCCTAAAATTGTCATAGAAGGATCAACATCCTGTATATACCTAAAAGTATTATCAGCAAATCTTTTATTATCTATTTGATAATAAGTATCAAAAGATTCTTTCATACTATTATGTGTTTTAATTTCATAATCATATATATCCAAATAAATAAAATCAGTTACTCCTGGAACAATATCAACCCAAGATGTTGTAATTAATTTAATATTTTTATTTTTACAATAACTGTCCAATATGCTGTATAAATTATATACAAATAAATCTACGATTGTTCCCTCTCTACCATCCTTAGTATTAAATTTGTTCCAATCTCTACCGTAATTAGAAAAAAGAATAAATATATAATCTGGATCAGAATATTTTGCAATATATTTAAAAACATTTAAAAGTATTTCTACTGGTGACCCACCAGATAAACTTACATTAAAATATCCACTACACTTTTCTTTTTTATTTATCTCATCATACACTCTATAAGACCAACTTTTTTTAATATTATCCACTCCACAACCTGCTGTTATTGAACATCCAGCAAACAATAAATGTTTTTTATTATTATGTATTTTTGTAAAATCATCACTAAAATAATAATCATAAATATTGCTTTCAGAATTTGATTTTAAAAATGGTCCAACTATATTTTTGTCTTTTGTTAATAAATGTTGAAAATATTGAGGAGTATCTTTTTTTTGTTGTTCAATTATTCTTTTATAACTATCTGCATAATCGCTCATATTAATAAATAAAATCTCTTTTTTTAAAATGTTTTTTATTTTTTTTTAACCAAAAATAAAATTTAATCTTATATATTATTTTTTTCATCTAGATACCTCCCATAAAGATGTTTAAACCAAGCATAATGAAAAGCCTCTCCATGATGTTTTCCCATGTCTGCTGCAATAAAAAGATTTTTATTTTTTTTATTTTGTAATGAATATTCATATATGTCTTGTGCTATATCTTTTTCACTTAAAGTTTTAAAAGTTAAAGAGTTTTGTTCTAATTTGCTTATTTGTTCATATGGATTTATTTCTGAAATACTTTTATAGAATCCATCCTCTCTATAACGATTGTTTACTGTTTTAATTTGAAAATTTGTTTCTTGTGTAGAATATTTTTTTGCTAAAGACTCTTCATCAAGATTAAGCCAAGTGGTAGCGAATAACTTTGTGTTATTTGTTTTGCATAATAATTCAAATTGATTGTATAATTCAGTAATTATACTAGTTAAACTAATTTCTGGATGATGAAAATATCTAATATCTCTTTCTATTTCTGGAAGTAATAAAAAGATTACATCAGGAAAAGAGTATTTTCGTATATACCTATTCACATTTACCAATGTTTCAAAAATACTTCCTCCGCATGCACCTAAATTAAAATACCCACTTACCTTTTCACTTTCTTTTATTTTTTGATATGTTCTGTAGGACCACACTTTTTTATATTCAATTCCTTCTCCAAAAGTATTTGAGCATCCAGCAAACAAAACATGCTTACCATTATGATTTGTAATAAACTCTTCACTTCTAAAATAATTAGAATTAAGATTACACTCAATTCCAGTATTTTTTCTATCTGCAATCAATTGCTCATTTGGTGGATCTACCATAAAATCATTTGGAGATTTTGCGTTAAACCAATAACTTGAATTTTCAATATCTTCTTCAAAGTTATTTTGTGGAAGGTTAAACATTTTATTGTTCACCTGTTGAATTTCTTATCATATGAGATGGGACATTATGAAACCATGTAGGAAGTGCATATCTTGGTCCTTTTATAACTGGAGCAACTTCATGTACATACAAAAAATTTGAAGGAAAAAATATAACACTGCCAGCCTCTGGTTTTATAGTAACTTTAGATTGTTTAAATGTTATTTCACCACCAGCATAATCATCATTTAAATACAACAAAACAGATAAAACTCTTGTACTTACGCCCTGATCTTGATGTGGTGGTAAATGTCCAGACTTATCATATCTTAATAAACTTGTTGTTTGTTCTTTTGCTTTAACATTTTTTTGTGCAAATGGATATAGTTTTGTTGAATAGTGAAACAATGCCTGATCAATTGATCCATGTATTCTATAAGATATATTTCTTTGCTCATCTCTAAAAGGATCTTCTTCTAATATTTGCCCCATAGTTGGAACAAATTTTTGCCAACAAAAGATTTCTTTTGATTTAGAACTTTCATTTATCCAAGGCGTCCACTCTTGAACAATAGTTTTAGATCTTATTTGATCATCACTATTTAAAAATCTTTCATCTAGGTCTTCTATGTTTCTTATAATTTGGTCTGTATTTTTTACAATATTCTTATAGTATACTAACCCCAAATCTAAAACTTCATGATTGATTGAACTCACGTTCTGCAGCCTCTCTTTCTAATGGATATTCTACGGCTTGCCAAGTTGGATTCTTATCTTCCCCCAAAAAGTCAGGGTCTGCATGTTCTGGAAGTGATGTGTGCATATATAATGCAGTATATCTATGTCCTTCAGTTACTTCAGTAATACCGTGAATATATTCTGTACCAGCACTTGGAAAAAATACTGCAGAATATTTTTTAGGTTGATAAACAAAATCTTGATTAGGAAAAAATATCTTACCACCTTGATATTCTGGAGTTTCGTTTAAATAAATTATTGTACTAAATTCTATAAATGGTTCTGGGCCTTGAGCATCTAGGTGTAAACCACCCCTTGTTCCTTTGATCCAGTGAGATCCAAAACCTTTAAAAACATATATTGGATTAACAAATCCATTGTAAGACCTATGTATTTCATTAGCCTTGTTGCCATACTTAATCATAATATCCATAACAGTTTTGTTGTATGGTAATGATGTACCGCCGTATCTTTTGCTATAGTATTCTGGATATGGATTAACTTCTGATGGGTTGTGTTGCTCCCTTATTAGGGTTTCTGCATCCTCTTTGGTTATAAAGTTGTCTATTACTGCAATTCTATGCATGCTATTCCTGTCTTTTTTCTATTATACCATTAATCAATATAGTTTATCTTGGTCATAAACTTTTTTGAATCTATATCAGTAAATAAAGAGACGTCAGGATCATACTCTACATCATTGAGTGGAAAGGGTATGGGATTTAACTCATCAAGATTAACCCTATGCTTTCCTAGAAAAGAAACAACATCTCCCATTAAAGGCTCACTAATGTCTTCATATTTATTTTTTTGTTTTTTAAATAAGTCAATCATTTCATTATAGTTATGATACTTAGAAAATGTTGTATATAGATATTCTATTGTGTCTGCTCCATCTTTTTTATAAAAACTATCTGGACAACTATATACCTTTATATGGTGAGCATAATACAAGATGGATAAAGTTTCTTCTTCACCATAATATTTCATATACCAAGGATATCCAATTTGTTGAAGTGTTGAGGTATGTCCAAAAATTAAATCTCTACTAACAAAGTATGTTCTATCTATATCATTAGTTATCTCTTCTTCTTTTTTTAAATAAAACAATCCATCATTACTTAAAGTTATTTTGTTTTTACCGCTAATTATAGACTGTTTGTCTTTAATATTTTGTAGCAAATATTCGTCCCAGTCTTGATTTAAGTATATGTTGTCTGATAATATTAATGTATAAGAATACTGTGATTGCTTGAGCATATCATTTTTGTACTGACATGGACTCTTTATTTTATCCCAAACAACATGACTATAGTTGGCATCTTTTAAATTTTCAAAATATTCCCACTTTTCTAAAGCATTTTCATTATAAAAGCCAAACTGACTCCATTTTGTTAAAGGACTTTGATCAAAAATCTTAACAAATATTGTATTTTTTTTAGAAGATTTATCTAACAAATTAGCAACAACATTCTTTAAGTTTTTATTTTTATAAGAATAAATTATTACATTTATTGGATTTGGTAAGTTATTCGTCATAAAAGTCTTCTTTTAAACCTTTACCCCTAAATAGTTTTTTTCTCCAAGCAGTTTTTTTATAATAGCCATATAGTAGCGATCTTCTATTTTCTGCCTTAAATTCATGCTCATCAATTTTTTCTTGATTTGTATCTATTTCCATTTCCCAATTATCTCTTTTAAAAGGAACTATTTGAAAAAGTGGAGTACCCTTCTTAATGATTCCTTGAAAACCTCTCTTTAAAAAAAATGCTGTAAAAACTGGTAGTCCCCAAATATCCGATTCAACAATACCAGACATTGTAAGAAATGGTAAATCATATCTATTCATTGGATGTGTTATAAGTACAGAGTAACCTGGTGGAGTTTCATAATACCAATTCATTCTCCATCCATAATGTATGGGATGACAATTATCTGGAACTGGAAGATCTATTGTTGGTCTTTTATCCATAATCATTATATTTTTATCCCAAGACAATGTTGGCTTTCCATTCTTATCTAATTCTACTAGCAAGTCATCTTCTAATAAATAATAATATCCAGCAGTTAGTGAATCAAAAAAGGGCATACACATTTTTGTTGCAACTCTAGCACCATCGCCACCTATATTGTTTACTGGAGAAAGATATTTTTCATCATTCCAGATTTCATGTTTTGCTAAAGACTTATACCATTCTGGTACATGTTTTACAGCAGGTTCTGGTGGAGTAAATATATTTTGATAGTTTGGTCCCCCACCTGGAGTAAAAGATATTTTTAATGGATCTTTCATTATTTATATTCTTTTTTTTGTCTAAACTTTTCTTTATAAGAATTTCTAAAACTACTTCTAACTAAAAGTCTTTGTCTTTCAATTTCACCCTTTCCTTCAGAGTGAGAAACAAACTCTGATTCCCAACTCTCTCTTTTAAAAGGAATTGCTTGAATTAGAGGTGTTCCTTGTTTAATTATTCCTTCAAAACCTTTTTCAATATGCATTGAAAGATGTCCGTCTGAAGCAAATTTATCTGTATCAACTATTGCTTCAAACATTTGAAATGGAACTGGATCTCTATGAAATGGATGAGTAAACAGTGTGCTATATCCTTTTGGAGTCATCATTGCCCAAAATGGTAGTATTCTAAATATTTGTTTATGATATCTTTCTAAGTTAACTGGATAGTTAGATACTTGCTCTGATGTATGAGTTGCAATCATATCATTTCCAAGAAACTTTAATTCATTAGGAACACTCCAAGTTATCTTTTCTGGATTAGTAGCATTAATATATATATCCATTGGAACTTTAAAAATATATCCAGCAGTTATCAAATCAAATATTGGCATACATCTTTTTATTGTGCTACTCATACCGCCTTTAGATATATACTCTTTAAACTCATCACCAATAAATCCTGGTTGTTGTTTATACCAATCTGGCATAGATTTAATTGATGGTTCTGGCTTTGGTACAAAAACCTCTGTTTTATCAGAAAAAGGATAAAAACTAACCTTGTTCATAAAATCTCCTAATCTCTTTTATCATTATATCATCTGCCCTAAAAACCATATTATACATTGGTGAAAGCCTTTTTACCTTACCATACTCGTTATCAATCATATGATCACCTATTTTCTTAAATTGAAAATGAACAAATGGTGGCTCAATCTGATCTGTATTATTTAATATTTTTTTAAAGTTTATTGTATCTTCTAATATTAAAAAGGGTGAGTTGTCTGGCTGTTTAATATTAACAGATATATTATCATCAATAATCCAGGGTACATAAAATCTAAAAGTTTGATTAAAACATGTTGCAGGATCACCAAAGTCTTTCCTATCTGATAGGTAGTACTGTCTTATCCAGGGACGATCTAAATTCCACATAATCCTTTCACTATATGGTTCATCTCTTTCCATTGTATTAAGAATCTCAGGACTACGAACTAAGAATATTTCAGCATGATTAGTTTGTTGAAGAGTAACTATATTATTATTAATACTTATTAATTTGGGTTTAGGATATAACTTATTAACATAGAGATTAATTGGTTTGATAACATGGTTTGTATATTTTTCTTTAATGCCTTCAGTGTAACTAAGCCATCTTGACGGAACCCTAGACCTATGATTAATCCATAAAAATGATTCAGACCTTGATTTATGCCATATAAAAAAGTCTTCTCTTAATTCAGAGATTGACTCATTACTGCTCTGCTTCATCCCAATCCTTACTAAGTAATTCTTTAGGTATAATTTTATACCCCTGTCTATCTATTCCTATCTCATATCCTTTTTCTGCTTCTATCCAACCTAACAATTTTACTCTTCTATATTCTGAATCTATTAATTCAGCACCCCAAATTACCAAACCACGATTAAGATCTTTTTCACGTACTGCTGGACCAGACTGTGTTCTTACTCTTCTTACTTCTATGTTTGTTCCTACGTCTGGCATATCTTTATATTTCTTATGCTTTCTACCGTCCCAAACTGAGGCATGCCAATACTGGTTTGTATATTTAGCAACTGCTAATTCACAAATTGCTGATGCAGGTTGAGCATTTCTATCTTCTTCCATACTAGATCTATTGTAATATGAAGCATCTACTTTATTCCAATTCTCTGTATATCTTCGCATACCTACCATATAGGCGTGTTCATATTCCCATGGTTCTAATTCAACTATCAACTGTATCCCTATTCTGTTAGTGTTGCGAGCCTCGACTCAGGATTGAACTGAGGACCTTCCGCTTACAAGGCGGACGCACTACCACTGTGCTATCGAGGCGTGGGAATAGTAGGACTTGAACCTACGGTAGCCGAATTATGAGTTCGGTGCCTTAACCTACTTGGCTATATTCCCTTTGGCTGGCGTGGTAGGTCTCGATCCTACGACTTCGAAATTAACAGTTTCGCACTCTGCCAACTGAGTTACACGCCATCTTTTTTACTGTAAAACGTTTACCATTTTATCAGTAACAGTTAATCCTTTTTGCCACTGTGTTGCAACAGCAATCGTAGCAGAGGAAGTAGTTTGTGGTATTGACCCAAAAAATGCCGATTGATAATTCCATTTACCTTCTGGCAATACTCCAAAATAGTCTGTGTTAGTATCGTGATTTCCTACAGGAAAAGTAGATACTGATACAGTATCAGTAATACATGCTGGATAGTTTACTGGTTTTTTATTAGAATCATTTCCAGTAGATATAAATACTGGAATACCCTTAGACTTTAAACTAGAAACAGTTGTTCTAATTAATGGATCAACAACTTTAATATTAACCAAACCAGTTGGAGATAATCTACATTCTCCTGGCTTAGACATGTTCCCACTTAAGTTATAAGAAAAAGAAACTGCAGAAACAGTTGATGAATTTGCATCAACCCATTTTAATGCTGCAAGAAAATCATTTCCGTTTAAAATTCCAACTGCACCTTTGTTGTTAACTGTAGCAGATCTCAACAAAATTAAAGGTACCTCTGGATTATTTCTGCGAGCAACTTCAGCCATAGCGGTGCCATGATTTACTGCATCAGAAACTCTGGAAGATGGCTTTGCAGTATTTACACACTTATCTGTAGCAATACAAACAATAGTTGTGTTCGTAACTCTTGTATCAAAATAACTATCAATGATTACAATTGGCTTACTATTAATTACAGGTGTTGGACTCGCAACCACAGGTGTTGGATTTGATGTAACAACTGGTGTTGGGACAACTACAGGTGTTGGACTCTCAACTGCATTTGCTGGAATTGCTAGTACTGAAAATAAAACAGATAAAACAATAAACATTTTTTTCATTAAGATAACTCCATTAATCTAATTACATAACAACATGGGTCGCCACCTTGGTCCCACTCTTCTTGCTCTTCTTCACTCATGTATTGAAAACCACCATCATGAGTATTGCAATAAGGCTCAGTTACCCAACCCTTATCTATACCTTGTAATAACCAAATTTCAAATTCTGTATTCATGTATCTAGTATATACCTAGATGCTTACCGTGTCAATAGGACCAGTGCAAGATGTAGAAAAATTAATAGCAGCACCGACTGCTTGAATAACTCTATTTCTTCCGTTTTTTTGTTTTTGAGTAGAATATAATGATCCAAGTGCAAATTCTGTTGCAGAACCCATTGCCAAATAATCTAAATCATATTCTGTTAGTGACATATCAACAGCACTATGCTCAAATATTCTTCCCTTAACAGCAATTATCATTCCAAAATCTGAATCTTTAGAAACATCAACCCACCACTTATCATAAAAATCTCTAAGTGATATTAAAAACTTTGTATACATAAATTTATCTAAGTTACCTTCTGGAACAGGTGGTTTAAAGTTTAGTCTTATTCTTTCACCATCCATAGTGCCAGCATATCCTATTAAATATTGACCAGTTTTCCAAACCTTCGGTGCTTTTAAAGTAAGCATACTGTTATCATCTGATGCACCTCTGTCACCAGCCATATAAATTTTATTATCTTGTCTAACTACTGCTATGCACGTCAAAGTAGGCCTCTTTAATATAGTGTTACTAAAGTATACCACCTATCATTTTTATAGTCAACATGGTATACTACTATATATGGCTGGATTATTGACCCTGGGATCTGTACATATTGGTAACATTTTAGATGTATCTCCTAGGACAATTAGAAGTATTGTTGAGCATGACGTAATTGCCGTAGAAAGCCTTAAAAAATTTAACAAACTATTGTCTGATTTAGAAATTGAGACAAATGCACATATTATAGAAATACCAAGTTGTGAAGAAATAAATGCAATTAATAATATAGTTCAAATATTATTAAATAATAAAAATGTATTAATACTATCTGATCAGGGAAATGCTGGTTTTCATGATCCAGGCAGTGGCTATGCCAATGTTGCACTAATGCACAATATAAAAGTAACCACCATCCCTGGACCTAACTCAGTAATAACTTCACTTGTTGTTTCAGGTATGGCACATGGTGGTTTTATATATGGTTGCTACCCTAAAGATAGTAATGAGAACAAAAAATTTCTTAATAAGTTTATAGATATTGATTATCCAATAGTATTCTTATGTGTTCCAAGTAAAGTTGAGCAAGTCTTAAATGATACCCTGGAAGTTTTTGGTGAAGACACACATTGTATTTATGCTCAAGATCTTACAATGTCAACTGAAACAATTTTTAGATGTACAGTAAAAGAAATGCTTTTAAAATATTATAATAACGAACTCAACAGAGAATCCGTTATTATAATAAATAGAACTGCTAATTAGATTTTTTGTCTACTGGGCTAAAAGCACTGTTAATTTCTTCAATGCTTAATCTACCGTCATCAATAAATCCTCTTGCTAGTTTCTCAACTACTGTTGCTACTCCTAAACTTCCAGCAAGGATAATTGCTTTAACTGTATCAATACCTACCAATGCTCCAGCACCAATGATTCCTAATCCGTTGGCTGCAAATACAGCGATTATTCTAAAAAGAATATTCTTAATGCTGCTTACTGCACCCATTGCCTTATCATCATCTAACGCTACATCTAACTTATCTTTTTTCGCCATTTATTCTTCTCCTCCTTCCCTTATTCCCATGGTAATTAACCATAAGAACAAAACCAGTATGATTGAATACCCAACTATAGTTTTAGCACTACCTTCAAGAACAAGCCATGCTGCGAACATACCTAGTAATGTCCACAATTGATTTAGTGTTTCAATAAATGCTTTTACTAGCCATGCCCAAAACAATGTTATTAATATCCATACTTTTTTGCATATAAATACAATTGCATTCTTTATAGAGTTAACTATCCATGCAACCACTTGATATGCTTCTTTTACTATCTTCGAAACAAGATTAAGAACATATTTGATTACCGCCCAAACCTTGCTTAATACAAACTTAACTAGGTTTATTGGTAACATGACTACGAACTTAACTGCTTTGAAGATAAACTTAAAAGGTTTTAATATTGCCTTTATCATTTTATCCTCCTTATATTTCTTTTGATTTTAACCTTTGGTCTTCTCTTTATTTTTATTTTTTTCTTAGGCTTGACCTTTGGTTTTCTTCTTGCTTCTCCACCAGATGAGGCCTCAAATTCATTTCTTCTTTGAGGATCTGAACCCTTACCGCTTGGTCCTGAGCCACCTGGTCCTGAACCACTTGGTGCAGATGGTGCACTTGGTGGAATTGATGTTACTGCAGCCATTGTTGCAATTTGACTTGCTACAACTGCTGCAACAACAACATCTTGTGAATCTTCTCTTTCTTCTTCTGTCATGTCAGCACCCAATTGACCAAGTGCTTCTATAACTTGGCCAGGGTCTGACAGTAACTCTCCTACTAGGGCTGCAGGATCTGCCAATTGTTCAAATATAACAACAACGCCTGCTTCTAAAACAACACCTTCTTTATATTCAATTTCTTGATTAGGATCTAATTCTTCTAAAAATTCTATTAATTGTTCAGTATTTAATTCTTCAACTAAATCTGCTACTGGCATTGCTTCATCTACTGCATAATTTTCTTGTAATAAATCTGCAATGTTTGATAACTGTTCAGTAGAAATTTCTTCATTGTTAACCAATAAATCATCAATTGCATTATTGACTTGTTCCTCAACTGGTATAATTTCTTCTGAAGGAGTTGGTTCTTGTGAAGGTTCGATTACAGATTCTGGTTGTGGCTCTTCTGTCACTTCTGGTTCTGGTTCCTGTGTCACTACTGGTTCTGGTTCGACAATTGGCTCAGGGGTTTGAGTTGGTTGAACTGGATCAGGATCTTGAGTCTGAGTTGGACTA
>Ga0315903_10007944_pt1 | contig 13170 bp, 11 predicted proteins | sample LakEriMetagenome_7_FD_203524 | JGI IMG/M metagenome (GOLD analysis project Ga0315903, IMG submission 203524) | Freshwater fungal communities from buoy surface, Lake Erie, Ohio, United States - Buoy 2 MA119 | ecosystem: Environmental > Aquatic > Freshwater > Lake | place: USA: Lake Erie, Ohio...
CTCTTGGGATGGCCCCATAGCCCAAAGCCTGCGCCAGTTTGCCCAGCAACTCTCTGCCGATCTGGGTTGGTCAGGACATTGACAGGCCATGGCAATTAGCCCTCTCACCACAGCCTTCGCACTTCAGCAATCACCCATCGTTTATTAACCGTCGCTATTTTCTGAACATTTAACGGCCCCCTTGATGCTTGAGACAACTCACCGCCACCCTGTAGCCAATGCACTGGCTGGGACCGTGGCTGTCTCAGGGGCCTTGCTTGCGGTGTCCGAACAGCCTTCGCGGCGGTCCATTGCCTGGCTGGCAACAGGGGTGCTGGTGCTGCATCTGTTGATGCTCTTGAGCCTTTCAGGCGGCATCGACTGGCGTCTGAAAACCGACGAAGCCATTCGGGTGGCCCCGCTCCAGACCCGATGGATTCCCCCGGCTTCAGCAACCAGCGCCGCACCCGCAAAACCCAGCCCCGAGACACCGCGAACACGCTTGGCCATAGAAGCCAAAAAGCCCCCCGCACCAGAGCCTAAGCCCGTACCTGAGCTTAAGCCTGCACCTGAGCTTAAGCCTGCACCTGAATCTGCACCTGAGCCGCCCCCCGCATCGACAAGCCCCTCGGAACCCTCAACCGCCATAAATGCAGACCGTGCAGTTGAGACAGCGCGTACAGCAAGCGATGATCTGCCTTCAGAAGCCGCGACAACAGCGGTCTCCAAACCCATCCCTGCCCTTGCTCCACTTGCTCCACTTGCAACAGAACAAGCGGCTTCGCCACGCCCAAGCGCTCCAAACGCTCCAAACGGCACAACTGAGCCGTCTGAGACCGCAGCGGCTGCAGCCACCGGATCGGCTGCCAACACGCCCACCACAAATCCCAATAACAACGCTACGGCCATGGCGCCCACTCAGGCCTTGCCCCCCATTCCACTGGGGGCCTTGCCACCCTCGGCCTTGCTCAGCTACCGCTTAACGGGCCAAGAAAAGGGCTTGAACTACTTCGCCAGCGGAGAACTGCGGTGGCAACACAACGAATCGGCTTATGCGCTCAGCCTTTCGGTCAAGGCCTTTTTGGTGGGTTCCCGGCATTGGAGGAGCCAGGGCGAGATCACCAGCGCCGGGTTGGCGCCCAAGCGCTTTTCGGACAGTTGGCGCAACGAGCGCGCCGCCCACTTCGACCGTGCCAATAACAGGGTGGTGTTCAGCAACAACGCCCCCGTGGCCCCACTCGAGCCAGGCGCACAAGACCAGATCAGCCTCTATGTGCAACTGGCGGCCGCCATGACGGGCGAACCGCAACGTTTTCAGCCCGGCACGCGCTTGCAGGTGCAAACCGCCACCGTTCGTGACGCCTTGCCCTGGCTTTTAACTCTGGCCCCGCCAGAAACCTTGCAGCTGGAGGGCGAAAAGCTGCAAACCATGAAATGGGTGTGCCAACCGCGCAACCGCTTTGATGCCACGGTGGAATTTTGGGTATCGGCCCAACATGCCTGGATGCCCGTGCGGATTCGCATTACGCAGCTCAGTGGCAGTTACATAGACTTGGTTTTGCGAGGTCAAGAACTCTTGCCGCCCTTACCTCAATTGGCCCCTGCCTGAAAATAAACCCTATCGTCTTGAAGTTGATGTACAAAGTCCCATATGACGAGCACAAGTTGAGGGAGAATGAAGGCATGAACCTGCTGTATGAATCTGAAACCTTTGCCGTGATGCATGTGTTGGCCAACGCGCCGGCCGAAACGGCACCCCCGACCAGCAAGCCCCTGCTGGAACGACATGGCTTCGAGATTGTGGACAAACGCTCGGGCAAAGAGGTTTACCTCGATGGCTCCTGGGCCGAAATGTTTCAGCAACAAATCGAAGCCTGGCAACAGCACACGCCCACCCAAGAAGAGGTCGAGGACACTTTAGAGGGTTACACCGGACTGGCCCAAAACCCTGTGGTAGTGCACTGAACTTCGGTGCGCCTCGTGCCACCCAAACAACCGCCTGCGCTTTCAGGCGGTTTTTTTATGGGCGTTTGACCACTGAAACAGCGGCCCCACCAGAATCAAGACAGCCACCAAACGGCAGACCTGAAACGCCGTGACCACCGGCACCCCCAGTTGCAAGACCTTGGCCGTGATCGCCATTTCGGCAATGCCGCCGGGTGCAGTCCCCAAAATCAAGGTGGTCGGATGCAAGCCAGTGGCCCAGGCCAGCCACAGGCCAAAAAGCGCCGACAAACCCATCATGACCAAAGAACCCAAAGCAACCGAGGTCAACCAACGGGGTGCCGTTTGAACAAACGAACGTTGAAAACGCACCCCCAAACTCACCCCAATGAACAATTGGGCCGCGTTGGACACGCTGGCGGGAATGGCGGACCACTGCACCCCTGACAACGTCAGCCCCATAGAGACCAACAAGGCCCCCATGAACCAAGGGTTGGTGCGCCCCATCCAAAGCATCAGCCCTGCCCCGGCCGCCGTGGCCAATGCCAAGCCCAACAAGCCAGGCCATTGGGGTGCTTGTGGCGCTTGCAGCAAGCGTGTGTCGACCTGCAGACCCCAATAAGACTGCGCCCATTGCATGGCAAAAGGCACCACCAGCACCACCAACACCATCCGCACACTGTGCGCAGACGCGACCAGATCGGGCCGGGCACCGTGGCGCTCGGACATCAGCGTCATCTCGGAGGCACCGCCTATGGCGCTGGCAAAGTAACTGGTGGCATGCCAGGTGGCCTTGGGCATGGGCGCGAAATCAGCGACGTGCCGCCTTTTGAGCCACAAACCAAACACCAGGCCCACGCCCAACGCCCACAACACGGCCAGCCCGATGGCCCACCACAAACTGGCCACCAGTGCGCCCACTTGGGGTGTGAAATACAGCCCTAAAGCCGCACCAATCACCCACTGCCCCCCATCGCGCAGCCAAGCTTCACTGCGGGTGGGTGCGCCCAAAACCGATGCCAATGCGGTGATCAGCAAAGGCCCCAGCATCCAGGGAATGGGCGTGCCCAAGGCAACGCAGGCAAGTGCCGCAGACCAAGCTGCGGCCAGTGTGGCCAGCGTACGCAGCCAGGGCGGGTAGACCGAAGGGTTCAAGCGCCAACAAACCTTTTGGAGCCTTATGGGAACTTATGAGACCTTATGGGGTCTTAGGGGTGCCTGCGGATGCTGTCGGCCACGGTCTGCACAATTTGGTCGATGTGTGCATCTTCGACGATGTAGGGCGGGCAAATCACCAGGTTGTCTCCGGCCGGGCGAATCCAGACCCCTTGGCGGAAACAGTCCAGAAAGATGTCGTAAGTGCGCTTGCCAGGCGCGCCCGGAATGCCGGCCAACTCCACCGCCCCGGCCAAGCCCATGGTTCGAATACTCACCACGTTGGGCAAGCCCTTTAAGAGCGAATGCATCGCGTTGCCCAACAAACGGCCTTGCTGACCTGCGCGGGCAAACAGGTTTTCTTCTTTCATGAGATCGAGCGTGGCGATGGCGGCGGCGCAAGACACCGGATGCCCCGAATAGGTGTAGCCGTGGAAAAACTCAATGGCATGGTCAGGCGCATTGGCGTTCATCATGGCGGCGTAAATAAAGTCGCGGCAGATCACGCCGCCCAGCGGAATCACGCCATTGGTCACGGCCTTGGCAAAGTTCAACATGTCGGGCACCACGCCGTAATAATCGGCCGCAAAGTTGACCCCCAAACGGCCAAAGCCGGTGATCACTTCGTCAAAAATCAGCAAAATGCCGTGCTTGTCGCAAATCTCGCGCAGGCGCTTCACATAGCCCAAGGGCGGAATGTACCAACCGGCGCTGCCTGCAATGGGCTCCACAATCACGGCGGCCACGTTGCTCGGGTCGTGCAGCACCAAAATGCGGTTTTCCAGTTCCAGCAACGGGTCTTCGGCCCACACGGGTTCTTCGTGGTGAATGTAGGCATGGTTAACCGGGTCATGAATGAAACGCATGTGGTCCACGCGTGGCAACAGCTGCGCGCCATAAACCTTGCGGTTGGCAGGCAAGCCGCCCACGCTCATACCGCCAAAGTTAACGCCGTGGTAACCCTTTTCGCGGCCAATAAAGACGTTGCGATGGCCTTCGCCACGGGCGCGGTGGTAAGCCAACGCCACCTTCAAAGATGTGTCGGCGGCTTCCGAGCCCGAGTTGCAAAACAACACCTTGTTCAGGTCGCCCGGGGCCAGAGCGGCAATCATCTCGGCCGCCCGGAACGCCTTGTCGTTGCTGGCCTGGAACGCGGTGGCGTAGTCCAGCGTGTCCAACTGCTTTTTGATGGCCTCGTTGATGGGCTTGCGGTTGTGGCCCGCGCCCACGCACCACAGGCTGGAGATACCGTCGATGACCTTTTTGCCGTCGTGGGTGGTGAAATGCATGCCATCAGCAGCCACAAAAACACGCGGGTCTTCGCGGTAACTGCGGTTAGGGGTAAAGGGCAACCACTGGTTGTCCATGTTGAAGGTGGGCTGGGTCATGACGGATCTCCTTGAATTTTTTAATCCTTCAGTTTAATCGGCAAAACATGCCTTGGCTTACAAATGGGCCTCAGCAAGATGAATTGAGATCACCCCGTTCGCCAGCCTTGGCTAAAGCGCGGTCATTCAATCTAAAAAGTGGACGCTTCCCGATTTTTGTGGGTCTTTACAATAAGCGCTCTTGAAACGCCCCCCTTAAAAACGACTGTGCCCAAGACCCTTACAGGGCGCAGCGAAATGCAGTCACCTTTCCCATGAACCCCACTTACATCCTGACCCTTTCATGCCCTGACCGCACCGGCATCGTGCACGCCGTGTCGGGTTTTTTGCTGGAGCGGGGCGGCAACATCGAAGAGGCCGCGCAGTTCAGCGACCCGGCCACGGGCTTGTTTTTCATGCGTGTGCAGTTTTCATGCGCGCAAGCCGACGGTGCAGCCCTCAACGCCGAGTGGGGCACGTTTGCCCAAACTTTTGACATGCAATGGGACCTGCACGCCAGTAGCCAGCCCATGCGCACCGTGCTCATGGTCAGCAAAGAAGGGCACTGCCTTAACGACCTGCTGTTTCGCTGGAAAAGTGGTTTGTTGCCGCTGGACATTCGGGCCATCGTCAGCAACCACCGCGAGTTTTATCAATTGGCGGCCAGTTACAACGTGCCGTTTCACCACATTCCGGTCACGGCGGCCACCAAAGAACAGGCTGAGGCCAAGCAATACGAGATCATCCAGTCAGAAGGGGCCGAACTGGTGGTGCTGGCCCGCTACATGCAAATATTGTCAGACGACTTGTGCCGCAAACTGGCCGGGCGCGCCATCAACATTCACCACTCTTTCTTGCCCAGCTTTAAGGGGGCCAAGCCCTACTACCAAGCGCACGACCGGGGCGTAAAACTGATTGGAGCGACCGCCCACTACGTGACCGCCGACTTGGACGAAGGCCCCATCATTGAGCAAGATGTGGCCCGTGTGGACCACAGCAAAACCGTAGAAGACCTGACCACGCTGGGCCGCGACACCGAAACCCAAGTGCTGGCCCGCGCTGTTAAATGGCACAGCGAACACCGCGTCCTGATCAACGGCCACAAAACTGTGATTTTCAAATAAATATTCTTGGGGACAGATCTTTAGCTCTGTCCCCGACTGATTAAATTGGGGACAGATCTTTAGCTCTGTCCCCGACTGACTAGCTTTGGGGACAGATCTTTAGCTCTGTCCCCGACTGACTAAACTTTGGGGACAGATCTTTAGCTCTGTCCCCAACCGATTAAGCTTTGGGTCAGATCATCTACTTTGACCCCAACCGTTTAAACTCATCCACCATGTCCGTCAACTCACGCATTCCGCCCATCCAGTGCCTCTTGACCTTCGAGGCGCTGGCCCGATTGCGCAGCGTGACCCAAGCATCTGAAGAGTTGTGCGTAACCCCCAGCGCCGTGAGCCACCGGGTCAAGCAACTCGAGCAAGTGATTGGCACCAAATTGTTTGGCAGGGCCGACTTTTCGCTGACCACCGAAGGCACCGAATACCTGGCCCATGTGCGTGAAGGACTGGTCTCTTTGCAGCGCTTTCCCTCGGCCAGTACGGCCACCGGTCGGCGCAAACTGCGGCTGGCGGTCACGCCCACCTTTGCGCGCTCCATCCTCATGCCGCGCCTCAAAAATTTTCTGGACGCCTATCCCGAAATCGACATCAGCCTGCAAGTGAGCATTCCCCTGCTGGACGTGGTGGCCGAAGATGCCGACCTGACCGTGCGTTTTGGCACTGGCCGCTACTCGGATGTCGAGCACATTTGCCTGGCCAAAGACGAAGTCACCCCCCTGGCCTCGCCCTCTTGGGTGCGCCAAAACGGGCCCTTCAGCCACGCCGAAGAACTGCAAGGCATGACCTTGCTGCGCAGCCCCCTGGAACCGTGGCGCACCTGGTTTGCAGCGCACAACCTGGACTGGCCAGAACCCACAGACGGATCGTCCTTCAATGACATTGGCTTGGCCTGCGACGCCGCAGCCCAAGGCTTGGGCGTGAGCCTGGTGCGGCTGAAGCTGGGAGCCCCATGGCTAGAAAGCGGCCAACTGGTGCGCCTGTTTGAGCGCAACGTGCCCAGCCCCCACGCCCACTACCTGTGCTGGCGCACCGGCACCATGGAACGCTGGGAATGCACCGCCTTCGCCGAATGGCTAAAAAGCGCCCTGGCCTAAAACGCAATCGGCGTCTGCCATACCCGACCCATCTGTCATACCCGAACCATCTGTCATACCCGAACCATCTGTCATACCCGAACCATCTGTCATACCCGGCCACGACCGGGTATCCATGAACGCCGAAGGCAAAAGGCATGGACCCCCGATCAAGTCGGGGGTGACATTTTGAGGGTCGGGGGTGACATTTTGAGGGTCGGGGGTGACAGTTTGAGGGTCGGGGGTGACAGTTTGAGGGTCGGGGGTGACGGTTCATCTGTCATAGCCTCTTCAACTGTCATACCCCGCCCCATCTGTCATACCCGCCCACGACCGGGTATCCATCTTCCACTGTCATACCCGCCCACGACCGGGTAGCCATCTTCCACTGTCATACCCGGCCACGACCGGGTATCCATCGACACCGAAGGCAAAAGGCTTGAAACCTTGATCAAGTTAAGGCTAAAGAAACGGGTTGGGCTGCATGATTGAACACGAGCAATGACAAGGTTTGTCTGCCGGATTTCACAATTTGATCAAAGTTTCTTCAGCCCACGCTGGCCCGCTTGGGCGTACATTCATGGCTTAACTTACAGGTTTTGAATGCCATGAGCGCCCACTCTCCCTCTGAATCGCAGCAACTGACGGCCGCCGAACGTGCCGAGCGCCAACGCGCCGTGGTGCAAGCCCTAGGTCGGCTGTTGCCCGCCGATGCCATTCTTTACACGCCCGAAGACACCACGCCCTACGAATGCGATGGTTTAACGGCTTACCGCGAACGGCCTCTGGTGGTGGCTTTGCCCGAAACCGAGGCCCAAGTGCAAGCAGTGCTTCAGGTTTGCCATGCCTTGCAGGTGCCAGTGGTGGCGCGCGGTGCGGGCACGGGTTTGTCGGGTGGGGCCATGCCGCACCGCATGGGCGTGACGCTGTCGATGGCCCGTTTTAACCAAATTTTGAAAATGGACCCGGTCAGCCGCACAGCGGTGGTGCAATGCGGCGTGCGCAATTTGGCCATCAGCGAGGCGGCCGCGCCTTATGGCCTGTATTACGCACCCGACCCCTCCAGCCAGATTGCCTGCACGATTGGCGGCAACGTGGCCGAAAACTCGGGTGGCGTGCATTGCCTGAAATATGGGCTGACGGTGCACAACGTGATTAAGGTGCGCGGCTTCACCATCGATGGGGAGCCCATCGAGTTTGGCAGCGATGCGCTGGACACCTCGGGTTATGACTTGTTGGCCGTGTTGGTGGGTAGCGAAGGCATGTTGGCCGTGACCACCGAAGTGACCGTGAAACTGGTGCCCAAACCCCAGTTGGCGCGCTGCATCATGGCCAGCTTTGACGATGTGCGCAAAGCAGGTGACGCGGTGGCCGCCGTCATTGCGGCAGGCATCATTCCCGCCGGACTGGAGATGATGGACGGCCCCATGACGGCTGCGGTTGAAGACTTTGTCCACGCCGATTACGACCTGAGCGCCGCTGCCATCTTGCTGTGTGAAAGCGATGGCACGCCGGAAGAGGTTGAGGAAGAAATTGGTCGCATGAGCGCTGTGCTGCGCGACTGCGGGGCCACGGCCATTTCGGTCAGCCGGGACGAAGCCCAGCGCCTGAAGTTTTGGAGTGGACGCAAAAACGCCTTTCCTGCCTCGGGCCGCATCAGCCCGGATTACATGTGCATGGACTCCACCATTCCGCGCAAACGCCTGGCCGACATCCTGCAAGCCATCTCCGAGATGGAAATCAAGTACGGACTGAAATGCCTGAACGTGTTCCACGCGGGCGACGGCAACCTGCATCCGCTAATTTTGTTTGATGCCAACGACGCTGACCAACTGCATCGCTGCGAGTTGTTTGGGGCCGACATTCTTGAAACCAGTGTGGCCATGGGCGGCACGGTGACGGGCGAGCACGGCGTGGGCATCGAAAAAGTGAACAGCATGTGTGTGCAGTTCAGCCCGGAAGAAAACGAACAAATGTTCGCCGTAAAGCGCGCTTTTGACCCACAAAGCCTGCTGAACCCCGGCAAAGTGATCCCCACCCTGAACCGCTGCGCCGAATATGGCCGCATGCTGGTGCGCGCAGGCGCCATCAAACACCCAGAGCTGGAACGTTTTTGAGGGCGCAGGCCTAGCGGGCGCTTCCCGACCCTCTTGTCACCCCCGACCTGATCGGGGGTCCATGCCTTTTGCTTTTGTCACCCCCGACCCTCCCCGTCACCCCCGACCTGATCGGGGGTCCATGCCTTTTGCGGTCATGGATACCCGGTCGTGGCCGTGTATGACAGAAGAGTGGTCCATGCCTTTGGCCGCCATGGATAAACCATTCAAATGAGTCAGGTAGTTGCGGGCGCAACTAGTTTTATCTAAAATCTTAAAAAGTTTTTTAAACCCCTACCAAACAGCGCCATGCCGCCACCTCAATCAGACCCTACATTGGCCTGCCTTCGCAGCACCGACCAAGCTGCGAACCCCGTCGCCCCCAATGCTGCCGCAGCAGGCTTGCCGAGCGACGCGGGCATGGGCCAGTCGTTGGACCGCACGCTGACCTACCGACTGCACTTGCTGCACAAACTGACCGATGCCCAGAGCCAGTCGGCGTATCCGGCGCACACGGGTTTGTCGATGAGTGACGGGCGCTGCCTGAGCACGATTGGTACGTTTGAGCCGGTGTCGGTCAAGGCGTTGGCCGAAAAAGCCAACCTGAACAAGGGCCAGGCCAGCCGGGCCGCACAGGCTTTGGTAGACCGTGGTTTGGTGCTGAAAGCCGACCATCCGGGCGACGGGCGGGGGGTGGTGCTGACGCTCACCCCCGCTGGGCGCGTGGCTTTTGAGCGCGCCATGGCCCTGATTACGCAACGCAACGAGCAGATTTTTGGCTGCCTGAATGCCGCCGAACAAGCCACGCTGAGTGCGCTTTTTGACCGCCTGATTGACCATGCGCGTCCTGCGGGGGCCGCAGATGCTCAGCCAGAAGAGCCGGGCCTTTGATCGAGGTTCCAAAAGACATTCCGCCTCTTTTGCACCCTCTTTTGCACCCAACCTTGCACCCTCTTTTGCACCCAACTTTTGCCCTAACCCAAGCCCAACCCACTCGCCAAGCAGGCCCAAAACTCCAACCCAAGAGCCACCCGATGCACCAGCCCAGTACCCAGCCCCGCCCTTCTCTTTATTACCCGTACCAAGTTTTTCAGCCTTGGCTGCCCTCAGACCATGCTGCACAAGAGCGCAAAAAGGTGGTGATTGTGGGCGCTGGCCCGGCGGGCATGGTCACCGCGTTGGAGTTGGCACGGCACGGCGTGGCCAGTGTGGTGTTGGCGGCCGAATTGCAAATGTCACAGGGCAGCCGCGCGATTTGCTTTACCCGGCGTTCGATGGAAATTTTGCAGCAAGTGGGCGTGGCCGATCGCATGACTGCGGGCGGCCTGCCCTGGCGTTTTGGCAACTCTTATTACCGGGGCCAGCGCGTGTTTCGGATGGAGGCGCCACACGATATCGATGACCGGTTTTTCCCCATCATCAATGTGCAGCAACAGTATTTGGAGGAGTACCTGCACGATGCCTGCAAGGCCAGCCCTTTGATCGATTTCAGATGGGGCAACAAGCTCGAATCTTTGCAACAAAAGGACGGTTTTGCCGTGTTGGAGATCGATACGCCCGAGGGGCCGTACACACTAGAGAGCGACTGGGTGGTGGCCGCCGATGGGGGTCGGTCGGGCCTGCGCACGGCCATGAACCTGCAAATGGAAGGCGCCTCGTATGAGGGCTTTTTTGTCATTGCCGACATTCGCATTGACCTGCCCCTGCCCACCGAACGACTGGCTTATTTTGACCCCGAGTGGAACCCCGGCAACACCATCTTGATGCACCGCGAACCGCACGGCATTTGGCGCGTGGACTACCAACTGCCGCCGGGCGAAACCCCCGAGCAGGCGCTGCAACCCGAGTCGCTGAAGGCCCGCATTGACGCCCAACTGGCCATGATCGGCCACGCCGGAACACCCTGGGAGATGGACTGGTCGTCGGTGTATTCGGCACGCACCCTGACGCTGCCCGACTTTGTGCAAGGCAGTGTGATTTTTACCGGCGATGCGGCACATTTGTTGCCGATTTTTGGGGTGCGCGGGGCCAACACGGCTTTTCAGGATGCGCAGTCTTTGGGCTGGCATCTGGCCTTTGTGGCAAAAGGCTTGGCGGGCAAACACCTGTTGGCCAACCACAGCACCGAGCGCGTGGGGGCGGCCCGCGAAATCATCACCGAAGCGGGCAAAAGCACCCGTTTCATGGCCCCGCCCAGCCCCGGTTTCAGGCTGTTGCGCGATGCGGTGTTGTCGCTCTCGCTGTCGCAAGCCTTTGTGCGCCCTCTTTATCACTGGCGCACTTCACGGCCCCACGAGTACACCCATTCGGCGCTGAACAGCCCTGACGACGACAACGCTTTGTTTTCAACTGGTCCGGCCCATGGCGCACCGCCACAAAACGTGCGGCTGGGCGAGGATGATTATTTGCTGGACCATTTGGGTGGCGGCTACGACTTGCTGTATTTCACCGATGCTTCGGCCTTGCCCACTGAATTGCTGAACGTGGTGACCGCAGCACGCGAAAAAGGCATGCCTCTGCGGGTGATGGCGGTGAACGCAAAGACAGCAACGACTGCAACTGCAACTGCAACTGCGACGGCGGAAAAGCATCAGTCTGGGCCGGTGAATGTGGCGGGTGCCGATGCCACCTTGCCGGATGCCGACGGCCACCTGCGCCAACGCTACGGCGTGAGCGGCCCCGGTGCAGCTTATTTGCTGCGGCCGGACCAACACATTTGCGCCCGCTGGCTGAGCCTGGACGCCACCCGACTGCAAGCGGCATTGGCCACGGCCCTGCCGCAATAAGGAGAACACCATGAGCGATTCAACTACCCAAGCCCTCAATACCGCAGACCTAGGTCGCAGCGGTTTCAGTGAACACGGCATTGGCCACCACGGCCACAGTGAGAAAGCCCTGAGCATTGGCGGCCTTGAAACCGTTTACGACGCCCTGGCCACGGCCATCGACCAAGCAGGCGCCGAGAAAGCCCAGCTGTTTCTGGTCAAACTGGCCCTGCTAAACGCCAACGCCTTGGCCGACGAACACCTGTTTCAACAACAGATAGAAGCAGCTTTGAAGGACCTTTGAACATCGTTGGCGTTTTCTTACCCGGTAATCGTCTGTCATAACTGGCAATCGCTTGTCATGCCCGGTACTTATCTGTCATGCCCGGCGTGACCGGGTATCCATCTCAGCCGAAGTCATCGGGACATGGACCCCCGATCAGGTCGGGGGTGACAGGCCAAAAGCCGTGGACGCTTGATTGTCATAACCGGCACTTCTATGTCATGCCCGGCGTGACCGGGTATCCATCTCAGCCGAAGTCATCGGGACATGGATCCCCGATCAGGTCGGGGGTGACAGGCCAAAAGCCGTTGACCGTTGATCAGGTCGGGGGTGACAGGAAAGATGGGCTGGGCTGTGATTGGTTTGTCACTTCAACGGCGGCCAAAAATCGCTGTGCCCACACGCACCATCGTGCTGCCCTCGGCAATGGCGGCGTCCAGATCGGCGCTCATGCCCATAGACAAAGTGTCCAACGGCAGGCCTTGGCGGCACAAATCATCAAATAAGGCTTTGGCCTGACGGTGCACTGCACGCATTAGCTCGGGCGAATCGGCGGGCTCGGGGATGGTCATCAGGCCGCGCAGCCGCAAATGCGGTAACGCGGCCACCGCCTGCGCCAAGGCGGGCAAATCTTGTGGCTGCACACCAGATTTGGTGGCCCCACCGTCCACATTGACCTGAATGCACACCTGCAACGGGGCTAATTCGGCAGGTCGTTGCTCGCTCAGGCGCTGGGCGATTTTGAGGCGGTCCACGCTGTGCACCCAGTCAAAATGCTCGGCCACCAACCGTGTTTTGTTGCTCTGAATTGGCCCAATGCAGTGCCACTCCAAAGGCAAATCACGCAGGGCGGTTATTTTTTCGACCGCTTCTTGAATGTAGTTTTCACCAAAGGCCATTTGCCCTGCGGCATGCGCTTGGCGCACCGCCTCCGGCCCAAAGGTTTTGGACACCGCCAACAAGCGTACGCTGTCCAGCGGACACCCTGCGGCCTGACAGGCGGCCTCAATGTGCGCCCGCACCTGTGAAATGTTTCCAGCAATCAATGAGTTCATGCCCTGAGCGTACCAAACCCCAAGCCCCTCTTTCAGGCCTTTTTAGTCATAACCGACGCTCATCTGTCATACCCGGCGCTCATCTGTCATACCCGGCTTGACCGGGTATCCATCGCCGCCGAAGGCATGGACCCCCGATCAGGTCGGGGGTGACAGACCAAAAGGCATTGACCCCTATCAGGTCGGGGGTGACAGACCAAAAGGCATGGACCCCCGATCAGGTCGGGGGTGACAGACCAAAAGGCATGGACCCCCCATCAGGTCGGGGGTGACAGACCAAAAGGCATTGACCCCTATCAGGTCGGGGGTGACAGGGCAAGGGGGCGTGGTGA